>Ga0335084_10003812_pt1 | contig 14808 bp, 9 predicted proteins | sample Lox_Sample_44_FD_206721 | JGI IMG/M metagenome (GOLD analysis project Ga0335084, IMG submission 206721) | Soil microbial communities from Loxahatchee National Wildlife Refuge, Florida, United States - Lox_Sample_4.4 | ecosystem: Environmental > Terrestrial > Soil > Wetlands | place: USA: Florida...
TCTGCTTCGCCTCTTCCTGAAAGGCGGCCGCGACTTGGGCAATGGCGGCGTCCTCGACGACAATCTCCGACGCCTCTCGCAGGCGGGCAACCCAGCGCTTGACCTCTTCCCGCTGCCGTTGCTTGAGGAGCATTTCCTTAGCGCTATCCTTCACCTGGGCGAATTCTCGCATTCGGGCCGCGCGCCGTCCCTGCAGCTTCACGATGAAGAACGCCCTGTCATTCTTCGCCTGAGCGATCTCGCCCACTTTCAACGAAAAGGCGACGGCTTCGATCGCGGGATCCAGGCTCCCCTTGACTACCCAACCCAAGTCGCCCCCGACTTGCGCTGTTCCTGGATCCCTGGAGCGGCTTCGGGCGAGAATCGCAAAGCTCGCCCCTGCTTGTGCTTCTCGCAGTACAGTCTCCGCTTCAGCCTCGCTCTCCAGCACGATTGCCTGAAGCTGCACCGCCTCCGGCTCGGTGAAGGGTTTGGGGTTCTGATCGTAGAAACTCTTGACATCCTCGTCGGTCACCTGGATGCGCGGGTATATCACGGTCGTCGCCAGCCGGTCCAGTACCAGCGTATCTTCCAGCTTGCCGGCCTCGGCGGCAATGGAGGGCTTCGTCGCATATCCGCGCCGCAGCGCCTCCTGCTCCAGGAGCGACGCAAAGATCATCTCGTCGAGGACGCCGCGAATCTGCCTCAGGGCCCACGATTCTGGCAGCTCCTTGCTCGCGGCCGGATTCATACGCGCTCTCAGGTCGGCCAATGTGAAGGTTTGATCTCCCGCTACCGCGACAACCATCTGCTTCGCCTGCACCGGATCAGACCCGTCCTTCTGGTCGGTCAGGAGATTTTGCGCTGTGAGCACCCCATCGTACACCTGCACGTTCCACTGAGCCCGGAGCTGGTTGTAGTACTCCACGGATCTCTGGGACACCGCGCGCTGGCCCAGGGTCATCTTGATCCGGCTCTTGAGCTTGGCCAGCTCGGGGACCTCTCCCTCGCGCTGCTCCTTTTGCTCCAGCAGCAGCACATTCCAGCCCTGGTTGGTTTCGATTGGTCCCCGGATCTCACCGGGTTTCATGGACTCGATTGTCGCTTCAAGGGTCGGGTCGAGTTGTCCCCAGGCGACGAATCCGAGATCGCCTCCCTTGCCAGCCGTGCCGGATACCGAAAGTTCGGCCGCCACAGCCCCGAACGCTTCACCCGCCCGTATCCTGGCGACAGCCTTTTCTGCATTTTCTTGCGTGTACGTCAGGATATGCCTGACCCGATATTGGGAGAGCATCTTCGGGTAGACTGCTTCGATGGCTTTCTCAGAAACCTCCTGGTAACTGAGTACTTCATCTTTGTACAACAGGTCTCTGGCCCGCTCCGCCTCCAGCTTTTTCACCTGCCGGCGAATTCCTGGATCCTGATCCAAGCCAATGCGTCGTGCCTCCTGGACGAGCAAACGCCGGTCGATCGTGGGGTTCAAGAACTCTCGTACGGCCCCTTCAGCCGCCAGCATCGCCCCGTGGCCCTTGTGGGTGCTCTCGAACCCTTCCTCGATATCCCGGACGGTTACAGGCTCCCCGTTGACGAAGGCAAGCGTCGTCTCTTCCAAATTCGTGCGACCGGTGGCGCAGCCCGATCCGAGGAGTGCCAGCACAACGATCCAAAGCCCGAAACGGGTTCGGTCACGTGCGAACCACTCTCTCTGGAGGTTCATGGCCATTCCATTCTTCCCGCGGCAACGGATGGGTTTCTCTGTCTCGTGGTTTCGCCCTGGGGGCTACATCGTCCCAATCAGCTCTCCAATCACTTTCATCGCCAGGGGCACCATGGACTTGATCTTCCCGAACTCGAGCACGATCTGCGACTCTTCGCCCTGGCCCTCGTTGTATCCCATCCACAGGATCCGCCCAGTCCTCGTGTCCAACATGCGGACATCGAGCGCAATGCTCGGGGAGGTGCTGGTCCCGGGTCGCAGACCCTCGTTGTAGTCTTGAACTCGACCGAGGAGCACGGCGTCCACGCCCGCCGTGTCCCCGATCCGACGGAGGGATTCCAGATCGATCGCCCCATAGGGGGCGAGACCCAATCCCTGCAGAACCTGCTGGGTTTCCCCGGCGTCCACCATCTCAAACCGTCCCATCCTGGAGAGGCCCGCCAGCATCAGGTCATCCATGATCAGGGCGGCTCCCCGCCGTTCCGTGCCGTTCTCAAAAGGAAGGAGGGCCACCCTCTTTGGCGGCTCGGTATCCAGCCGTGGATCGCGAAACACACGACGGGCAGCCTTTCGACTCCTGGCGGCGAGAGCAGCTTTCTGCTCTTCCCCTGCTGCCCCTGCCAGGGGAAGGCTTCGGAAAAGCATCTCCACGACTCTTTCCGCTAGAGTCTCCGGCGAAGTCACGGTGCCCAGACCCAGGAATCCTGTGAAATCGTCCCCGGTGAACCCGGCGGCGTCCGCCCATGCGATTTTCCCGGTGCCGGACTCCAGGAGACGCGCCGACAGTCCCCACTGAGGGTTCCCAGGAGTATCCGCAAACAAGTCTATGGATCCGACCATGGCGAAGGCTGCGCCGAACTCTTTGCCCAGCGTGACGACCTGATCCCGGCTCAGCTTATTGGTAGCGCGAATCCGGTGCTGGGCCAAGAAGGGCTCCAATGCGCTGGCCACCACCACCTCGTAGCCATGAGCCCGAAGCGCCGGCTCGATGAGGGGGATGATGATTCCTGGGCTTCTGAGGTGGCCGCTCACGTTCTGAAACGGCAACACGGCAATCCGCGTTGCAGCCTCACTGGTGGTCGAGACCCCCAGCGCAACTGCCGCGACAAAGGCCAAGCCGACGGTCAGCGGCCGAGGGCGCATGGCGTAAGGCATATGACCGGCGGCGAGCGAACGAACGCGTCTTCTCTTCTCCGTGAGAGCCGGCCATCGTGCAGACGCGAGGTGCCCCAAGCGATGTGTCATATGCAGTCCGCGCCCACTCATTTGAACAAGGTCGCGACAGCCTCGTGGGCCGCTTTCCGGGCGACCTCGCTGAGGCTGTCGCCGGTGAGGCCGAAGAGCCGCGCCGCCAGCGTCGCCCCTCCCTGGGTGTGGCTCGTGGCCCACACGATGGTGCCAGACTCCACGTCGACCCCGCGCAGGGTCAATGTCACCTCTGGCGCTTGCACTCCGCCCACCTGGACCCGATCGAACGATTCCACCGATCCGACGATCAGCATCTGGACGCCCAGCGCTCCGCCCACCTTCTTGAAATCCTCGGGGGACATGACCGTCGGGTTCTGGATGTTTTGCGCGGCCAGGACCCGGTTGACCTGGCCCGGTTCGACCGTGTCCACGATTCCCGCCGCCAGCAGTTCCGTGATGACGATCTTTCGTACCTTCTCGCCCGCCGTCTGATCCGGCGTCAGGCTTTCCAGCGGGAGGACCGCGACTTTCTTCACGCGACTAAAGTCGTAGTTCGAGTGCACATAGCTTGTCGGAGCCGGCCCGGCGCATCCTGCCAGCCACAGGACGGCCGCCAGCAGCCCATACCCCGCCAGTCGCTGGACGATCCGCCGGTCCCACCACAAACACACCGCAGAGGAGAACACGATGCTGCGCACGATCAGCCCTCCATCAAAGCCGGAACGAAAGTGTCGTCGAAATGGTGTAGACGTTACCACCAGTAAGGGTCCGGGTAAAGGTCCCGAATGCGTTCAGGTCCAGATACCGGCTGATATTCCAACTGCCGTTCACCGTGAAGGTATTGGTGCTGCCGGAGAACAGACTGGTGGATTGGTCGGTACGCACGTACGTGAAGAAAACGGAGGTCTTGCTTGTCGGAATGAAATCCAGCCGATACTGCTGCGTCAACGTATAATCGCCTTCGGTGGTGGTGAAGTCCCACCTGGCGTTGGCATTCAGAAGCCGTGAAATCGTGTAGGTGAGCTGGAGGAAGGTCGAATTCGTTGTGGCCGACGTTGGGGTCAGTCCTCCGCTGATCTCGTTTGATGTGAAGGAATAACCGAGCAATCCGGTGAGGCGGGCGGTGAGCAAGGCGTTGGCGTTCACGGAGGCGGTGTACTGGCGAGCCGTGCTCCCATCCAGGAAGTTCTTCCCCCAAATGGTTGACGCGGAGATGTCCGTGTTGAGGTTGCGGTAGGGTTTGAGGCTGGCATTGGCGCTGATCGAATCGATGCGGTTCTGGATGGCGCCATCAAGGCTGTTCTCCGTCCGCGACCCGCTGAGAGAGGTGGCGAGCGTGGGGAGCGGATTCGAGTTCAGGGTCAGCGATCCGATCCATTGGTCCGTGCTCGGCGCCTGGGGATCGCTACTGTTGGTGAAGCTATTCTGGTAATTCGCCGTGGCCGTGAGCAGCGGATGCGGTGTTCCGGTGGCCGTCACCGAGTAGGTCCCGTTATTGTCTCGGCGACCCGTGGGGTCCTGCTGGTTGATCGTGTAGGTGGCATTCCCGTTCAGGGCGAGCGCCTCCAGGGGCCGGATCGTGAGCCCGCCCGTGAACGTCTGCAGGAAATTCCCGGTGGAGATCGATTGAGTCCCGGTACCTCCCGGTGGCCCGAGGGCCGCGATGGCCGTGGCCGTGAGCGGTGAAAACGGCGGCGACTGTGTATCCCCGGAGACGTGGACCTTGAGGAAATTTCCACTCGTGGCCGCAAACGTGATCTCGAAGAACGAGTCCGGGCTGCCGGTGAAGGTCGTCGAGTTGATCGGCACCGGGGTCCATCCCGTCCCGTTGATATTTGGACCGGACCCCGCGAAAACCTGGAAAGTGACACCCTGGGTCTGCTGGGTGATATCCCGGATATCCCCCGCTCGCGCAGATACGGTAAGGCGGATCGTGGTGACGGTGCTCCCGGGGGAGAGCCTCACGGCAATGGTCTGGTTGTTACCGACAGCGTCGACGCTCAGGGGCACCGCGATGGCCAGGCTTGTCCCGGCCGCAGTGGGCAGTGTCGTGTAACAGGGTGGGGATGGGGTTCCAGCGGCAGGGCATTGAGCGGGCGGTGGCTTGCTGGTTGCTGCCACATTGGGGTCATTTTCGATCAGGGAGAAGCCCCCGAGGAGGAGGAGCGGCACCACCCCGGCCGTCCCGGAGAAGTGCTCTGTCGTGTCAAAGCGACTGATGAAGTAACTCCCGTCAACGGTCAGCCGATCGGCGAAGAACGAGTCGGAATAGGTGGCAGTTCCCACGTTTGACCGCTGCTCCTGTCGTCGCCCGGACACGCTGTCGTCGAGCGTCTGATTGATGAAGGTATAGCCGAGATTCAGTTTTTGCGCGAAGATATAGCTCGCACCGAAGACGGCCCGCGTCCCCTCCCGATCCACCCCCTTGGGGCTCAGGTTGTCCGTCTGCCCCGTGTGCTCGAGCTGCAGGTTGAACGCGGGAAACAGCTCTGGGGTGTAGAAGGCCCGTACGTACTCGTAATCATCCGTCAATCGGAGGGATGGGGACTGGCTGGCCTCTGTGAAGGTCTCGCGGACCCGACCGCCCACGTTCACCGAGTATCGGAGCCCTGAGAGGATCACTTCTCCGATGGGCTCGACGTAGCTATTGGTCCCGCTGATGTTGGCGGAATCCGAGGAGAGCCAGGACTCGTTGCCCGAGCCCACCACTCGCAGCCGGTACCCAAGCTGTGGCGTCACATTTCGGTTGTAGTTCACATCCAGGAATTGGTTCAGGCTTGTGGTGGAAATCGACTGCCCTCCGACATTGGCCCCATTCACGCTCGCCCCGGTGGTGGCCAGGAGGTTGAGGTCGGCGGCGCCGACCCGCGCAGCGCACGCCAGCATGAGGGCGAGAAGGCCCGCTGCCAAGCGCCAACGCAGTCCATGCAATTCCCCCTCATCCCTCGCCGCTGCCGCCATATCGAGGATTCCGACCGCCTCCCGCGCAACCGAGCCCGCCGGATCATTCGTCCTTCTGTCCCGCCTCCATGAGCCCGAACTTCTTCATCCGATTCCGCAAGGCATCTCGGCTGATCCCCAGCAGACGCGCCGCCCGGACCTGGTTTCCTTCTGTGGCTTCCAGGGCCTGGCGCACAAGGTCCCGCTCCACTTCCTCCAGGCGCAGACCTTCTGTGGGGAGCGCGACCGGGACCGCCTTCTGAGGTTCCGGCACAGGCGCCTTCACTGGGGCAATCTCCGGCAGCAGATGCTCGACACCCAGCGTGTCGCCACCCGCCAGGATCATGCCCCGCTCGATGACGTTACGCAGTTCCCGGACGTTGCCCGGCCAGGAATAGCTCTTCAGACAGGCCTGCGCCTCCGGCAGGAGGCGAAGGATCCCACGTCGCATCTCGCGGTTGAAGCGAGCAATGAAGAGCTGGGCCAGAGGCAGGATATCCTCGGGATGTTCCCGGAGGGGGGGGATGGAGATGGGGAACACTCTCAGCCGGAAGTACAGATCCTTCCGAAACCGCTCCTCCTGCATGGCCTTGCCGAGGTCCCGGTTCGTGGCGGCGATGATCCGGACATCCGATCGCATGTCCTTGAGGCCACCGACCCGGCGGAAGGTCTTCTCTTCGATGAGACGTAACAGTTTGGCCTGAAGATCCGGCTTCATGTCTCCGATCTCATCCAGGTACACGGTCCCGCCGTCGGCCTGCTCGAAGAGCCCTTTCTTCAGACCCCTGGCGTCGGTGAAGGCCCCCCTCTCGTGGCCAAAGAGCTCGCTCTCCAGGAGATGCTCCGGCAGGGCAACGCAATTCACGGCCATGAGCGGGGCCTGTGCGCGGGCACTCTCGAAGTGGATGACCCGGGCCACGAGATCTTTGCCGGTGCCGCTTTCGCCTTCCAGTAGGACGGTCGTCGCATCGCTCTCCGCGATCCGCCGGATGAGATTCTTCAGGTCCCGGATCGCCTGGCTGAGGCCCACGATGTCGTCGAGGCGGGAGCCTTCCCGCTGTTCCGAGTGGAAACGCGCCACCTCGCGACGCAGCGTCTTCGTCTCCAGCGCCTTCTTGACCGAGAGCTTTAGCTCCTCCATGTCGAAGGGCTTGATGACGTAGTCGTGGGCGCCGAGTTTCATCGCTCGCACGGCTGAATCGACCCCACCATGCGCCGTGATCATGATGACCAGGACTTCCGGATCGCTGGACCGGAGACGCTCCAGGATTTGCAGACCGTCAGCGTCGGGGAGGCGCACATCGAGGAGGACCAGATCCGGAGGCTCCGCCTGAGCCTTCTGGAGCGCCTCGGCGCCGGTTTCCGCCAAGAGAATGTCGTATGCCTCTCGCCGGAGCTGCTGCTCCAGGGACCAGCGAATCAGGTGCTCGTCATCCACGACCAGGATGGTGGCCCGGCCCGGCGTCTTCACATCTGCTCTCCCATGCGATGGCTCGAAGGGGGCAACGGGAGAAAGACACGGAAGGACGCGCCCTGGCCCGGCAGGTTCTCCGCCACCATCCAGCCCCCGTGATCCTCCACGATCCGGCGGCTGACTGGAAGGCCGAGCCCGGTGCCACGGCGTTTGGTCGTCACGAAGGGCGTGAAGATATCCTTGAGGATGCTGGGCGGAATGCCGGGGCCGCTGTCGCTCACTGCAACCTCCAGGACAGGACCCGGCGCCGACGCGGTCTGCCCACTCGAGCGGGCGTTCTCGTGCACCGCGGTCTGCAATGTGATCTGGCCCCCCGCAGGCATGGCTTGGACGGCATTGAGAATCAGATTCAGGAAGACCTGCCGCAACTGCTTTCCGTCCACATTCACGCGAGGGATGCCGGGTTGATAGTTGCGAACCACGCGCACTTGCTTGGCCTCGGGATTCTCCGCCAGGAGGATCAGCACACGGTCCAGGATCTGGTGAATGTCGCAGAGCTCGATATCGGGCTTGCCCGGGCGAGCGAAGGCTAGCAGATCCTGCACGGTCCTGTCCAGCCGGTGCACCTGGGTGAGGATCTCGTGCATGATTTCTTTGCGCGGGTCCGCCTCCGACATCTCATCCGCCATCACCTGGACGGCGCCGGCGATCCCCGCCAGCGGGTTCTTGATCTCGTGTGCCAGCGAGGCGGCGACTTCTCCCAGGGTCGCCAGCCGCTCTGCACGCGCCACGCGCTGCTGGTGAAACCCTTCGATCTCTGCCCGGGCGGCCTTCAGCTTCTCCACCATGGTGTTGAAGCTGTCGGCCAGGCGCCCAAGTTCGTCCCGCGTCGAGAGTTCCGCCCGGGTTTCCAGATCGCCGCCCTCGACCTTGGCCATCGCCCGGATCAGGCCGGCCACCGGTCGCTCCACCAGCCGGGTCATCAGGATGGCGCCGCCGGTCGCCAGGACCAACGCTGTGGCGAGCATCATTAAGAGGGCCGAGCGCTCCATCTCGGCAATCTGCTCATCGGTATTCCGAAAAGACATGTCCACATGCAGGATACCATTGACCAGCCCCTGGTTTCCGTGGCAGGGGAAGCATTCTTCGCGGTTGCGAAGCTTCTTGACCGCCGATCGTATCACGCGTCCGCCTTCGCGGATCGCGGTGACCGAAAACTCCGCTTGATCGAGATAGCGGGTGATCCGGTCCCGATCCAGCACCCGCCCCACCAACCCTGGTTGCGAGGCGCGGAGGATCTTTCCCCGGTCATCAAAGATGATGATCTGTTCGACGTCCGGGTCTCGGCTCATCTCCACCAGGATGCGCTGCACGTCCTGGCTGCGCCCTTCCCGCATGGCCATGGAAATGCCCCGATCGATGGCCTCGGTCATGAACCGGACCTTGTCCTCCGTGGCACGCAGCATGTGCTCGCGGTGGAGGGTCAAGATCCACCAGGTGGACAGGCCGATGACGACGCTGACGAGCAGGACCAGCGCAACGACAAATTTGACCTTCAGGCTGTGAAGCATTGGCAGGCACGACAGCGGGAACCGGAGGTCAGTTCGTGCGCGAACCACTTCCGGTCAGCCGTCTCTTGCGCTCGGGCTGGAGGGCCCGCTCAATCCGGCACACCCCGCAGAGAGGAATCAGCGGCCCCGAGCCGTCTTTGTCTTGGCCAGGCCTGACTCCAGGAGCGCGATGTGTTCGTCTTCCTCGGCGGCGAGTTCCCGGTAGATCTCCCGTTCCAATCCCTCTTCCAGTGTCTCGACCTGTCGCAGGAAGAAGGTGCGCGCACGCCGCTCCATCTCTATCGCGCGCCCGTACAGGGACACCAGGCGCTCCCCGGCCGGCACCTCCTCGATCCCTTCCAGCAGGATCTGCCGGATCTTGGGGTGGGCCGTCTGCCCAGACTCTGCCTCGAGATGGGCGTGATACTTGTGCGCGAGATTCTCGAGGTGTTCGTATTCCATCTGGCTCAGGCTGGCGAAGAGCGTCCGCACATCCGCATCGGTCGCCTCGGCTGCCATCACGGAGTAGAAGGTGTAGGCGTTCATCTCCGCCTGCAGCGCCTGCTGGACAGGCCGGAGGCGGGCTGCATCCCGATAGACGGAGTCGTCCACGATCTCCAGCGTGCCTCCACAGGCCTCGCAGCGCCCGAAGGGGATCACGAAGCCTTTGGAGAGCTTTCGACACTGGGCACACTTCCAGGTATAGGTGACGTCCGCGCAGCAGACATAGTCCTCTTCAAGGACCTGGTGGCACTTGGGACAGGTGCTCGGCATTTCGACACCTCGTCACGGAATGGGGGGTATCCAGATCATGCCTTGGCGGCCGCCGCTTCGGTCGGGGCCTGGGCCGGTCGCACGCCCAGGTACTGGAGCATCCCTCTGGCCGCGCGCCGGCCTGCCCCCAAGGCGAGGATGACCGTGGCCGATCCGGTGACAATGTCGCCGCCCGCGAAGACCCCGGGATTCGACGTCATTCCGGTCTGCTCGTCCACCTCGATGTACCCCCACTGGTTCGTCTTCAAGCCGGGGGTGCTCCTGGCAATGATGGGATTGGCCCGAGTGCCCAGGGCGTAGATGACAGTGTCCGCGGGGATCACGAAATTCGTGCCGGCCTGCTCCACCGGGGCCCGCCGGCCGGAGGCGTCCGGCTCGCCGAGGGCCATCCGGATGCACTCCATCCCGATCACCCAACCCTCGGAGCCTCCCAGGATCTTCACGGGATTGGTCAGCCATTGAAACTCGATCCCCTCCTGCATCGCGTGGTGGAGCTCCTCGGCCCGGGCGGGCGATTCCTTCTGCGTCCGCCGGTACACCACCGTGACTGCCTCGGCTCCCATCCGCAGGGCGCAGCGGGCGCAGTCCATGGCGGTGTTGCCGGCCCCGATCACCGTGACCCGGCGGCCCATCCCGACGGGTGTGTCGTACTGGGGGTGGCGGAAACCCCGCATGAGGTTCACCCGGGTCAGGAACTCGTTGGCCGAGAAGACACCGTTCAGGTTCTCGCCGGGGATCCCCTGGAACTTGGGAAACCCGGCGCCGGTCCCGACGAAGACCGCGTCGAAGTCCTTGTCCTGCATCAACTGGGGGATCGTGTACAGCTTCCCGACAACCGTGTTCAGCTCGATCTTGACCCCCATCTGCGTCAGCAATTCCAGCTCGCGATCCACAATCACTTTCGGGAGGCGAAACTCGGGGATCCCGTACTTCAATACGCCCCCTGCCATATGCAGCGCCTCGAAGATAGTGACATCGACGCCTGCTCGCGCCAGATCGGCGGCGCAGGCGATCCCGGCCGGGCCCGAGCCGATGATGGCCGCCTTCTTCCCCACTGGGGCGATCGCAGGAACCACTGGGTCGAAATGGGCCATGGCGTAATCGGCCGCAAACCGCTCCAAGCGGCCGATGGCGACGGGCTCGGCCTTGATCCCCACGATGCAGCGGGCCTCGCACTGGCTCTCTTGGGGACACACGCGACCGCACACCGCCGGCAGTGGGTTGTCCTGGCGGAGGACCTCGTACGCCTTGCCTAGATCCTGCTGACCGATGGCCCGGATGAACGCCGGGATGTCGATGCCCACCGGGCAGCCCGCCACGCAGCGGGGCTTCTTGCATTCGAGGCAGCGGTCGGCCTCGCGCAGGGCATCCGGCAACGCATAGCCCAGCGCGACCTCCTCGAAGTTCTTGCCCCGGGCCTGCGGGTCCTGCTCGGCCATGGACGTCCGGCCCTTCGGGATGGTGTGAATCGTCTTGACCGTTGTCATCACCGGGTCCTTCGCTGAACGCGACACGTGACGCATGATGCGGGAAACTGCAGCGGTCTCACCCTGCATGCCTCACGTTTCAACTCTGACGCCCATTATGGGGTGCGGCCCGACAGCCGGCAGTCCTCTTCGTATCGTTGGAGTGACGCCCGCTCTTCCCGCTGGAATCGCCGTTGGCGCAGCATGAGTTCCTCGAAGTCCACCTGGTGCCCATCGAAGTCCGGTCCGTCTACACAGGCGAACCGCAACTTCCCGCCAACGGTCACCCGGCAGCTTCCGCACATACCGGTGCCATCCACCATGATGGAGTTGAGGCTGACCATGGTGCGGACACCGAAGGGCCGGGTCACCTCACAGCAGGCCTTCATCATGGGCAGCGGACCGATGGCTACCACCTCCTGGGCATCCCGGTGCTTCTCCAGCAGGATCTGGAGCACCTGGCTGACGAAGCCCTTGTGGCCGTAGGACCCATCATCGGTGGCGATGTGCAATTCGTCGCTGTACGACTGGAATCGCTCTTCCCAAAAGATCAGGTCTCTGCTCCGGAACCCGATGATGGAGAGCGTGGTGCAGCCCAGCTCCTTGTAGGCCCGCAGCTGCGGGTACACCGGCGCCACGCCGAGTCCCCCGCCCACCAAGACGACCTTGGATCGCTTCTGGATGTGGCTGGCCTCGCCGAGGGGGCCAATGAAATCCAGGATCGAATCCCCCTGGTCGAGCTGCATCATCTCCCGGGTGGATTTCCCCACCGCCTGGATGACCACGGTCACCGTGCCGCGCTGGCGATCAAAATCCGCCACGGTGAGCGGGATGCGCTCGCCCTCTTCGTTCATGCGGACCATCAGGAAGTGGCCGGGCTGCGCCGCCCGAGCCACATCCGGCGCCTCGACCTCCCACATGTACGTAACGGGGGAGTAAACTTCCTTCTTGACGATTCGATACCCCGTGCTCATGGCCTCTCTCGTGGCCTGTGGCCCGGCCCGATCGGGGAGTGCGTGGCGCGTGCGACCCCTCGCACCCTGGCAGGAAATCGTCGGCAGCGGCCATATTGCGCCGGGCCCTCTTGGCCGCCCCGCAGAGAACGCAGATGTGGTTGGAGGTCTTTCAATCTTAGGAGCACGGCTCCAGGATGTGGTGCGGATGATACGGAAACGGCGACGCGCTGATCTTGGAAACAACGTCCGCGAGCCAGGGCGGGATGGTGACGGCGAGACGCCCGCGACGCTGGAAAGGGGCGAGCCGATGGCGACCGGTCCTGCCGTCCGGGTGGGGGCACTCCCGGCCGCCAGATCAACCGGCCTCGCTGCCAGCAGCTCTCGAAGATGAGGTCCGGCTCCTGGCCCCAGCGGTTCTGCCGGAAACGCCGAAGCTTGCCAGGCCTACCGGGCTGGTGTGTCTCAGGCATTCCCTCCCCCCTCCGGCGCCTGTGTCAGTAGCTAACCGAAGACAACTTACTATGTCCGGCCATTGGCCGCAAGAGCCATCCAGAGTCCGGACCGGAATGATCCGGAAGACCGCACGTCTTGTTCAGGCCCGGCCAGGCCTGCCGAAGCAGGCGGATGGCAGGCCTGACAGGCGCGGCGATCCACGGCCAGCGCCTTGTGCTTGCTGACGGAATGACACGTGCCACACCCGACGCCGGATTCGGCGTGCAATTGATGCGGCAGCTTCTTCCCCTCCAGCGTCACCTCCGCCTTGAAGGGCAATCGCTGGTGGCACAAGGGGAAGCAGTAACCGTCTTTCTGCCCGAGCAAGTCGTCGCGGGGAATCGGCTTCGCCTTGGGGTCCAAGGCCTGAAGCAGACTGTCCACCCGGTTGACACCCGCCTGGGCGAGCTTTACGGCGTACTCCACATTGTGCTCCCCGCGGCCCTCCTTCACGAAGAGATAGGCCTCGCGCGCCTCCATCAAGGCACCGGCATACTTCTTCGGCACGGGCTTCCCGGCAACCCGCTTCTCTGCCTCGGAGAGGAAGACGCCGTAGGCCTGCACCAGCTTGGCCATGACGGCCTTCCAGTCGTCATACATCTTGTCGTAGCCCGGCTCGTGGCACTTGACGCAGGCCTCCCGCTGCGCCGTGATCCGGGCCTCGTGGGACAGGGCGGCCCCCTTTTCTGTGACGTGGATGTGGCAGCCGGTGCAGCTCACTTGCGCCGCGAACATCCGGCTCGGCAGATCGGGGATGAGCTTTCCCCCCGTCCCGATGTACATCAGTTTCCGCAAGCTATGCTGGCGGATGTGACAGCTCTCGCAGCTGACTTCCAGGGGTTCGACCAGCTTGATCTTGCCGTGACGGATGGTCGAATGACACTCTTGACAGTCCACCTGGTGCTTCGCGATGTGATTGTCGTGAATGAACTGAACGTCTTGGATGCGGTCCTCGCGGCCGACATGACAGGCGGCGCATCGCTCCTTGGGGACCCCTGCATCGCCCGTGACCACCTGGACGTGGCACTGGCTACAGGCGACCCCAATCTTCAGGTAGGATTGGTGGCTGAAGGAAAACCCCGCGTGCTCGACGACCTGCTTCGGGCTGCCGTGGCACGTCTCGCACCCAGTCACCGCTTCGCCCGGACCCGCACCCTTGAAGTGGCAGGTATAACAGACTTGTTCGGTCACCGTCACGTGCCCCTTCTGTACGATCTGGTTGTGACAGCTCGTGCAGCGCAGCTGGATGCCCCGCGGCTTCGTCGTGAGGTGCACCTGGTGATCGAAGCGGATTTTGCCCCGGAATGTCTCCTGGGACTTGAGCAGGCGCTGTTCGTGGCAGCCGCCGGTCAGACACGTGCGATCGTCCACCTCCGCCCGGGGCCGGGGATTATAGGCCCCGGAGAGGTAGCGGATCGTCGAGGCGGCCACCGCCGTGGACCCGTATGGGTGGCACCGGACGCAATCCACGGCAGCGTGCTTGGAGGTCTTCCATTGTTCCACGTAAGGGGCCATGTAGTGGCAGGTGGCGCAGAAGGTGGAGCGCTGGGCCACGCGGGAGACGACAAAATTCAGCAGAAGCACGAGGACCACCAGCGCCCCAGCCAGGGCGGCCAGGACCCGCACGTGCTTTCGCAGCAGTTCCCACACATCGCGAAGGAACAGACCCATGTTCTCCTCTGAAGATCAGACCCGCTGCACCCGATGCTCAGGACGGAAGCTTCCCCGATGACCGCACAGGCGGGTCCAGCGCCAGCTGCCCGGACGGAGGCAACTTCGCTGTGGTGGGGGGCTGGATCGCCCGGGCGGCCATGATCTCCTCATATTCCAGTGGATGGTGCCTGCGCATCTCGTCCTCGCTGATCCTGCCGGTGAGGAAGGTGCGATTCATGGGAAAGTGCTCGGGATTCAGGTGGACGTTGTAGAAGTGCCAGATGATGATCGCCAGCGTGGCCAGCAGCCCCTCATCGCTGTGGGCCTCCCGGGCGATGTCGGCGGCGAACTTGGGCAGGAACTGGAGAGAGATCTCCAGGAACCACAGCATCAATCCGGACCCGATCATAACGACCATGCCCCAGTACACGGCCCAGTAGTCGAACTTCTCCACGTAGCTGAACCGGCCGAAGCGCGGCCTCTGCTCGGTCCACCCCAGGAAGTACCGGACCATCTGGAAGAAGTCGAGGACATCCTGCGGGACCGGCAACAGCTTCAGAATGTTCCGGCGCCCCTCGCGGAACACGACCAGGTAGAAGAGGTGGTAGGCTCCCACGGCCATCAGACCCACCGCCCCGATCCGGTGCAGCAGCGTGCTCGTCCCCACGCCGCCGACGAG
>Ga0335084_10003813_pt1 | contig 14806 bp, 10 predicted proteins | sample Lox_Sample_44_FD_206721 | JGI IMG/M metagenome (GOLD analysis project Ga0335084, IMG submission 206721) | Soil microbial communities from Loxahatchee National Wildlife Refuge, Florida, United States - Lox_Sample_4.4 | ecosystem: Environmental > Terrestrial > Soil > Wetlands | place: USA...
GCAGCAGCGACGTGGTGATATTGCGCACGCTGTCGAAGCCGAGAATGCCGATCGCGCGCGATACGGTCCGGATGCCGCCCCCATGCTGCTTGAAATGCGCGGCGTTGACCAGTTTCAGCAGCTTGCTGGTGAGCGCCACGTCCTTGAGAATGGCGTTGCACAGCACGCTCACCGGCTCGCGGTCGGACGCCGTGACGCGATTGATCGCGCTCACCGTGTCGGACAGGGCCGGGAAATCGCTCTTGTGGCGCATGCGCCGCAGCAGGAACTCCAGCGTGCCGCCCGCCGCTCCCTCGGGGTCGCCTTCGGGCGGCGGTGCCAGGTAGCGCTCGAGCGCTTCGGCCATGCGCCCGGGGTCGGGATAGCGGTCTTCGGGGCGTTTGGCGAGCGCCTTCATCACCAGAGCGTCGAGCTGCTCGTCGACTTTCGGGTTGGCGCGCGACGGCCGCTCGAAGTCCTGCTTGACGATGAGCTGCAGCGTGGCCTGCGCGGTGGACCCCTTCACCGGCGGCCGGCCGGTAAGCATTTCGTAGAGCACGGCGCCCAGCGCGAACACGTCGCTCGCGGGCTGGAAGGCGCCGCCTTGGACGTATTCGGGCGCCATGTAGGAGGGCGTCCCGGCGAGCCCTTCGGGCGCCTTGCCGCCCGTCGCGTGGCAGGCGATCCCGAAATCCATCACGCGCGGCGTATTGTCGGAGGTCAGCATGATGTTGCCGGGCTTGATGTCCCGGTGAAGCACGTGCATGCCGTGCGCGCACGCCAAGCCGCGCAGCACGCCGATCGCGATGGCGACCGCTTGCGGCGGGGGCAGCGAGCCCTTTTCGCGCAGTGCCTGGGCGAGCGTCGTGCCCTCCACGTACTCGAACACGAGATACGGCGCCCCGGCGTGCTCGCCGGCGTCGTACAGCGTCACAAGGTTGGGGTGTTGGAGCTTGCTGACGATCCGGGCCTCGTCGAGCAGCATGCGAGTGAGCTCGGTTCGCTCGCCGGGATCGTAGCCTTCGACGTTGACGGTCTTGAGCGCGACCTCGCGGCCCAGGTGCGTGTCGCGCGCGAGAAACACCGTGCCCTGCGCTCCGCGCCCCAGCTCGCGTACCAGCTCGAAGCGCCCGATGCGCTGGGAACGGCCCTCGGCTGCTTCGGTTCTCATGGATCGACGCCCATCGCAGCTCTGCTTACGGCGCGAGCGAGGTGGACTTGAATGGCACAGGCCCGGAGTTTCCGGAAACCCGGGAAATGACACGGTTTCGGCCTAGGCGTACGATGGGAAACGGGAGGGCGCGGCGGATCCGCCGCGGTTCCTTGACTCCCCCTTTTTTCGGTCCTCGAGCGTTCCGTCATGGCCGCTAGCGTCGAACATCTGGATGACCTCGTCCGGCTGGAGCACGGTGAGTTCACCGCGGAGCAACTCGGCCTGCTGCAGCGAGAGATCGGGATCGCGACCTGGGTGTGGGACGTCACCGAAGGCGCGGCGAAGTGGTACGGCGATCCCTCTGCGCTGCTGGGATTCTCGCCGGGGGACTTCAGCGGCCGCTTCGAGGAATGCCTGCAGCATGTCCATCCGGAGGACTGCGGGCGCGCGCGTGAGACCTTGGTCGCGTGCCTGAAGGGACTCAAGCCTGAATTCCGGACGGAGGGACGGGTAATCTGGCCGAACGGGTCGGTCCACTGGCTCGCGTGCTATGGCCGCGGCTTCTACGGGCCGGACGGACGCGCGCGGCGCCTCGCGGGCGTCATCAGGGAGATCTCCGACTCGGAGCGGACCGAGCGGCTGCTGCGCATTGCCCGGGAGAAATTCGAGGCGATCTTCGCCGCCATCCCCGAGGCCGTCGCGATCACGCGCAAGGGAGATTCCACCGTGGTCGAGGTGAACGACGCCTGGGTCGCGTTCACCGGGTACCCGCGCGAAGCCATACTCGGGCGCACCGTGACGTCGCTGGGCCTGTACGAGGTCGCGGAGCACCGGGACCATGTCGTCCAGTGTATGGACAAAGGTCAGCCGGTCTTCAACTATCAAACGCGCTTCATCCGCTCCGATGGCAAAGCTCTCGATATCCGTCTCTCGGCCGTCCGCGTCGAGATCGGCGGTGAGTGGTTCGAGGTGTGGTCCTGGAGCGACATGACCGAGCAGAAGCGCGCCGAGCAGCTCGCGCGGCAGTCGCTGCAGAAGTTCGAAGCCCTGTTCGAGACCAGCCCGGAGGCGATCGTGGTGACGCGCCCCCGCGACCACACCATCGTCGACATCAACGGCGCGGCGCTGCGGCTGATCGGAATCACGCGCGAGGAAGCCAAGCGCGCCGCCCGCCCCCGGGAGGTGATGAGCTGGCTGGACCAGGCCGGACTGGATCGATTCCACGAACGCCTGATCCGGGGCGAGCGGCTGGTCGGCGAGTTCCAGGCGTTCAAGCGGCCGGACGGCAAGATCGTGGAAGCGCTCTGGTCCGCCAGCCGGGTCGACGTGGACGGCGAGACCTACTTCGTCATTTCGATGCGCGACATGAGCGACGTCCGCCGCATCGAGCGTGCAGGGGCCGAGAGCGAGCGGCGTTACCGCACTCTTTTCGTGGAAGCACCCGACGGGATCATCATCCTCTCCCCGGAAGGGACGATCCTCAGCATCAACCCGGCCGCATGCCGGGCCACGGGCTACCAGGTCGAGGAGATACTGGGCGAGCCGATCGGGAGGCTGCTCAGCGCTTCCTCCTCCGATCGCCTGTCGGCAGGCGCGGGAGAGATCCTTTCGGGGAGCGTGAAACGCGCGGACCTGGAAGCCCAGCGCAAGGACGGCAGCCTCTTCCCGGTCGAGGTCGTGGTCGAGAGACTTCCCAACGGAAACACGCTCACATTCGTGCGCGACATCTCGGAGCGCAAGCGCCAGGAGCAGATGCTGATGAGCCTGGCGCGCGGGGTATCGGCCGAGGTCGGTGAGACCTTCTTTCAGTCGCTGGTCAGCCACGTAGGGCGTGCGCTGCAGGCCGACTACGTCCTCATCGGGGAGCTGATGCCGACGCCCCGGGGGCGGGTGCGCTCGCTCGCGTTCTGGAATCAAGGCGGCCCGGCTCCCAATTTCGAGTACGCCCTGGAAGGAACGCCCTGCGCCGATGCGCTCAAGAGGCCGAGCACGCTCACGTTTCCGCACCGCGTCTGCGCCGTCTTCCCCGACGACAAGGAACTGCGGGAGCTGCAGGTCGAGGGATACGTCGGAACGAGCCTGTTCGATTCCCGCGGCAACGTGCTCGGGATTCTGGTGGCGATGTCGCGCAAGGCGATCACACATCCATCCCTGTGGGCCTCCGTGCTGGAGATCTTTGCGGCCCGCGCGGCGGCCGAGATCGAGCGCTCGCGGGCTGAGGCGCAGGTGCGCGAGCTGAACGTATCGCTGGAGCGCAGGGTGGCGGAACGAACCCGCGAGCTCGAGGCAGCGAACCGCGAGCTGGACGCGTTCAGCTACTCGGTCTCACACGACCTGCGCGCCCCATTGCACGCGATCACGGGATTCGCGGAGATCGTGCGGGTGGCGCACGGGCAGTCGCTCCCCGCCAAGGCCTTGCATTACTTCGAGCGCATCGAGCACAACGCGAGGCAGATGGACAACCTCATCGGCGAACTGCTCGAGTTTTCCCGCGCCTGGCGCATGCCGCTCAACCGCGCAAGCGTCGACATGCGCGAGCTGGTCGAGGAGGTGCTCCAGGGTCTGCGGCCGGAAGAAGTCCGGCGCGCGCGGATCGAGATCGGGGAGCTTCCGCCGGCGAGGGGTGACCGGTCGCTGCTGCGCCAGGTGTGGAGCAATCTGATCGGCAACGCCCTCAAGTTCTCGCGCGGTGCATTTCCCCCCCAGATCCAGATAGGCGGTGAGCAACGAGGGGACGAAATCGAGTATTTCGTGAAGGACAACGGCGCGGGTTTCGACCAGCGCTACGCCGACAAGCTGTTCGGCGTGTTCCAGAGGTTGCATTCGTCGAGCGAATTCGAAGGGAGCGGCGTGGGGCTGGCGCTGGTGCAGCGAATCGTGGCGCGTCACGGCGGCAGGGTGGCGGCCGAAGGCGCCCCGGGCCGGGGAGCGACCTTCCGTTTCGTGCTGCCGCTGCCGCCGGCGGAGGCCTGAGGCGGCCTCGGGATCTTTCTGCCACAATCCGACCGGGCCGGCCCGGGTGGTGAAACTGGTAGACACAAGGGACTTAAAATCCCTCGCCGGGTGATTCCGGCATGCAGGTTCGAGCCCTGCCCCGGGCACTCACTTAGGAATCCATCATGATCGAGAATCCGGTCGACTTTGCGCTGAACGTGATCGCGGGAGCGGTCGCTCTTTTCTGTCTGTTCGAGGGAACGCGGCGCTTGGGCGCGCACGGCGTCCACCGCAAGGCGGTGCTCCTGATGGTGTTGTCGGCGAGCGCGTGCGCGCTCTACGGCATGTTCGCGTACCAGAGATACGTCGATCTGAACGGGACCTTGAGCGCGGCCCAGCGCAAGTCCGGTCCGGCTGTGGCAGCAAGCTGGAGCAGGGTAGCCTCGCCGGAAAAGAGGGAGCTGCTCAGCCAGGCGCTGGCGCGCCAGAATTTCAGGGCGTCGGGAACGCTCGGACCCTATGTCGATCGCAACGGGACGACCAGGACCTTCGCGCCAACCCAGGAGGATCTCCTCGCTCGCGAGCGCGTGGTGGCGTACTTTTCCCGAACCGAGTTTTCCGTTCGCAGCAGCCTCGCCGAGGCGCTGCTGTGGCTGATCGCCGGAATCGTGGCGGTTGTTCTCGGCTTCGCGATGTCGCTGGACAAGCCCCCGGCGCGGCACTCGCAGGACGAGGCGCTTCAGGGCGACTTGAAATAGGCTCGACTCGCATCGATATTGCCTTGACGCGATAGAGACTTTTCTAGGACACTGCGAGCGTGATCGTATTCGAGCTCATCTGCGCCGACCGCCACCGTTTCGAGGGCTGGTTCGCATCGGCCGAGGATTTCGAGGGTCAAAAAACCCGCGGCATGCTCTCGTGCCCGGTATGCAGCGACTCCAAGATCGAGAAGCTGCTGACCGCCAAGCTCGGCCGGCCCGAGCCCGAACCGCAGGCGAGCACGCAGACGCAGGCTCAGGCGGCGCGGCCGCGCAGCCTGCACGAGATGATCGATTACATCCTCCTCAACACCGAGGATGTCGGCAAGGAGTTCCCTTCCGAGGCGCGCCGCATCCACCGCAAGCAAGCCCGCGAGCGCAGCATTCGCGGCATCGCGACCGGCGAGGAAACGCGCGATCTGCTCGAGGAGGGCATCGCGGTGATGCCGCTCCCCGTGCCCCCGCGCGAGGACTGGCACTGAGCATTCCCGGCGTCCCGTCCGGGGCGCCGGTCAGACCAGCTGGCGTTGCTTGCGCAGCTGGGGCATGCAGCCGCGGATCCACTGCGAGGTCAGCTTCTCCTGCAGCGAGTTCTGCTTGAGGCGCTCGGACAGCGCGGCGAAGTCGACGCTGTCCAGGTCCTGGTCCTGATTGAAGCAGGAAAACACGTAGGTTCTCTTGCCGGTGCGCGGATCGACGTGCGGCTGCAGGCACTGCGCGCAGATCTCCTTGAGCATGCATTGCATGGGCGAGTTGATCGATCCGATCGCGAAGTGGTGCGGCTTGAGATGGTCCTTGAGCACGTCGTGGCGCGCGCGCGCGACCGCCGCCATCATCCGGTCCGACCCGATCGCGATCAGCCGGTCGGCGTCCTGCATGCGGATCGAGGGCGTACCCAGCCCGCCCTGGGCGTAGGCGTCCATCGCCTGGACGATGTTTCCCACGAAAGAGCGGTCCTGGGGGCGGGCCGGCTCGAATCCCGGCTCTTCGTCGCAGCACCACACGACGGTGTCGGCGGCGCTCTCGATTTCCGCGACCTTGTAGCGGTCGATGACTTTCTTGTAGCCGGCGAAGTAGAGGACCTTCGAGCCCTGCTCGCGAAACGCCGCGCCGATCGAGAACAGGACCGCGTTGCCCAGGCCTCCGCCTGCCAGGATCACGGTCTCCCCCGGGGCGATGTGCGTCGGGCTCCCGGTCGGGCCCATGAGGATCACCGGTTCGCCGGCTTTCAACATGGCGCACAGATCCGACGATCCTCCCATCTCGAGAACTATGGTCGAGACGAGGCCGTGCTCGCGGTCGACCCACGCTCCGGTCATCGCCAACCCTTCCATCTGCAGGCGTGTCGACGAGCCGCCGGCCGCGATGACCGGCGACAACGTCTCGAAATTCTGCAGGCGGTAGAACTGCCCCGGCCGGAACTTGCGCGCGGCGAGCGGAGCTTTCACCACGACCTCGACGATATTCGGCGTGAGCCGTTCGACCTTGTGGACGGTGGCGAGAAGCTGGGCGGCGAGTGAGCCGAAGAACTCGCCGGCGCCTGCCGGCGACTGCGGCGGTCTCTTCGCGAGCACCCGCGACACGACCGGGTAGCCCTGGCGCGCCGAGCCGAGCGCCTTGACAACGTTGCCGAAGTAGGAGGGGTGCAGGTCGCCGAAGAAGCTGACGAAGCGTCCATCGGAAAGGCGCGAGAGGAGCACGTCGGCACGCTCGGGCTTGGAGATCGCCGGCTGCGGCCTGGCCGGCCGTCCCTCCTCGTCGCAGGCCTGAAAGTATTTGCCGTCGAGCGAGAATCCCGGGTGCTCGCGCGAGAGCACGGTGTTCGGCTGGGTTCCGGCGGCGACGAACACGCTGTGCGCGGGCAGCCAGTGCTCGGCCGATTCCAGGCCGCTCGGGCGCGTGAAGCGCATGCCGCAAACGGCGCCGTAGTTGTCGACATCCACCGCGACCGGCGACAGGCCTTCGGCAAAGGTGATGCCTTCCTCGAGGGCTTTTTCCACTTCCTCGTGGTTGAGGGTGTACGAGGGGCTGTCGATCAGGCGCCGGCGATAGGCGATGGTCACTCCGCCCCAGTGCTGCAGCAGCTCGACCACGCGCGCGGGCCGGTTCTCGCGCGCGGCCAGCGCGCGCTCCCTGCGCACCGCGCGCGCATGCGCGAGGAATTCCTCCGCGATTTCCCTCTCCTGGTCGTCCCACTTCGCGCGCACGGCGTCCTCGCCGCTTTCCGCGGCGAGCGCCTCGAAACGCGTCAGGAATTTCTCGATCTGCACCAGGTAGTAGGCGAGGGACTCGGTGGCCGTGTCGATGGCCGTCAGGCCGCCGCCGACGACCACCACCGGCAGGCGCAACTGCATGTTGGCGATCGACTCCGCCTTGGCGGCGCCGGTGAGCTGCAGCGCCATGAGAAAGTCGGAAGCCGCGCGCACGCCGCGGGCGAGCCCGTGGGGGATGTCGAGCACCGTGGGCTTGCCCGCGCCCATGCACAGGGCAACGTGATCGAAGCCGAGCTCGAGCGCGTCCTCGAGCGCCACGGTTCCGCCGAAGCGCACGCCGCCGAACATCGCGAATTCCGCGCGGCGCTCGAGGAGCAGGCGCACCAGCTTGAGGAAGTTCTTGTCCCAGCGCACCGTGATGCCGTACTCGGCCACACCGCCGAACCCCGCCATCACGCGCTCGTCGAGCGATTCGTACAGCGTGCGCACGTCCCGCACCGGCTCGAAGGGCAGGCGGGTGCCGTCGGGCGCGACCCCGGACAGGTTCTCCGGAAGGGGCTCGATCTTCAATCCGTCGATGCCGACCACCGCGTGGCCGTCGTTCATGAGGTGATGCGCGAGGGTGAATCCGGCCGGCCCCATTCCGGCGACCAGCACCTTGTAGCCGGTCGGAGGCAGAGGCAGAGGCCTGCGGAAATTCAGCGGATTCCAGCGCGTGAGCAGCGAATAGATCTCGAAGCCCCACGGCAGCTCGAGCACGTCCTTCAGGGTTCGCGTCTCGATCTGCGGAATGTTGACCGGCTCCTGCTTCTGGTAGATGCAGGCCTTCATGCAGTCGTTGCAGATGCGGTGCCCGGTCGCCGCGACCGTCGGGTTGTCGATGACGATCACCGCCAGCGCGGAGATCGCCTGGCCTTGTCCCTTGAGCGTGTGGAACTCCGATATTTTTTCCTCCAAAGGGCAGCCGGCGAGCGTCACCCCGAAGGCGCTCTTCTTGAACGTCGCCTTGTGCGGCTCGCCGTCGGCGGTCTTTTCGCGCAGTCCTTTCGAGCAGGAGTCCTTGCCCTGGTTGTGGCAGAGGATGCAGTAGTGGGCCTGGTCGAGCGCACCGACGAGGTCGGTGCCCGAATCGGTCAGGACGAAGCCGTTGCGGCGGCGGATGTGCTCGGGCTTGATCGTGTACGTAACGACCCCTTCGCGCTCCTTCCTTTCCGCGTGCACCAGCAGATTCTGCGGATCGGTCTTGGCCGGAGTCTTGAACAGGACCCCGGCTGCGACGCGCTCGCGCCCGGCGGGAGTGTGCACCGCCCAGGCGGCGTATTTCATCGCGGCGTCGAGCTCGGGCGCGTGCCCGCCTTCGTCCGCGAGCCACTCCGAGACTTTTCGCGCGAAACCCAGCTCGTCGAAGCTTCCCCCAAGCCTTTCCTTCAGCTCCGCTTCGAGAGCCGGGCCGTCGAGCTTCGCCGCCTCGTCCGGCCTGATCTTGTTCGCAGCGCGCCGCTGCACGAACTGGCGCTTGATGATGTGAAGAGGGGCGAGATCGTGGTGGCGCGAGGCGAGGGCGCGGAACTCGCGCTCGATGCCGAACAACTCGGCGAGAAAATCGTCGAGGTGCGGCGCGATCTCGAGAATCAGCGCCGATTCCGACTTGGCGTCAAGGCTTGGGGGATTCGCGCGCGCGGCGGCAAGGCGCGGCCGCAGGGCGGCGTCAGCCGTGCCGAGATGCCCGAGGAAAGCGGCGTCGAGCCTGGCCAGTCCGTCGCGACGGTAGAGCTCGGCGAACGAAAGGCCGAAGGCAAGCTTTGGCATCCGGCTCGGAGCGTCAGCGCTCCAGGTACTGGAGCTTGTCCTTCACATCCTTCCACTGGTCCGCGTCCTCGGGCCCCGGCTTGGCGTCGGTGATCACGGGCCAGATCTTCGCGAGCTCGGCGTTCAATGCCGTGAATTTCCTCTGCGCCTCGGACAGGTCCTCTTCCGGAATGATCGCCTCGACCGGGCACTCGGGAATGCACACCGCGCAATCGATGCACTCGTCGGGGTCGATCACCAGCATGTTCGGCCCCTCGTGGAAGCAGTCGACCGGGCAGACATCGACGCAGTCGGTGTACTTGCACTTGATGCAGCTTTCGGTCACCACGTGGGTCATTCCGCGATCCTCTGTATTGGAGACGCCCGGCGCCTCGAAAGGGGAAAATTATATAGCCTCATTCCCCCGGGTTGAAAGCGCAAATGCCTGAATAAGCTAATGCACTTTGGTTCCTGCGGCCCTGCGATTTCGCTTATGCCGGGCCCTCCGTTACGCTAGAATCCGGTTCCGCCGCCGGCACGGAACTTCGCCGAGGGAACAGGGGTCTGTGTATCCGGGCGGCGCGCCGATTGGAGAGTCAGTGTGATCAAGGTGGAGAACCTCAGCAGGTCTTTCGGTCCGAAGCTGGCGGTGGACGGCGTTTCGTTCGAGGTGGCCAAAGGCGAGGTACTGGGATTCCTCGGGCCGAACGGCGCGGGCAAGTCGACCACCATGCGCATGATCACCGGCTTCATTCCGCCGAGCGCAGGCAAGGTCTCGGTGTGCGGCCTCGACGTGCAGGACCATCCCATCGAGGTGAAGCGCCGCATCGGCTACCTTCCCGAAGCGGCGCCGTCCTATACCGACATGTCGGTGATGTCGTTTCTCAAGTTCTCCGCGGAGATGCGCGGCCTGGAAGGCGATTCCAGGCGAAGCGCCATACGCCGGGTGGTCGACCTGTGCCACCTGGAGAGCGTGCTCGCGCAGACCATCGATACGCTTTCCAAGGGCTTTCGGCACCGGACCTGCCTGGCCCAGGCGCTGATCCACGACCCCGAGGTGCTGATCCTCGACGAGCCCACCGACGGGCTGGACCCGAACCAGAAGCACGAGGTGCGCACCCTCATCCGCCAGATGGGCGAGAACAAGGCGATCATCTTCTCGACGCACATCCTCGAGGAGGTCGAGGCGGCCTGTACGCGGGCGATCATCATCGATCGCGGCCGCATCGTCGCGAACGGCACGCCCAGGGAGCTGATGGCGCGCGCCTCCACGGGGAGGCTGGAAGACTTCTTCCGCTCGATCACGCGGTCCGACGTCCACAAGGAGGCCGCGGCATGAACAGGGAGTCGGGTCGTGAAATCCTTGTAGTCGTTTCGGAGGCAGTATGAAGGCGCAGTGGGCAGGGATCCGCACCATCGCCAAGCGCGAGCTCGCGGCGTATTTCGAGTCACCGGTGGCGTACGTGTTCCTGGTGATCTTTCTCCTGCTCGCGGGCTTCTTTACCTTCACTTTCGGCGGTTTCTTCGAGCGGGGAGAAGCTTCGCTCGCGGCGTTCTTCAACTGGCTGCCCTGGCTGTTCCTGTTCCTGGTTCCCGCCGCGGGCATGCGCCTGTGGTCCGAGGAGCGCCGGCTCGGGACGATCGAGCTGCTGCTCACCATGCCGGTGGCCGCTTGGCAGGCGATCGTCGGCAAGTTTCTCGCATCATGGCTGTTCCTCGTCGTCGCTCTCGCGTTGACCTTCCCGATGATCGCGACCGTCAACTGGCTCGGCGACCCGGACAACGGCGTGATTGTGAGCGGGTACGTCGGCGCCGCGCTGCTCGCCGGGGCCTATCTGGCGATCAGCTGCATGACCTCCGCCCTGACCCGCAACCAGGTGATCGCGTTCATCCTGGCGGTGGTCGTTTGCCTGCTCCTGATTCTGGTCGGGTTCGCGCCGCTCACCGATCTGCTCGCCCGCTGGGCGAGCCCGTGGGTGGTGGAGTCGGTCACCAAGTTCTCGGTGCTCACCTACTACGACGGTTTTCAGAAAGGCGTGCTCGACTCGCGCGGGCTGCTCTATTTCCTCTCGATCATGGCCTACGCGCTGTTCGTGACCGGCGTCGTGATCCGCAACCACCGGACCGGCTGAGGGCGGGACATGGACAAGCGCACGGAGAATTTCCTGTACTCGAGCGGCGGCCTGGTAGCCGCCTTCGCCATCATCGTGCTCGTGAACCTCGTGCTCGGCGCGCCGCGGGCCCGAGTCGACCTCACCCAGGGCAAGCTGTACACGCTCTCTGAGGGCACGCGCGCGGTGCTCGCCAAGCTGGAGTCCCCGGTCAAGATTCGCCTGTACTTCAGTCAGGGAGCCGAAGTGCCGCTGCCGATCAAGGCCTATGGGCGCAGGGTCGAGGACATGCTGGCCGAATTCAGGCAGACCGGCCGCGGCAAGGTCCTGCTGGAAAAGCTCGATCCCCAGCCCGATTCCGAAGCCGAGGATTCCGCGACCCTCGAAGGCGTCGAGCCCCAGGTGACGCAGTCAGGGGACAGGTTCTATCTGGGAGCCTCGATCAGCTACGCCGATCAGAAGATCGCCCTTCCGGCGCTCGCGCTCGATCGCGAGGCCTTGCTCGAGTACGACCTGACCCGCGCCATCGCGCGCGCCGCCACGACCACCAAGCCCGTGGTCGGCGTGATGAGCGCGCTTCCCGTCTTCGGCATGCCTCCCAGCCAGTTCACCGGCGGTCAGCCGATGGAGCCGCAAGTATTCATCGGCGAGCTGCGGCGCGACTATACCGTCAAGCGCGTGAGCCTCGATCCGGATCGGATCGACGACGACGTCAAGGTGCTGCTCGTCGTCCACCCCCGCGGCATCAGCGACAAGGCGCAGTATGCGCTCGACCAGTTCGTGCTTCGCGGCGGCAAGCTGATCGCCTTTCTCGACCCCAGCGCCTATTTCGATCAGATGGGTCAAATGGGAGGCATGGGTGGCGGCGGTACGCCTTCATCGCTCGACAAGCTGCTCAAGGCCTGGGGCCCGGTGTTCGACTCGGGGAAGGTCGTGCTCGACATGCGCTACGTGACGGGCGCGGGGGCGCGCACGCTGCCGACGCTGCTCTCCCTCAACGACAGCGCCTTCGCGCCGAACGACATCGCCACCGCCAGGCTGGGGTCGCTGCTCATGCCCTTCGCCGGGGTGTTCACCGGCAAGCCCGCAGAAGGCCTGAGCGAATCGGTACTGATCAGGACGTCGTCCTACTCGCAGCTCGTCGATTCCTTCGCGGCGACGGCGCAGGGCGAGGCGGCGGTCAGGGGTTTCCAGCCCTCGGGCACCGAGTATCCCCTCGCGATCCGGCTCACGGGGAAGTTCAGGACGGCGTTTCCCGACGGCAAGCCCAAACCCGACGACAAGAGCAAGGCGGTTCCTGCGAAAGCCGCGGAGACCAAGGCGGGCGACGCGCCGCTCAAGGAATCGGCCACCGACAACGCGGTGGTGCTGGTCGGGGACAGCGATTTCATCAACGACGGCGCCGCGGTGCAGATCCAGGAGATCTTCGGCCAGAGGATCGTGATCCCGCGCAACGGCAACATCGCTTTTGCCCAGGCCCTGGTCGATCAGTTCGCCGGCGATCCCAACCTCATCAAGCTGCGCGGGCGCGCCAGCGCAGCGCGCCCCTTCATCAGGATCCGCGACATGGAGGCGAGGGCGCAGCAGGCCTATCTCGGCAAGATCAAGGAGCTCGAGAGCAGCCTCAGCCAGACGCAGGAAAAGCTCTCGGCTCTGCAGAAGGGACGCGGGCCCGGCGCGGGCGCGATCCTTTCCTCCGAGCAGCAGTCCGAGCTGGAGAACTTCCGGCGCAAGGCGGCCGAGACCCGCCTCGCGCTCAAGGAAGTGCGCCGCGAGCTGCGCTCCGACAGCGAAGCGCTTCAGTTCTGGACCAAGGTGGTCAACATCGCCCTGATGCCGCTGCTGGTGGCGGTCGCCGGCATCGCTTTCGCCGTGCTGCGCCGCCGCCGGGCGCCCGCCCTATGAGCCGCAAGCAATTTCTCGTGGTCCTGGCGGTGCTGGCGGCTCTCGCGGCGGCGGCGGCCGGGGTGATCCTGTCGGACCGCTCCGCGTGGACGAGCGCGGACTCGCGCGCCGGCCAGAGGGTGATCGCGGGCCTCAAGATCGGCGAGGTCGCGGAAATCGCCATCCGCGATTCATCGGGCGAGCTGCACCTGGTGCGCGGGCAATCCGGCTGGAGCGTGCGCGAGCGCGCCGATTTCCCCGCCGACACCGATCGCGTCGCTGCAGTCCTGGTGAAGCTTGCGGAGGCGAAAGTGGTGCAGAGCGAGCCCCTGGTCGAGAGCCAGCGCGCCCGCCTGGAGCTGACTGAGCCCAAGGACAAGGCGGAAGGCACGGGAACGGCGGTCGAACTCAAGGATGCGAAAGGCGGCCTGCTCGGGCGGCTGCTCCTGGGCAAGAAGATCGTGAAGGGCTCGGCGATGGCGTCCATGGGGCGGCCTGAGGCGGACGCGACCGGCCGCTATGTCGTCGCGAGCGGCGACGACAAGACCGTGCTGGCTGTCGGCGATCCGCTGAACGAAGCCGAAGCGAAGGCCCAGGACTGGCTGGTGAAGGACCTGCTGCGCGTCGAAGGCTCGAAAACGATCTCCTCGTCCAAGGACGGCAAGCTGCGCTGGACCGTCACGCGCAACACGGAATCGGCGGACTGGAGCCTGGTCGGCTCCAGGGACAAGCCGGACCTCCAGAAGGCGACCGACCTCGCGAGCTCCCTCGGTTGGGTGAACCTCGTCGACGTGGTCGCCGATCCGGCCAAGACCGACACCGGTCTGGATCACGCGGTTGTGATCGGGGCGGAGACCTTCGACGGCTTGAAATACAGCTTGAGCGTGGGCAAGCAGGCGGGCGCGAACTACTACGCCAGGATCGCGGTGTCGGGCGAGCCGGCCAAGGTGCGCAAGCCCGTGAAGAACGAGAAGGCCGAGGACAAGGCGAAGAACGACAAGGCGTTCGAGGAGGCCCGCAAGAAGCTGGTCGAGAAGGCCGAACGCGAGCGGAAGCTCGAGCCGTGGACGTATCTCGTGACCAAGACCAGCCTCGATCCGCTGCTGCGCGACCGCCAGCAGCTCATGCCGGAAAAGAAGAAACCCGCGAAAAAGACCTAGGGAGGACTCATGCAGATCAAGGGCAGCACATTCATCGTAACCGGCGGTGCATCGGGCCTCGGCGAGGGCACGGTGCGCATGCTCGTCGAAAACGGAGCCAACGCCGTCATCGCCGACCTGCAAGCGGACAAGGGCGAAGCGCTCGCGAAACAGCTCGGCGCCAGGGCGCGCTTCGTGAGATGCGATGTCACCAGCGAGCCCGACGGGCAGGCGGCGGTGGACGCTGCGCTGAAGGGCTTCAACGCCCTGCAGGGCCTGGTGAACTGCGCCGGAATCGCCATCGCCGAGCGCACCGTGAAGAAGGAGGGACCGCACGCGCTCGCCTCGTTCGCGCGCGTGATCGGCATCAACCTGATCGGCACTTTCAACATGATCCGCCTCGCGGCGGTGGCGATGGCGAAAGGGCAGCCGAACGCGGCGGGCGAGCGCGGCGTCATCGTCAACACTGCATCGGTCGCAGCCTACGACGGACAGATCGGGCAGGCGGCGTACTCGGCTTCGAAAGGCGGGGTGGTAGGCATGACGCTGCCGATCGCGCGCGACCTGTCGCGCGATGCCATCCGCGTGTGCACCATCGCGCCCGGGATCTTCGAGACGCCGATGCTGCTCGGCATGCCGAAGGACGTGCAGGATGCGCTCGCAAAGCAGGTGCCGTTCCCGCCGCGCCTGGGGAAGCCCGCGGACTACGCGCAGCTCGTGAAAAGCATCGTCGAGAACGGAATGCTGAACGGCGAGGTGATCCGCCTCGACGGCGCGATCCGGATGGCGCCGAAGTGACTCGCCGGAAGGCGAGTCATCCCGAGTCGCGCAGCGACGAGGGATCTCC
>Ga0335084_10003816_pt1 | contig 14805 bp, 16 predicted proteins | sample Lox_Sample_44_FD_206721 | JGI IMG/M metagenome (GOLD analysis project Ga0335084, IMG submission 206721) | Soil microbial communities from Loxahatchee National Wildlife Refuge, Florida, United States - Lox_Sample_4.4 | ecosystem: Environmental > Terrestrial > Soil > Wetlands | place: USA...
ATCTTTTTGTTTGTGAGTATAACAAGTCTATCTACTATAGCAGATCTTGAGATTTTTGATAGTTCGTCCAAATTATCAACCCTGGTACCGTTGGCAAATATAGCCACCCCTACCTTTGAGCCAAGGTTATCTTGGTATACAAAATCAAGTGGCAAACTTTGTTTTTCCAATTTACATATATTTCCCATCTCATGAGCAAAATTAGTTAGGTTATCTACTGCTTCCTTGAGGTTTTCTTCGTTATTTTCAGTCCAATCTTTTCTTATAGTCAGGAATTCTGATATCGGTACTTCCATTATGCTTCCTCGTACCCGAAGTCCAGGATAAGTCTGTTTTATCGCTTCATCGATTACACTTTCCGTAATTTTGTTCAAGTTCAATTGTACCGCTTTTTCCATGGAGTGATATAGAATATTAATAATGGATCTCACATTTCTAAACTCTGAAAATTCCTCGTACAAAGTATTAATTTTGTTCTCCAATTCTTGTTTTTCGCTAGACTGTGATTTTCCATTTTTATCATTGTGCCATATGTATTCCACTGCAATTTCGGCAAGTTCATCCTTAGAATTTGAACCTGCAAGATCTATCTTGTAGTTTGCCTTTTCCAGTCTATCAAATACTGATGGATTTGTATTTTGTATTTCAAGGTAACCTGAAGGTGTAGCTATCAGTAACAATACAGAAGCTGGCAGATGTGCGTTTATCACCCCTTTTATGAAATCGGTTGAATCTCGATTTCCATCAAGCTCGTCTATTTCAAAGATAATAATTTTCCCTAAGAACCTATGAGTTAGACTAGATAATGATGACAGCATTCCGATTAGCGTTTCCAAGTTTGTAATTTCGCCAAAAGAGTTAGTGATCACATTCTGAATGAAAATAGACTCATTATAATCAAATCTATGTATCAAAAATTTTTGCAAATTTTCTACTGAGATAGATTGTTTGCCTTTGATAATATCGTCCGCTTTTTCTCTTATGGTAAGACCAGCAAGCTTGTTGACAAAATTGTATCCAAGTGACTTTTTGGCAAAATTATCTCCTTGCTCTGCTCTGTCTCTGAGGTAATCAAGAAATTGTGCCCTTAGTTGAACAAAAAATTCATCATCAAACCCCTTTAGAATTGCGCTGTATATACCTGAGATTGTCTTTGGAGAAATGGTAGATAAATCAACGTAAGTACATTCAGCGTTATATCTTCCTTTAAGCGATTTCACATGTAATGCTAAGTGAGTTTTCCCTGAACCAACGTCCTGGATGACTGTGATTAATCTAAAATCTCCCTTTTCAGCTGCTCTTCCTTCTACTCTCTTGTTTAGCTCTCTAACGCATTCAAGTATGGCTCCTTTTGCCTCCTTGTGTAGTGTCCCTCCCAGTATCTTTGCATCCTTTTCTGTAGGTGTTGGACTACTAGGAAATGGATTTGTTGTCAATTTATACGGATACATCATACATTCCTCACGTAACCATGAATGAGTCCACGCATCATTATCCCTTCTTGCCCACCTGAAGAGATTTCATATCGTTCTTGATTTCTTTCAATTAATTTCATTACCATTTGATAGAATTTTTCCTTGGAAAGATTCTGTGTCTCACAAATCTTTTCCCTGATTTTAATAAATGGTGTCCAACCGATGGATGTAGCTGATTCATTTAAGGATCTATTGAAAATTTGTTCAAAATCTTTGTCCTGCGAATGGTTTTCTTGAACACATTCCAATTCTTCTTGTAGAGCATCTACATGAGCTTGCACCTTGGCAAGTGAGTAACTCAATCCTGCAGACATAGCAAGTATTAGTTTAAACTTTGGATCATTTTCAGTAATATGATGAATATAATTTTCTCTAGTCCATACAAAATACGCTGTTCCCTTCCTTTCTACAAAAATCTGTTCTTTTTCCCGAAGTCGTTCAAGTATGCTCTCAAAATCTTTGCCATATACCTTTTTTAGTTCCGCCTTCTTTATTCCATTTATTCCGGAAGATTCAATTTTTTCCAGTATCTCCCCTATCATGTACAATTGTGCTTGAAATTTTATTTAATACCAGATGTGGGATAGGACAACAATTTGGTTAAAAATAGTTACACATCTTCTCATCTCATATGTGGTATGTACAACGTCATTTGACAAGAGATCGGTCACAATATAAGGCATAAATGAAATAGAGTCGTTGGCAGAATGATGATTGGGTATTGCTGAATATGATGAATTATACCTGGGGTATCTGACTGCTTTAGAATAGTGGATGGTAATCTTTTCCCAAAATTGAGATTTCAAGACCATTCTACAGTTTATTTTTACCATAGAATATTTGAAACATGATCTGGGAAGCATGAATCTGAAGGTAAAATACTGAATCCATTTTTTTAGGACGCATGTATTCGCAGAGTTTGTTTTCCTCTCTTGGAACTTTATAGACTAATCCATCATATTCCAAGATTGCAGAATTGCCTAGGTTTGCAAATTAACTTCAGGAGGGTATTACAAAGTTACCATCTCATTAATAGTACCGTACAATACCGTAATCTATGTTAAATTGTGAGTTTTGCCCTAAGCAGTTCTTCGAAACTGCAAATGGGCTAGTAGAAAAGACGTTTCATGAAACACTGCATGATCCAGAGCTAGTTAATAACTAAATCTGGTTCTTTTTTTGCACGATAAAAATCAAAACCTAACTTTTTTATCGGCTACTCTCTTTCTAATTTAAAGTGACAAAGAAAACAGTACCAAAGCAAACATCGAGAGATTCAGCTCCTGACATTGTGAAAAAAATGACTTCGATCTCTGACGCTACTAAAACTTTGGCATCCGAGGTAAAAACAATGTCAAAAATATTCACTGAAAATCAGAAGATATTGATTGCACTAAAGAGCATGATAGATTCTGTAAATTCCTCTTTAGATCAACTTCAAAAAAATTCAAGACAAATTACCATACTTGAAGAAGATACCCAACGTCTGTTTACTGGAATGAGTCAAGTCAAGTCACATTCTAACATGATAGACAAACTGAATAATCAAATAAACAAGCTTCAAGATCATGTGGAAAAGATTCGAGAAAAACAAGAATCTATTCCAGACACTAATAAAATCATGCAGACTGTGGTAGATAATTTGGATTCAATTAGAAATAACACCAAAATGATAATGCATGTATCAGAAAAAACTGAGAAGATACGTGAGGAGTTAAAGAATGTTGCAAGATCTAATACAATTTCTGATCTTAGTAGTGAAATTGATGATTTAAGGAAAAATACAAGGGAGATATCAAATAAGACAGAATCGCTTTCTAGTCTCCATAAAGAGATTGAGGATTTAAAACAAGACACAAAAGAAATATCTGTAAAATCAGAAAATGTGAAGGGATTGGAAGGCATGATTTCCAATCTAAAGGATCAAATAGGAACTGTAATTACAAAAACTGAGCCATTACTCAATGTGGATACACAAATAAGAAATGTCGGAGTAGAAATCGAATCCCTGATAAAGAGGACAGATTCGCTTTCCACACTTGGTGACGATATTAGGAATATCAATGCCGAATTCGGTAACTTCAAAGAAAATATACTCAACAAAACAAGCAATCTGGATGGAAAAATATCTGATTTTGCTGAAATGCTCAACAGAAATTCAGCGTCGATTTCAGAATTTAACAAGAAAACCTATGAGATTTCTCAACAATTAGAAGACATTAAACATGTAACCCACAAAACATCTCAAAATACCTCACGTGAAGTAATAGGACTTCTTCGCCTATCTGAGTTTCAATCTAACATTAGAATGCACTCTGAATCAAAGTATGGAACTCTAGAGGATATTCAGAAGATGGTATCTCAAACTGTCGATATGATAAATCTGTTTGACCGTCTTTCGATTGAAACCGAAACAAAAATGCCTTTGCCATCTGAAGTCAAACAATGGAGCATTGCAAAAATCTTGGACTGTGCTGATAGGTGGGAAATTAGGTTTACAGATATGTTCCGACTCTTGATAAATGAACTTGGCGTAGATGTTGTGAAAGAGTCAATTAGAATTGAACAAGTCAGAGATCTTTTTGGGATTAGAGCAGTTGATGAAGTCAGACATGAATTAAATATTTCAACCTAGGTTTCATCAGATATTTCGAAGGATTGTAGCCTGTCTCTCTTTTTTTTGAGTATAGAAAAAATTCCAATTATAATTGCAACCCATATGCATCCAAACAATATATTTGATACACTGACGTACATGTAGGGTGTGGCATCAAGCAAATTGTAAACAATTGCAATCGCCTGTGTATGAACATTTATCATTCCCGTATGAAACGCTGCACTGTCAGGTGCGGCATTTGAAATCTTTTCAGTGGTATATAACATGGTACTTAGATCCTGTTGTATCAATCCAAAGTCTGTTGACTCTGTTGGGAATATCCATACTGGATTACCTGATTGCGGTAAGAGTTTCTGGACCTTTTCAATATCGTCATGAATCGATTGCGGGTCAGATGTAGCTTGCATTCGTACTAAAATTCCCCTGGCTTCGTCTAATGGATAGATTTTGCTTCCATATTCCTCAAAAGCCATTACCACACCTAAAACTATCAATCCAATAATTCCTGCTAATGCCAGCTTATAGTATGAATTTGCCATTTTTTCGACCTTTGATGAGACGCGTATATTCCTTGATTTGCCATTTTTAAATGTTGAATGGGATATGCTTAGGAATGCGATATATAGAAAACCGACTACTTGTATACCGATTATCGGAGCAAATATGGGATTATTTGAAAAGATTGCAACAAACATGCCTATAATCCCATATATGCCAAAGAATAACTCAAGAAGAGTAGTTTTTGTAAATGGAAGCGCGTATGCTTTGTCTCTCCAATCATCACTTTTCTTTATTATTCCAAATTTTGGAGTACGTAAGAATTCATTTTTCTTCCCAAAAAATGCATCAAAAACAGCTACAGTGTTATTTACAGACATTCCAGATGAATAAAATACAAGGTACAAATACGAGAGTGCTTTTGATTTCCAACTTTTAGTATACATTTCCCTTATTATCATCACGTATGCTATTGGACCCATTGCAAGATATGCAACTATGGTAAGAATTGGCAATCCATTTATCACATAAAGATTAATCTTCGCAGCTAAGAGTATGGGAAGTATTAGAAATTGCGCAAGAACTAGTGGGTGTACAATATGTCTTGTCAGTTGAATGAATGCTTGGATCTTGGTATCAACTGGTATACGCCTTTTTATTGCAACATCCCCAAGTAATTTGATTGCACATTGAATGGAACCTTTCGCCCATCTAAACTGCTGTCGTTTTGCAGCATTCATTTGTACAGGGAGTTCTGCATTCACAACAATATCAGGTATGAATACGCATTTCCAGCCTTTCATTTGAGCCCTATAACTTAGATCTAAATCTTCTACCAGTGTGGCAGTATGCCAACCGCCCGAATCTTCTATGCATTGACGTCTCCATATCCCGGCCGTTCCGTTGAAACTCATGAATAAATGAGAGTTACTTTTTGCCTTTTGCTCAATTAGAAAATGAAAATCAAGACTTAGAGCCTGTGCCTTTGTAAGCGCAGAATATTTTTCATTTACGTGCCCCCACCTACATTGTACTAGACCAATTTTTGGATCAGAGAAATATGACATGGTTCTTTTCAGAAACCAAGTAGGGGGAATGAAATCAGCATCAAAGATAGCTATAAAATCGCCTTTTGCAAATTTCATTGCGTTTCGAAGGGCGCCTGCTTTGTACCCCTTTCTGTTTTCTCTCCTAACGTGATAGATATCAAATCCCTTTTTCTTGTAATCGGAGACTAGATTTTCCAGAATATCATAGGTGTCATCATCTGAATCATCCAATACTTGGATACAGAGTTTCTCTTTTGGGTAATCCAAGGCACATACAGCTTCAACCAATCTAGTTGCAACATATTTTTCGTTATAGATAGGAAGTTGAACTGTCACGATTGGTACGTTTTTGAGTTCAGTAGGTTTTACTTTTTTTTGCTGTCTTGAAAGCACGGCTAGATAATAGAAATTGCATGTGTAAAGAGTTATGATAATTGCAATACTAATGAAAAGATTCCATAGAAATTGTGTTAGGGTACTACTAACCATTGGATGGGATAGCATCTTGAAATTTTTAACTCTAGAGTCCTTATAGCCGTACCGCTATAAACCCGAGCTATCCTTTTTTAGAAATTTTTATTGCCTGAACTGGACAGACGTTTTCGCATGCCAAACAAAAGATACAATCTGGCTCTCTTGCCATCAATGGTTTTTTATCGGAAGCTGGATGTCCAGCAAATTCTGCCCACTCGTAAACTTTCACAGGGCAAGCATCTATACAAGCGCCATCTCCCACGCAAATATCATAATCTACTGAAACGAATTCTCCCCATATGCCGAGGATGTCATTGCCTTTTCTCTGTCCAAAGACCTTAATCTTGTGTCCGCTTGAAGGTGCCGTGAAGGTTTCTGCTACTTTGAGCTTAGTCTTAAATTCCACATCAATTGGACCTTGTTTTGCACCAGAGGGTACTTCTGCTTCTACTTGCTGCTCTACTTGCTGGCCTGGCGGTGGAGCAGCTGGTTTTGGTTTGGGTTTTGCATTTGGTACTATCTGAGCTAAAGGCGTCATCTCTTCTAATTCCTTAACGGCTTGTTCTTGTGTGATTTGTTTGGTCTTTGTTAGATGCTCTATCATTTTGTCAGCAAGTACGCTGTTTCTCAATATTGTATCAATTATTATCTTGGCATTTGCGTCTGCCTTTTTTCTATAATCTTTAACCCAAAGACCATCACCATATTTTTCAACTGGATATATCTGGTAAATCATGTCTACTACTTCTCCAGTTACAATCTCAACTTGTACTTCTAGCTCAATCTGCTTGTATCCTCTAGTATCTGGATCTGTTGCGTTTTCTTCCTTCCAACGATATGTAGCATAAATCCTGTCAGCAAACTGATCCATTGAAAATACCTTCTTAAACCCACTAACAATGGAATCGATTTCGTATTGATCTTCTAGTTTTATGGGAAGGCGGTATAGGCCAAGTTTGTAGCTATGTAATGGATAAATTCCCCTTTTTGATGTAGCCGACTGTACGGTGTAAACCCTGTCCTTTAGAAGGAGAGACATTAGCTATTATTTATAAAAAAGAGTTTAAAAATGCTTCCTAATAATCTGGGCATGTCTCTTCACGGATTTTCCTATACCTTTGTTCCATATCTGTTGCGTGTTCAAAGACTTTCTCTAATGCATACTGATTCTTTGGGAAGAACCATCTGATTCCGACTTTATGACCTATTCCATCCATATCATAAATTATTCCCTTTTCAGACTCTACCCCATACTTATCGTCTATTGATTTCTCTTGTACGGTAAGACCTCTCTTTGTCTTATCTTCCAGTATAATGTCTGTGATACCATCTAGAATTGCATAGAATATGCCTTTTTTCAAGACAAGAGGATCCTGGTTTGTTTCGTTATTTTCCAATTGGATTCCCAATCATATTTCCCCATTCAGTCCATGATCCATCATAATTTCGTACTTGAGGATATCCCAGTAGATATTTTAGGACAAACCATGTGTGGGAAGATCTTTCGCCAATCCTACAATAGCAAATTACATCTTTGTCAGGAGTTACTCCCTTTGCTTCATAAATTTTCTTAAGATCTTCTACTGATTTGAAAGTTCCATCGACATCATTTACTGCCGTTGCCCAAGGTATGTTATTTGCCCCAGGAATGTGCCCTCCCCTCTGTGCATGTTCCATAGGATATTCTGGTGGAGCAGTTATTTCGCCTGAGAATTCTTTTGGAGATCGTACATCAACTAAAGTAACATCCTTCTTTTCAAGGGCTCTCTTTACATCGAAAAGATATGCTCTTAACCCCTCATTTGGCGGTTGAGCAAGATAGTTTGTTCTTTGTATTTGTGGCTCATCTTTTGTATATTGTTTCTTTTCTAATTCCCACTTTTTTCTACCTCCATTCATAATCTTAATTTTTTCATGGCCATAATACTTGAATATCCAAAAAACAAAGGCCGCAAACCAATTGTTAAAGTCACCATACAAAATAACTTCTGATTGAGGTGTTATACCATTTTTTGACATCAATTCTTCAAATTGAGATTTACTTACAATGTCTCGTGTAATCGGATCATTGATATCACGTTTCCACCAGATAAGACTTGCATCTTGCAGATGGCCTTGCTTATACGCATTTTCTGGATCATAGTCAACTTCTACTATCTTCAAAGATTTGTTATTCAGATTTTTTGAGACTGTTTCTGTGTCTACTAAGACTTCCGGGTTTGAATAATTCATTTTGTCGTCTCAAATTTCATTAAAGAAGGTTCTTAATATTTTATACTTATCAGATGATTTTTAAGTGAAATTAGATTTGTATTATTTAATTGGATCTTCACAGTGTTGCAGTGGTAAGCAAATTTGGTTCACAAGAGGCAGAAGATGCTGCCAGAAAAGTCGCAAAAAAACTCCTTGCTAGAAAAGTCAAGGTCTATACAGTCTCACCTGTAGATGTCGAAGGAGCAAGAAAAGTAATCGATCTTGAAGAACTCAAGACCGCAAAGCTAGATTTAACAATCACATTAGGCGGAGATGGTACAACTTTACGTACTTTTAGATACCTAGAAAATGAGGTACCTAACCTTGCAATTAACGTAGGAGGAAATAGAGGTATATTATCTGAAATTACCTTGCCCCAGATTGACACCGCCATTGATCAAATCATTTCCGACAATATGTTGTTGGACAGAAGGATAAGAGTAGTTGCTTCATGCAGAGGTCAGGAATTTCCTCCAGCACTGAATGAAATTTTCATCAATAGGCAGAACTTGACAAAAACTTCACTTTTTGAAATAAGATTTCAAAATGATACTGTGACCCAAAAAATGGATGGAGTGATAGTAGCTACACCAAGTGGCTCAACAGGTCATTCGTATTCTCTTGGAGGACCGATTTTACATGAAAGTCTAGATGTTCTGATAATAACTCCTGTTGCTCCTGTACACAAGTTACCATCCATTGTGGTTCCTGACGAAAAAATCGAGATAATAAGTAGCCATGATTCCAATATAATTATGGATGCACAAGTTATCAAAACAGCTAGATTTGATGAAGTAATAACAATTAGAAAATATAAGAAACAAGCTGTGTTCGTTAGACTAAAAAAACAAGGCCTAAGACAGATGAGTAAGCTTGGCTTTTAGAATATTGGATGCTACATCATTTTATGCTGGCATTCCATTTTCGTCACAGGATCAGAGCTTTACAACACCGTTGGTTTTTGAAGAAATCAAACACATCAAAAGCAATCAAGATGTGCTCAGAACACTTGTCGAGTTAAAAAGATTGAAGATTTTAGAGCCCGAAGAATACTTTATCGATATCGTCATGAAAAAATCAAAACAAACAGGCGATCTTCGAGAACTTTCTGAGGGGGATATTTCCGTACTTGCGTTATGTTTGCAGCTACAAGGCGATCTTGTGACTGATGATTATGCGGTATCAAATGTTGCCAAGCATTTTAATCTGAAAGTCATTCCCGTTATGACTAGTGGTGTCACCAAAGTTTTACAAAGTGACTATTCTTGTCCCGCTTGTAAAAAGATATTTTACGAGGGTTCTGACTGTCCAATATGTGGCACCAAGCTAAAAAAACAATTATCCAAGAGGAAGTCTTCTTTCCGCCCAGTTCACAAATGATCTCATAAAATTTGATGTTCAATCATCCATTAAAGTGAAACTATCAGTAATTTGCTAAGATCCTACCAATAGTTGAACAGCACGTCAAACATCGTGGAGTGTTTTCTGGTTTGTTTTTGGAATATTCTTGTTTGTGGTATCAAGTATTTTTCTTATTTTTTGAGCACGTGTCTCTCCCATTCCTTTTACTTTGGATAATTCTGAGAAAGGTGCATTGAACGAATTATGCGGAGAGCCAAATTTGTCCAGCATTCGCGATGCTAGTTTTTCTCCTATACCGGGTAGACTGCATAATACAGAAAGTTGCTGATGTTGCAAGTCACCTGACTTTCGGATTTTTTTTAAAAAAGGGCCTTTCATTGTTTCTTGTCTTGCACACATTGAGATTAGAAATTTTGTAGTGTGAGAGGCATTAGGAGTGGGTACAATTGGTATTTTGAAATTCAAGATTATTGATGATATAGCACCATAAAAAACAAGAGGGTTTTCAGTAATTTGATCTATTTGGTCAACATTGCCTTCTATCACTAATATGGGATGTTCAAAGTATTTTTTCAGCCTATTACACTGATCAAATAATCTGCCGTCGAATACTGATGAAATAAAATCACTAACACTCTTTCTTTCTACTACGGTTTCAGGAGCAACGATATAATCACCTACAGGCAGATTTGTTGTTTCTACCTTCACTCCCACTTGCTTTAGAAGATCAGGAATTCCGCTTTTTCGCTCTCTCTCGTCAATTACCATTCGTAGATCTTCAATTTTCATGGACGGACAGAATTCTGTGAATATTTTATTTAGGAGTATCTGTCTTTTGAGGTCCTGTTTGAGAAGGACCTTTTAACATTTCTTTTATTTTTACCTCTGCCTCTTTCAGATTCTCCTTTATCCTTGTTTCTTGTTTTGCAAGAACGGTAAGTCTGGTATTTGCAAGCTCCTTTCTTTCCTCAAGCTCTGAAATTAGTGTAGCTTTGGTAGATTTGACAAGAATAGATCCCGCTGCCTTGTACACTGAGTCAGCATCATTTGTTTTTTTTAAAACCTCTAACGCTCTTTCAGTTTCGAGGTGTTCTGATTCTAAATGTTGTTTCTGAAGAACTATTGACTGTAAATTTTGTTGTAGTTGTTGCAATCTGGCTACCTGTTCTTGTAACCAAGGAGGAATTTGTTGCTCACCCGCAGACATGGCTTGTTTGACCTGCTGTTTTGTTTATATCTTTACCGATTCTAAAGAATCATTACTTGCTTGAACTAGTCTAAGAGTAGAATTAAGATTAGCCCTAAGATGTGAAATTTCATCTGCTTCAATCAAAATTTCAATTTTCTCATTTAATGAAAACTTTGCTTTTCCTGGATTTTCATGATAGAATTTGTTATCTGTTTCAATGGATTGAAAAATTGATCTTGTTTTATTGCCAGCACTGAGTTCTATTTTAGAGCTAAAGTTTGACATCGTATGCCATGCCTGCTACTTTAAAGTCACATTTCTTGCAGGCCCATATTCCCACTGCTTCTCGACCAAATCTCTCAGACCCGCACTCTGGACACTTCCTTTGTGTCTTTAATAGTCTATGAACTGCCGTGAATTTTTTTCTTGGTTTCAATCCGTATTTTTGACCAAGTCCTTTCAATGAAGCGCTCTTTCCTTTTGCCATCTTACTTCAACTGCTCAAGTTGCTTCCTTATTTTTGTTCCTACCAATAGAGAAATCTCAGAACACTGAATAAGCTGTTCGGGTGAAAATCCATCACTTCCACCCTTTTGCAAAGCACAAATATTTCCCTCTGAATTAGTTGTAATTGTGATTCTTGCATCCATGCAAGCTTCTTCTTCTGCTGTGGGATCAACTATTATGTAATCACCTATTCGAGCCATTGTTACTGACACTGGGAGTGTGGTTATGGGAGGTTTCGTTGTAATTCCTTCAACCAATGATGGTTGCTCTTCCTTCATCTCATACTTTGGAACTGATGAAGAGACAATGGCTGCTACGGAAGCATAAGAGCATGCGTCAAATAGATTTCCATCGGAATCAATTACACTACTATCAATAAATAGGCCTATCACATTTTTATTTTCAACTAGAACAAGTTGGTGTAGATCAATCATTTCAGTTTCCCTTATTCCTCTATCAACAACTCTTGCAAGTTCTATCACATCTTCGTTAGGTGGACCAGGTTCAACATTGGGATCTGCAAGAGGAAGAATTTCTGCAGTACAAATAAGAATTCCCTTATCGCCAAGATCTGGAAATGGCTTGTCTGGCTGTATCTTTACACCCGTTATGACTTCTGTATTTCCCAATTTTACTCTAGCAGAACCGTTGGCCTTTGGAATTACTCCTGTTTCAATAACAAGAGGTCTTTGTTCATTGAGAGATCTTCCATCGATCCTTTTCCCTATTTTTAAGAGCTCAAGAATCTTCTCTCTTTTTAATTGATCTAATATTACCGAATTCAATTACTGCTCACCACTTTGAAAGTATTTTTCCATCAATGCTTTTCTTTGGACTTCGTAAACCTTTCTGCAACCACCTATTGCAGTTTGAAGGCATGATTTGTATTCATCAGGAGTTAACTTACCGTCAAGTTGCATGAGGGTGATTTTTCCTACATTAGGCATCAAAGCAACCGGCATATCAGCCTGTCCTTCCTGGTCTTCCTCGTTGTTTACATCTAAAACTATTCTATCTGCTACTTTGCCTGCAGCACATGCAGATACCAAGTCACGCATTGGAATTCCAGCATCTGCAAGAGCTACAGCTGCTGCATCAAGAGCAGCACATCTCGAACCACCATCAGCTTGCAGTACTTCAATAAAAACATCTACTACAGTACGTGGAAAATCCTTTAGGATCAAAGCTGGCTGCAAAGCTTCCTTTATCACTTTTGAAATTTCAATTTCTCTTCTTGACGGAGCTGGATTCTTTCTTTCAGTGACAGAAAAGGGAGACATATGATATCTGCATCTTAATATCCCAGATTCTTGGTTAGCCATGTGCTTTGGATGAACATCTCGAGGACCAAAAACGCCTGCCAAAATCTTGTTTTTTCCAAATTCTATATAAGCAGAACCATCTGCATTTTTTAGTACACCTACTTTAATAGAGATATTTCTAAGTTCATCTATTTTTCTTCCATCACATCGGATTCCATCTTCAGTCATTAGTTGTGTCATTATTTTCACCATCTGGTACCCCAAGCATAGATTTGACTCTTTCAGTCAAGTTAGGCGTATGCGCTAGGGTATCAACCATTTTCACAGCCTGTACCGCCTTTAATAATCCCTCTGAATCCTCGCATGATATTACTATCCATCCATTTTGACCAATCGTTATAATTGCTTTAGTTGCCATCTCTATGGTCTGAATCATAGAACCACGTTTACCTATTAGTCGAGGTACTTTGCTTGGAGAGATCTGTACTAATTCTCCTGATTCTATTTTTCCCAAATCTCTATCTTGAACAGTAAGGAGAGGATCCCTTGACCTATCAAAATTAGCTATTCGAGCTGCTACTAAATCCCCTATATCCAATCTCTGCTTTAGTTCATCTTTTGTAGGTGAATAGTCTCTCCCAAAAACATCCTGCGCTGGTAGGAATCCTACAAAACACGAATTAATATCAAATTCCCAAGAAAGTGATGATGTGCCTATTACTTTTCCTATAATTAGATCATTTGTTTTTGGCACGTATGCTCCTGTAAGAGGAATTACTTTTACCGAGTTTTCAAAGATTTCAGATATCCCCACACATGTTGAGATTATTCTATCTCCATCTTGATACACATTTTGTTCTGGCCTTAAGGGACCTGATGCAATTATGTCTCCTGGAATGACATATCTTCTTTTCACATCCATTATTTTGCAACCTCAACAGAAGCAGTACCTTTTGTTACCGAGCCCAATCTATCCATAACATTTGCCCTTGCAGCAGCCGGTATATCTAGTATTACTTTAAGTGAACCATTTGCTTGCCATTCTTCTTTCTTCAAGGTACCAAATGATTTCAAAACAGAATAAGATTGCGCTGCAAATTGAGCAGGTATTGTGATTTCAAGCAACATGTTTTCTGACTTGAGTGGAATTATTGAACGAAGATGATCTATTACATCCTTTATCTGCTCATCAGTATTTCTAAATGGATCAACTGATATCTTTGCGTCATCCATTGCTTGCTCGATTCTTAGAGGAGGATGCGGGAGATGAGATCGTGGGTCGACATAGCTTTTAGCAATAAAATCTACTATCTGTTTACGTTTTTCAGAAACCATCTTTCGCCTCTGGTCTGTTGTAAGATTAAGATCGCCCTTCTGGAGCATAATAGCAGCAATCGCGGCAGAATCAGTGGTCTTGAAGGCTTTCATTAGCTTTTCTTCAGATGCCCTTGTTCCCTTGTTAGAATCAGAGTAAATCTCTTCAGAAACTAGGACTCCTGAAAGTTCTTTACGTTTGCCTAACTTGTATTCCAAGGCAGGGTCTGGTTTTACTAATAATTCGAATTTTTCGCCTTCTACTGAGAACCTGACAATTGTCACTTTGTCCATAACGAAGGTTATCCATTCTTGGTATTTATCTATAGAGAAAATCTCGCTAGATTTTTATTTGGAAATTCAGTCGTTTTACATAAGATTTGACTTCTTTAGATATTGTAGAAGAGAGTGGAAACAGAATGGTTGTAAAATTAAAAGGAATCCCCCTACAATATGCCAATGCACTTAGACGAATTTGCTTGTCAGGAGTGCCAACCTTTGCAGTTGACGATGTTGTAATGATTGAAAATTCATCAGTTTTGGCAGATGAAGGAGTAGCTCATCGACTTGCCATGATGCCCTTAAAGACAGATCTTGGGAGATTTGTAGAACCATCCAAGTGTGACTGCCATAGTGAACTTGGATGTAGCAGATGTAGGGTATTGTTAATGCTTGATTCTGGAAGTTCCGATACAACACGTACTGTAACTTCTGCGGATATTAGTTCAGAGGATGAGGTTGTAAAACCTGTTAGTCCCAACATTCCAATAGTTGCTCTTGCTCCAGGTCAGAAGTTAAAAGTTGA
>Ga0335084_10003817_pt1 | contig 14802 bp, 12 predicted proteins | sample Lox_Sample_44_FD_206721 | JGI IMG/M metagenome (GOLD analysis project Ga0335084, IMG submission 206721) | Soil microbial communities from Loxahatchee National Wildlife Refuge, Florida, United States - Lox_Sample_4.4 | ecosystem: Environmental > Terrestrial > Soil > Wetlands | place: USA...
GCGGGCGCCTCGTGCAGAGCCCGGATCAGCTCGGGGCCGACGTGGTTGACCTCGATCGACGAGAGGCGAAGCCGGGCGAGCCCTGGGACCCGGCCGACCGCGCGGACGAGGTCGGGAAGCCCGTAGCGGGCCTCGCGGTCCCGGTAGCAGCCGAGGTTGATCCCGGTCAGCACGATCTCGAGGTGGCCGTGCTCGACGCGCCGCCGCACCTCGGTCAGCACCGCCGAGGCCCTGCGGCTCCGCGACGCCCCGCGGACGAGCGGGATCACGCAGAACGCGCACGAGAAGCTGCAGCCGTCCTGGACCTTCACGAACGCGCGCACCCGGTCGAGCCTGGCGTCCGCCTTCACGCAGCCGATGGCGCCTACGTCCCGCGCGACGACAGCTGGCGTCTCCTCGCTTCGGCGGGCGACGACGACCACGTTCTCCGGCAGCCCCGCGAAGCCGTCGGCCGCCAGGTTCGCGCCGCAGCCGGTCACGTACACGCGCTCGTGGGCTCGCGCAGCCCGGAACGCCGCCTGGCGCGACTTCCGCACCGCCTCGTGCGTGACACAGCACGTGTTCACGACGGCCACGTCGGCGCCCTCGCCGACCTCCTCGTGACCCTCGCTCAGCAGGCGCTCGCGGATTGCCTGCGCATCGAGATACGAGACCTTGCAGCCCAGAAAACGAATGGAGAAACCTGGCACGGCGCTGCCACTCTACTCCTCACGCCGAAGCAGGTCCGCGGCCCAGCCGTCGGCCACCCGGCGTGTCACCGGCCGGAAGCCGGGCAAGTCCAGCTGCTCCGATTCCGGGTAGCCGGAGACGATTGCGCTGCCGCACTCGAGCCGTGGAGCCAGCTCTCGCAGGAACCGGCTCGAGACGTTCGCGAGCGCGACGTCCACGCCCGGGAGCGGCTCGGCGAGGGCGTCACACAGACGCGCCGCGACGACGGCGCCGTTCGCCTCGGCGTTGCGCCGGGTCGCTTCGAGCGCCGCGGCCTCGCAGTCGATCGCCGTGACCGGAGCATGGCCCAGGCCGGCCGCGGCCACGGCGAGCACGCCGGACCCGCAGCCGACGTCGAGCAGGCTCCCGGGCTCGAGCTCGAGCAGGAGCTCGAGACAGAGCCGCGTCGTCGGATGCCCACCCGTCCCGAACGCTCGCCCGGGGTCGATCACCACCGTGATCGCCTCGGCGGGCGGCTCCTCCCACGGCGGCCCGACCCAGAGCCGGCCCACGTGAACGGGCCGGTGGAAGGCGCGCCAGCGCTCCTCCCAATCCGCGGCCACCTCGTGGGAGCGCACTGCGCCGAACGCGGCCCAGAGGCGCTCCTCGCCGCCGCTGTCTGTGTACGCGGCGAGCTCGAGCCCGTCGGCGGTCTCGTGCTCCTCGAACCCCTCCGGGAAGAGCTCGAGCATCAGCCCCCGCGCAATCTCGGCGCGCTCCGGCACCACGGTGGCGGCCACGCGGCGCAGCGGGCTCAGCGGAAGGCGCTCTTCAGCTTGTCGAAGAACCCCTCGTCCTGCTTGTACGTCTCCTCGTCGGCGGAGCGGTCGAACTCCTCGAGGAGAGTGCGCTGCTCGTCCGTGAGCCGGCGCGGGACGCCGACGTTCACGAGCACGCGGTGGTCGCCGCGCCCGAAGCCCTGGAGAACGGGCATGCCCCGCCCACGCAGGATCCGCGTCTCGCCGGGCTGGGTGCCGGGCTCGAACTCGAGCTCGATGTCGCCGTCGAGCGTCGGCACCGTGAGCGTCGTACCGAGCGCGGCCTGCGTCATCGTCAGGTCGACGGTCGAGAAGAGGTCGTTGCCCTCGCGCGCGAAGCGCGGGTCGGGGCGAACGCGCACCTGGACGTAGAGATCGCCCGCGCGCCCTCCGAGCGAGCCCGCGTGGCCCTCTCCCGAGAGGCGGATCTGCTGGCCGTCGTGGATTCCGGGCGGGATCTCGACCTCGAGCGTGCGCTCCTCGACGACGCGCCCCGACCCCTCGCAGTCCGCGCACGGGTGCTCGACGACCCGGCCGGCCCCTGCGCAGCGCGAGCAGGTCTGCGAGCGGATGAACTCGCCGAAGACCGTCCGGGAGACGTGCTCCACCCGGCCCGCCCCGCCGCACGTGGGACAGGTCACCGGATCGGTGCCCGGCTCGGCGCCGCTCCCTCCGCAGGTCGAGCACGCGACGGTGACGGGGAACGGGATCTCGCGCTTCGTCCCGGCCGCCGCGTCCGCCAGCTCGATCTCGATCCGTGCGCCGACGTCGGCCCCGCGGGAGCGCCGCGGGCCAGACGCTCCGAAGAGGTCGTCGCCGAAGAACGCCGAGAAGAGGTCCGAGAGGCTGCCCAGGTCGAAGCTCGTCGGCGTGAAGCCGCCGCTGCGCAAGCCCGCGTGGCCGTAGCGGTCGTAGAGCTCCCGCGTCTCGGGCTTGGACAGGACCTCGTACGCCTCGACGACCTCGCGGAAGCGCTCCTCCGAGTCCGGCTCCTGGGAAACGTCCGGGTGCACGGTGCGGGCGAGGCGGCGGAACGCCTTCTTGATCTCCGCCTGGTCGGCGGAGCGCTGCACGCCCAGCACGTCGTAGTAGTCCCGCTCGGTCGTCGCCATCAAATCGAAGCGTAGCCCCGGGACTAGTTGTCCTCGTAGATCTCCTCGACGAAGCGGGAGAGCTCGTGCGCGGCCGCGCGCACCGAACGGAGCGCTTTCTCGTAGTCCATCCGCACCGGTCCGAGCAGCGTGACCGCCCCGAGCGTGCGGTTCGTCAGGCCGTACGAGGCTCCCACGAGGGCGAGGTCTCGCATCGCCGGATGGTCGAGCTCCGGGCCGAGCCGCACGAACGGACGGCGCGGGTCGAGCGCGTGGCTCACGACCTCGAGCAGTGCCGCGCGCTTCTCGAGCACCTCGAGCAGCCGCTGGTAGGCGTCGAGCTCCTCCGCGCGCAGGTCTTCGAGCAACCCCGCAGTGCCGCCGACGTAGAGGCTCTGCTCCTCGGCGAACGCCTCGGCGAAGAGCGCGCGCAGCGGCTCGAGGAAGGCCCGCTCGCGCGGGCCGAGCGCAGAATCGTCGAGCCTGCGCCGGAGCACGTGGCTTCCGAGCTCGAGCCCGACGATCCGGTCGTTCGCGTACTGGCTCGCCCAGTTGGCGAGCCCCGGGTCGACGGGCTCGGCGAAGCGGTGAACGCGCTTCGTCACGTTTCCGGTCGACGTGATCACGACGACCATCGCCACCTGCGGCTGGAGGAGCAGCACCTCGACGTGGCGGACGGTTGCGGTGCCGAGGGATGGCGCCGAGACGAGCGCGAGCAGCCTCGTCAGGTCCGACAGCATCTCCGTCGTTGCCTGGAGCGCCTCGTCGACCTCGCTTCTCGCCGCGCGCAGGTCGAGTGGGAAGCCCTCGGGGTGCGGCTCCAGCCGCTCGAGCAGCCGGTCCGCGTAGTAGCGATAGCCGCGCTCGGTCGGGATCCGGCCCGCCGAGGTGTGCGGGTGCGTCAGGAGCCCGAGCGTCTCCAGCTCGGCGAGCTCGCTGCGGACGGTCGAAGGCGAGACGTCGAGCCGGGTGCGCTCGAGGAGCGTCCGCGAGCCGACCGGCTGGCCGGTCGCGACGTAGCCCTCGACCACGCCGCGCAGCACCTCGCGCTGGCGCTGACTGAGCTCGATCTCCGCTTGGCCCATTTGCAGGAATTTTAGGCGAGCAGCTCCGCGGTGACGCCGCCGCCCAGGAAGCGGCCCCTCGGCGTCAGCTCCAGCGCCGCCTCTCGCCGGCGCACGAGCCCGGCCTGCTCCAGCCGCTCGACCGCGGGCCAGTCGAACGCGCCCTCGAGGCCCGCGAACGGGAGCGGCTCGTCCAGGCGCAGCCCGAGCAGCACGCGCTCGCTGCGGCGGACTTCCGGCGAGAGCTCTTCCATTTCGCGGGCGGGACGGCGGCGGGCCGCGAGGGCGGTGAGGTACTCGCCGAGCCGTGGCGTCGTCCGCCACCGGCGCCCTCGGATCGTCGAGACCGCGCCGATCCCGATCCCGAGGTAGTCGCGTCCGCGCCAGTAGGCGAGGTTGTGGCGCGAGCGCAGGTCGCGCCCGCCCGCAAGCTCCGGCGAGCGGCAGAAGTTCGCGGTCTCGTACCAGCGGTAGCCGGCCGCGCCAACACGCGCGACGACCCGCTCGAAGTACGTCTCCATCGCCTCTGCCTGCCGCGCGATCTCGTCTCCGTGCGCGTGAGTGAACCGCGTCCCCGGCTTCGCCTCCAGCTCGTAGCAGGAGAGGTGTTCCGGCTCGAGCGCGAGCGCGTCCTCGAGGTCAACCTCGAGTTCGGTGGCGCTCTGGCCGGGGATCCCGTAGATCAGGTCGAGCGAGATGTTGTCGAAGCGGGCCTCCCGCAGGATCGCCACTGCGCGCCCCGCATCGTCCGGGCCCGCCTGCCGCCCCAGCACCTCGAGCAGATGCGGCCGGAAGCTCTGGACTCCGAGCGAGACGCGAGTCACGCCTCGCTCCCGCAGCAGCGTGGCGAGCCCGGGCGTGACCGTCTCCGGGTTCGCCTCGACCGTGACCTCGAGCGCCTGGGGCAGCGCCCCCAGGAGCCGCCCGAGCTGCTCGGGCTCGGTGAACGTCGGCGTCCCGCCGCCGAGGAAGACGCTCTCCAGCCGGGGCGCGACGGTTTCCCGCTCCAGTGAGAGCTCAGCCAGCAGCGCGTCGACGTAGGCGCGGTGCTGGCCGCGGCGGCCGACGACCGTCACGAAGTCGCAGTACCCGCAGCGCGACGAGCAGAAGGGGAGGTGCACGTACAGGTGCCGCGCGCCGCTCACTTCTTCCCCCCGTCGAGGTTCAGCACCGCGAGGAACGCCTCCTGCGGGACCTCGACCGACCCGACCTGCTTCATCCGCTTCTTGCCCGCCTTCTGGCGCTCGAGCAGCTTCCGCTTCCTGGTGATGTCGCCGCCGTAGCACTTCGCGAGCACGTCCTTTCGCTTCGCCTTGATCGTCTCCCTCGCGATCACGCGCGAGCCGATCGCAGCCTGCACCGGGACGTCGAACAGCTGGCGCGGGATCTCCTCCCGCAGCTTCTCGACGAGCGCCCGGCCCCGCGCGTACGCGCCATTGCGGTGGACGATCAGCGAGAGCGCGTCGACCGGCTCGCCCGCGATCAGCACGTCGACCCGCGCGAGGTCGCCCTCGCGGAAGCCGATCACGTCATAGTCGAAGCTGGCGTACCCGCGCGTGCGCGACTTGAGCTGGTCGTAGTAGTCGAGCACGATCTCCGCGAGCGGCAGCTCGTAGAGGAGCAGCACGCGCTCCTCCGAGAGGTACTCCATGTGGTCGAAGCGGCCCCGGCGGTCCGTGTTCAGCTCCATCACCGGGCCGACGTAGTCCTTCGGGACGATGATCGACGCCCTGATGTACGGCTCCTCTGTGCGCTCGACCTCGGCCGGCATCTCGGCCGGGTTGTGCACCTCGAGCTCCTCACCCGCCTTGGTCAGCACGACGTACGCGACGTTGGGCGCGGTCACGAGCAGGTCGAGGTCGAACTCGCGCTCGAGCCGCTCGCGGACGATCTCCATGTGCAGCAGGCCGAGGAACCCGCAGCGGAAGCCAAACCCGAGCGCCTGCGAGGTCTCGGGCTCGTAGAAGAGCGCCGCGTCGTTCAGCTTCAGCTTCTCGAGCGCGTCGCGCAGGTCCGGATAGTCGTCGGAGTCGGTCGGGAACAGCCCGGCGAACACCATCGGCTTGACGTCCTTGTAGCCGGGCAGGGGCTCAGCCGCAGGCCGCCGCTCCGAGGTGAGCGTATCGCCGACGCGCAGGCGGCTGACGTCCTTGAGGCCGGTGACGACGTAGCCGACCTCGCCCGCGCCGAGCGACTCCGCCGCGCGCATCGTCGGCGAGAAGAAGCCGACCTCCTCGGCCTCGAAGCGCGTGCCCTGCGCCATCGCGCGCAGCCCCTCGCGCCCCGCAAACGAGCCGTCGACCACGCGGACGAACGCGACGACGCCGCGATACTGGTCGTACGAGGAGTCGAAGATCAGCGCCCTCGCCGGCGCCTCGGGTGATGCATCGCCGCCAGGCGGCGGGATTCGCTCCACGAGCGCGTCGAGCAGCGCCTCGATCCCGTCCCCGGTCTTCGCCGAGATGCGCAGCACGCGCTCGGGCTGGTCGCCGACAAGCTCGGCGATCTCCGCGGCAGTTCCATCGGGATCCGCCTGCGGAAGATCGATCTTGTTCACGACCGGGACGATCTCGAGGTCGTTCTCGATCGCCAGGTACGCGTTGGCGACGGTCTGCGCCTCGACGCCCTGCGATGCGTCGACGACGAGCAGCGCCCCCTCGCACGCCTGCAGCGAGCGAGAGACCTCGTACGTGAAGTCGACGTGCCCCGGGGTGTCGATCAGGTTGAGCTGGTGCCCCTTCCAGGCGACACGGACGGCCTGCGCCTTGATCGTGATCCCGCGCTCGCGCTCGAGCTCCATCGTGTCGAGCACCTGCGCGCGCATCTCGCGGCCCGTGACCGTCTCGGTCAGCTCGAGGATGCGGTCGGCGAGCGTCGACTTGCCGTGGTCGATGTGCGCGATGATCGAGAAGTTCCGGATCCGGGCCTGGTTCATGGGTCTGCCGATCGTAGCCCGGCGCTTACGGCTCGGCTCACGCCGTGGAGGCGTTGATCCGGCGTAGGTGGCGCAGGGCCTGCAGCTCGCGCACGCCGAGCACCCGGCAGGCGAGGAGGTAGACAGCCGTGCCGACCACGAGCGCGACGCCGATGGAGACGATCTCGGCTCCGACGTGACGACCCAGCCCGTCGTCGAGCACCCACCAGACGCCGTACGTGGCAAGGGCCAGCGGCAGGCAGGCGACCAGGATCCTCGCGAACGCCCCCGCGGTGCGTGCGTCGTCGAGGTGGCCGAGACGCCGGTGGAGGAGCACGAGCAGGGCGACGGTCCCGGCGATGTTCACGAACGTCGTCGAGAGCGCGATGCCCCAGGTGCCGAAGCCGTAGAACAGCGCGTCGAGGATCGCGTTCAGCCCGAGGTTGCCGAGCGCGACCAGGGTCGGGATCCAGGGCGACTGGAGGCTGAAGAAGCCGCGGTTCAGCATCAGCATCGCGCCGTTGAACATGAGACCGGCCGAGAACGCGGCGAGCACGGCCGCGACGACCGGCGTCTGGCCGGGCCCGAACTGGCCGCGCTGGTAGACGAGCCGCACGATCGGCTCGGCGAGCACCGCCGAGACGACGCTCGCCGGCAGCAGCAGGAAGGCGATCTGCCGCAGGCCGAGGCCAACCCGCTCGCGGAAGCCGTCCATGTCGCCACGGGCCGCGAAGCGCGACAGCGACGGAAAAAGCACGGTCGCGACGGCGACGGAGAACATCCCCTGCGGAAGCATGTAGAGGCGGAACGCCTTGTCGAGCGCACTCGGCGCCAGCTCGGGGTCGATCAGACGCGAGGCGAAAATCGAGTCGACGACGAGGTTGAAGTTGATGAGGCCGAGGCCGATCGTGACGGGGACCATCAGCAGGAAGACCTGCTTCACGGCCGGGTCGCGCCAGTCGATCAGGAACTGCAACCGGCCGTCTAAGCCGCGGAGCCAGGGCACAGGCAGCAGCACCTGGATCACGGTGCCGATCACGATCGAGATCGCGTAGACGTAGAGCTGCGCGTTGATCGTGTTCGCGCGCGGGACCCCGATCACGAGCCCGATGATGATCGCGAGGTTCCAGAAGATCGGGGTCAGCGCCGGAACCGTGAAGTGCTCGTAGCTGTTGAGAATTCCGACGATCACGCCGGAGATCCCGAGCAGGGTGACGATCGGGAAGAGCACGCGCGAGAGCCCGATCGCGAGCTGCGGGTCGCCGCCGGGGTCGCCGAACGGGCGGATGATCAGAGGCGCGCAGACGATCAGGAGCGAGGTCAGGGCGCCGAGGCCGAGCAGCATCAACCAGAAGAGCGTCGACGCGACCCGCCAGGCGCGCTTGCGCTCGCCCTTCGTCAGCAGTTCGCTGAAGACCGGGACAAACGCGGAGGAGAGGGCCGCGTCCGCGACGAGCGAGCGCACGAGATTCGGGACCTGGAACGCGACCGTGAACGCGTTGACACGGCCGGCAGCGCCGAAGTAGTAGGCGGCGAAGATCTCGCGGATCAGGCCGGCGATCCGGGAGAGGCCGGTGGCGAGCGAGAAGATCGCTGTCGACCACGCCAGCCGGCGGGCGTGGGCCGCGCCTCTCTCGTCCACGAGGGCGAGTATAGGAATCGCCCCCGCCGTCGTCGCCGGCTCGGACTGTGGCCCTGGCGCTGGTACCCGAAGCCTCCTCCCCGCTGCGAGCGTATCGGCGGCCGGCGCGCGGGTGTGTGACCCGGTTGTGACGAGACTGTGCCGGCTGGTGCGGAGTGGCCGGGATCGCCTCGCGGCAAAGGTCGCCTCGTGGCTGCTGCTACCATCGCCGGGCCCGCGCCGCGGGCTCTTTTACGAGATGCCGAACATCAGACAGCAAAAGAAGCGCGTCCGGATCGCCTCCGAGCAGCGGCTCGAGAACCTGCGCTACGCGTCCTCCGTGAAGACGCTCACGCGCCGGCTGCGTGACGCGGTTGCGGATGGCGACGGGGACCGCATCGCCGCCGAGCACCGCGAGCTCGTCCGTCGGATCGACAAGGCCGCCGCGCGCGGGGCGCTTCACCGCAATGCCGCGGCGCGCAAGAAGGCGCAGGCGGCGCGGCTCGTCGCCGGCGAGCCCGGCTCCTAGCTCCTACGGGTCGCGTTCAGGCTGGCGCTGCTCCCACGGGTGCCGTTGCCCCCCGCGTGATGTCGATGAGCGTACGCGTGAACTCGAGCTCGCCCGGGAGCCTGCTGCCGCCCTTGAGAGCGTGGTCGAGCTCAGCAAGGCGGACGATCGCATCGTCCAGCTCGTCGTCGCCGTAAGCGCCCGCGTGCTGGTAGAGCTTCTGGACGTAGTAGCGGTTCCGCTTCATGCGCTCGGCTGCCGCGGCTGGCGGCACGCCTTCGGCGAGCAGCCGCCGGCACTCGCGCACGCGCCCGACGTGTGAGGTCAGCGCGGCGGTCACTCGCAGGAGAACGTCCCGCACCGCATCTCCCGAGCGCTCGACGATCCGCTCGCTCGCGGCGAGCGCGCCCGGGATATCCCGGCTGCCCCACGCGTCTGTGAGGTCGAACGGCGGAACCTCGGCCCGCGCCGGCACGAGCTCCGCGACCTCCCTCTCGCCGATCCGCTCTCCGTTCGCCCATGTCGCGAGCTTGTCGATCTCCGTCGCAAGCTCGCCGGGACGCTCCCCGACGAGCTCGACCACCACGCGCGCGGCCTCCGGGTCGATCAGCACTCCGCGCTCGCCGAGCTGCGACTCGACCCAGCCCTGGAGGTCGGGCTTCTTGCCACGGGAGCGCTTGGGCAGGTCGTACTGGAGCACCTCGCCTGCCTTTGCGACCGCCTTGGCCAGAGCGGAGTCGGGCTTCACGTCCTCGCCGACGAGCGCGAGGACCGTGGTCGGCGCGGGCCTGCGGAAGTACTCCTGGATCACCTTCAGGTCGGCCGCCTTCCAGCGCTCGATCTCGGTGACGACGACCAGGCGGCGCTCGACGACGAACAGCCCCAGCGCATTACACGCCGCGACGGCGTCCTCGGCGCTCGCTTCCGGCGCGGAGAGCATCTCCGTCGCGTCCTCCCCGACCCGATCTCGCAGACGGCGAAGCGCGCGTTCGACCTTCGGTCGATCGGTGCCGATGATCAGGTAGACCGCGGCGAGCTCTGCCACCGCCGCCAAGCATAGGCGCCGAAGGCGGCGGTTACGGCGAGTAGCGCGAGCGCGGCGCGCCCCGAGCGAATCTGCGCACCCGGGAGGCCGCCGACGATCCGCGCGCAGCCCGCGAGGTACGCCGCGCACCAGCCGTTGAGCCAGGCGAGCGCGGTTCCCGCGGGCGGATAGAGCAGGCCGGCGAGCGCAGCAGCAAAGGCGAGCCCGAGCAGCGGCGCGACCGCGGGAGCAGCGAGTGCGTTCGCAGGCACGGTGAGGAGCGGGACTGCGTGGAACTGGAGCCAGAGGACCGGCGCGGTCACGAGCCCGCAGGAAGCCGAGACCGCGAGCGCCGCCGCGAGCTTTGCCTGCAGCGGGTAGCCCTCGAGCGCCCGAACGAACCGTGGGACGAGCACGAAGATCGACGCGACCGCGGCGAACGAGAGCTGGAACCCGGGGTCGAGCAGGTCGTACGGGTTCCAGGCAAGAAGGGCCAGGGCACCAAGCAGGAGCAGGTACCAGCGGTCTGCCTGCCTCGCGGCGAGCCAGGCCAGCGAGCCGAGGGCCCCTGCGATCCCGGCCCGGACCACCGACGGCTGCGCGCCCACCGCGAGCACGTACCCGCCGATCGACGCGAGCGCTCCGATCTGGCCGAGCCAGCGCGGAAGCCCCAGGAGCCACGCGAGAACGATGGCGCCCGCGGCGACCAGGGCGACGTTCTGGCCCGAAACGGCCAGTAGGTGGTAGAGGCCCGAGGCGCGGAACCTGTCCCGAAGTGGCTCCGAAAGCGCCTGCTCGTCTCCGAGCACGACACCCTCGACCACCGCGCGGCGCTCGCCGTGGAGGCCGGGTGCGATCGACGAGGCAAGCCAGGCGCGCAGCCGGTCGGCGATTCCGCCGAGCCCGCCGCGGCGACCGACCAGCGTCCAGTGATCCGCCCGCAGGACGACGTGCACGCCGTGGCGTTTGAGCCAGGTCCGCTCGTCGAACCCGTGCTTCGGCGGCTTCGGCAGGCGAACGGTGGTGATCGCCTCGAGCTCGCCACCCTGCGGAGGCGAGCGGCCCAGCGGCAGCTCGAGCAGGACGGACTCACGCAGACGCAGCCGGCCGAAGCGTCGTACCTGCGCCGGAACGCGCACCTGGAAGCGCGAGCGGTGTGACGGCCCGGTGACGACCAGCAGGGAGCGCTCGGCCGTGTCGACGTTCCCGAGCAGAACGCTCCGATCGAGCGCGTCCAGGCGGGCGCTCCCCCACCACAAGCCGACGAGGAACGCCGCCCCCACGAGGAGCACCGCACGCGCCTCGTGGCCGGCGACAGCGGCCGCCCCGAGAGCGCCGACCCCGAGCGCGAGCCCACCCCACCCGGAGCGCGCCAGGTTCGCAGCCGCGATCCCCAGGCACAGCGAGGCAACGAATGCGTGCGGCGAGGCACGCGCCGAGCTCATCGAAATCACCTCAGGGCACCACCAGGTCGCGCAGCTGCTCGAGCCGCTTCGGCCCGATCCCGGGGACGGCGTCGAGCTCGTCGACCGACTGGAAGGCGCCGTGCTTCGTGCGGTAGTCGAGGATCTTTTGTGCCGTGACCGGCCCGACTCCGGGGAGCGTGTCGAGCTGCTCGAGCGTCGCCGTGCTGAGCTGCACCGGAGCGGCCGGCCCGGCGCCCGAACCACCCGAGCCCGGCGAGCCCGCGCCGGAGCTACCTAGCCCCGCCGTGCCGGCGGCTCCACGCCTCGGGACGACGATCTGCTCGCCGTCCGCGAGCGGCGCGGCGAGGTTCACCTGCGCGAGGACAGCCTTCGGCGTGGCCCCGCCGGCACGGGCGACGGCATCCGCGATCCGCGAGCCCTGCGAGAGCCGGTACAGGCCCGGCCTCCGCACGGCGCCGACCACGTCTACCACCACCCGCGCCGTCGGTGCCCCGGTCGCGCTCGCGCTGCGGGCCGGCGGCGGGGGGAGCGGCGCCGCCGGTGTCGTGGTGCCCGCCGGCAGGAGATACCGGGCCGCGAGCAGGAGCAGTGCGAGCGCGACCGCGGCGGCCAGCAGCGGCCGCCGGCGCTGGAGGAGGAACTCCGGCATGCCTCGACGGTGCCGCAGAAACCATTACGCGTGTGTGACGCCTTCGCGCCGAAACCGTGACGATTCGCGCCGCGGGCGGGGGCCGCTACACGACCAGGTTCACGAGCTTGCCCGGAACCACGATCGTCTGGCGCACCTGCTTGCCGTCCAGGTGCGACTGCACGCGCTCCGACGCGAGCGCCCGCTCGACCAGCTGCTCCTCCGACTCGTCCGTCGAGGCCTCGATGCGGTCGCGAACCCGACCGTTCACCTGGATCACGAGCTCGAACGTCTCCCGCGCCAGCTTCGACTCGTCCGCGACAGGCCACGGCTGCTCCCAGAGCCGCTCATGGCCCAGCATCGACCACAGCTCCTCGGCGATGTGCGGCGCATACGGCTGGATCAGCGAAACGGCCGTCTCCGCCGCGAAGCGCCCGCCCGGAGCCGAGGGATCCCGCCCCAGCTCGTTGACCAGCTCCATCACGGCGGCGATCGGCGTGTTGAAGACGAACCGCCGTCCGATGTCGTCGCCGACCTTCGCGATCGTCTCGTGCGCCTTCCGTACCAGCGGCCCGCCGTCGCTCTCAGGAGCGCCGGCCGCCTCGTGGACGATTCGCCAGAGCCGCCGCAGGAAGCGGGCGATCCCCTCGACACCCTCCTCCGTCCAGTCCATGTCCTGGTCGGCGGGGCCGACGAAGAGGATGTAGAGCCGCACGGCGTCGGCGCCGTACATGTCGACCAGCTCGTCCGGGCTGGTGACGTTGCCCTTCGTCTTCGACATCTTCGTGCCGCCCTGCCGGACCCACCCCTGGTGGAACAGCCGCTGGAAGGGCTCGCGGAAGCCCAGCAGCCCGAAGTCGTTCAGCGCCTTGACGAAGAAGCGCGAGTAGAGCAGGTGCCCGGTGGCGTGGTCGATTCCGCCGACGTACTGGTCGACCGGCATCCAGTAGTCGACGAGCCGGCGCTCGAACGGCGCCTTGTCGTTGTGCGGGTCGCAGTAGCGGAGGAAGTACCAGGACGAATCGACGAACGTGTCCATCGTGTCGGCCTCCCGCCGGGCCGCGCCCCCGCACTTCGGGCACGGCACGTTGATCCACTCCTCGTTCGAGGCCAGGGGCGGCTTGCCCTTGGGCCGGTAGTCGTCGACCTCCGGCAGCAGCACCGGCAGGTCCTCGTCCGGCACGGCCACGATTCCGCACTCGCCGCAGTAGAGGATCGGGATCGGGCAGCCCCAGTAGCGCTGGCGCGAGAACGACCAGTCGCGCAGGCGGTAGCTGACTGCGGGCGCGCCCCGTCCCAGCTCGCGCAGCCACTCCACGATCTTCCGCTTGCCCTCGTCGGCGGGCAGGCCGGTGAAGTCGCCCGAGTCGACCAGGGTGTCGGTCTCCTCGTCGATCACCGGGCGGATCGGCAGGTCGTACCGCTCCGCGAACTCGCGGTCACGCTCGTCGTGCGCGGGCACGGCCATGATCGCGCCGGTGCCGTAGTCCATCAGCACGTAGTCGGCGATCCAGACCGGGATCTGCTCGCCGTTCACCGGATTGACCACGTGATGGCCGGTGAAGATGCCGTCCTTCTCCTTCGTCTCCCGCTCCTCGACCGGGCGCGCGGCCGCCTTCTCGACGTACGCCCCTACGTCGTCGTTCGCCATGCGCTCGACCAGCGGATGCTCCGGCGCGAGCACGAAGAACGTCGCGCCGAAGAGCGTGTCCGGCCGAGTGGTGAAGACCGGGATGTCGAGGTCCAGCTCCTCGTCGCGGAAGAGCACCTCGGCGCCCTCGGAGCGGCCGATCCAGTTGCGCTGGATCGTCTTCGTCCGGTCGGGCCAGTCGATCAGGGCCAGGTCGTCGAGGAGCTGGTCCGCGTACGCGGTGATGCGGAAGAACCACTGCTCCATGTTCCTGGCGACGACGGGAGTCCCGCACCGCTCGCAGCGCCCGTCGATCACGTACTCGTTCGCGACGACCGTCTGGTCCTTCGGGCACCAGTTGACCGGCGCCTCCTTGCGATAGGCGAGGCCCTTCTCGAAGAAGCGGAGGAACAGCCACTGCGTCCAGTGGTAGTACTCCGGCTCGTGCGCGGAGGCGACGCGGTCCCAGTCGATCGCCCAGCCCAGCCGCCGCATCTCCTGGCCGATGTGGGCGATGTTTCCCTCGATGATCTCCCGCGGATGCCCGCCCTCGCGGATGGCCGCGTTCTCGGCCGGCAGGCCGAAGGAGTCGTAGCCCATCGGGCGCAGGACGGTCGACCCGCTCCGCCGGTGGAAGTGCGTGAGGACGTCGCCCAGCGTGTAGTTCAGGACGTGCCCCATGTGCAGGGTCCCGGAGGGGTACGGGAGCATCTCGAGCATGTAGAACTTCCCGCCGGGCTCCTCGCCGGGCTCGGGGTTGGCAACGTAGAAGGCGCGCTCCGCCTCCCAGACCTCCTGCCACTTCACCTCGATCGTCTTCGGGTCGTACGTCTCCATCTCGCCTCCGGGTACAAAAAGGCCTCTCGCGCTGGAGAGGCCGGGTGGAAGCTTCCGCGAACGCCGCGGTGGCTTCCTGCACTACTCGAGAAGGTGCTCCATTGCAGCGGACTTTAGCATCCCACCAACGGAAACAGGAGGTGCGGAATGGCCGGCTACACCAAGCTCAACCTGAAGGAGGACGTCGAGGACCAGGCCCCGAAGTTCGGGATGCCCGAGCTCGAGTTCCGGATGGCCCGGGTGCCGCTCGAGCTCGAGAACTCGGGCGTCACGTACATGCGGATCACGCCGAACTTCCGCATGCCGTTCGGGCACACGCACAACGTCCAGGAAGAGGTCTACGTGCTGATCAGCGGAAGCGCGCGCCTCAAGCTCGACGACGACGTCGTGGAGCTGAAGCCGTTCGACGCGGTCCGGATCCACAACGAGACGATGCGGAACCTCGAGGGCGGGCCCGAGGGCGCCGAGCTGATCGCGATCGGCGCGCCGAACACCGGCCCGGGCGACGGTCCGATGACGCAGGACTGGTGGAAGGACTAGACGCGACGTTTCCCGACACGGCCGCCGTCGAGCACGGGGAGCTGACGGTCGG
>Ga0335084_10003818_pt1 | contig 14799 bp, 8 predicted proteins | sample Lox_Sample_44_FD_206721 | JGI IMG/M metagenome (GOLD analysis project Ga0335084, IMG submission 206721) | Soil microbial communities from Loxahatchee National Wildlife Refuge, Florida, United States - Lox_Sample_4.4 | ecosystem: Environmental > Terrestrial > Soil > Wetlands | place: USA: Florida...
CGGCACGAGATCTTCGCGGGCGGCAAGACGGTCGGCCTCGAGTCGACCGAGCACAGCCTCAAGCTCGACGCCGAGGCCGTGGCCAAGGGCCGGCAGACGGACCTCGACGAGAAGGGCATCGCCAAGACCGCGCGTGAAGAGAAGCTCCGCGCACGCCGCGCTCAGCAGGAGAACCAGAAGATGGCCGAGCTCTACCGGCAGGTCGTGCTGAAGGAAGCCAAGCCGGAAGTGGCGAGCGGGATCCAGATTCAGGGGCTCGGCGGGAAGAAGAAAGACACCGAAGTAGTTACCCACTGATCATTGGAGATTGGCGATCTCATCATTGGAGATTGCATTGGGCGATTGAAGATTGAAGATTGCCGAACCACCGATGTGGTAAAGCGGGCCGGCTGGAGCGATTCAGCCGGCCCGTTGTGTTTACGGCAGGTCGAGGCAGGGCAGGCGCGCGGAGATTTCTGCGCTCTCCCCTCAGGGGCGGGATCCCAGCAGTTGCCACGGCCTCGGCGGCGCTCCTGAAACGGACTGACGCCGTGGCGTTTGCGACCTTGACGCCGCGGGTGCGGGTCGCGCTACGTCTTCTTCTTCACTTCCGTGACCGGCCGAGGCGCCCTCCGGCAGGTGCTACGGAATGACCCCGCTGGGAGTAGAATTCGCCGCACGTGACACTCCCTCCTGATGCCCGGCAGCGCCTGAAAGAGGTGTTCGCGGCCGTGCGAGCGGTGCCGGCCTCCGACCGTCAGGCCTACCTTTCCGCGGCCTGCGCTGGCAACGAGGAATTGCGCAAGGAACTGGAGTCGCTCCTGGCGTGGGACGATCGCGCAAAGAGCTTTCTCGAGCCGCGCGCGGTCTTCCGGGACGACAGCTCTCCTCATTCCGCACCGTTGATGATCGAGGGCCGGCGGCTCGGTGTGTATCAGGTGCAGGCCCTGCTCGGCGCGGGCGGCATGGGCGAGGTGTACCGCGCGCGCGACACGAAGCTGCAGCGCGACGTCGCAGTCAAGTTCCTGCCGCAGGAGTTCACGACTGATCCAGAGCGCCTCTCACGCTTCGAGAGTGAAGCGCGAACGCTCGCGGCGCTGAATCATCCGAACATCGGCGCGATCTACGGCTTCGAGGACGCTGACGGCCTTCGCTTTCTGATTCTCGAGCTCGTTGAAGGCGACACGCTCGCGGAGAAACTCGCAGCCGTCTCGCGCGAGGGCCCTCGTGGACTGCCGGTTCGTGATGCACTGAGCATCGCGAGGCAGATCGCCGTCGCGCTCGACGTCGCTCATGGAAAAGGCATCATTCACCGCGATCTGAAGCCTGCCAACATCAAGATCACGCCGGACGGAGTGGCGAAGGTCCTCGACTTCGGCTTGGCCAAAATCGCGGGGGCTGCGTCGACCCCCGACCTCACGCAGTCGCAGGCGCCGACGATGCTCGCGCATCAGACCAGCACGGGCGCGGTCCTCGGCACGGCCGGATACATGAGCCCCGAACAGGCGCGCGGGCAGGCCGTCGACAAGCGGACCGACATTTGGGCCTTCGGATGTGTCCTGTACGAAATGCTCACCGGCCGCGCCGCGTTCAAGGGCGCGTCGGTGTCAGACACCATTGCGGCCGTTCTGGGAAGCGAGCCGGACTGGGACGCGCTGCCGCGTGGAACACCATCCGCCGTCCGCCAGCTCCTTCAACGATGCCTTGAGAAGGACCCGAAGCGGCGCGTGCGCGATCTGGGTGACGTTCACTTCGAGATTGACGATCTCAGGAGCGCCGCGGCGACGACAGGACGCCAATCGAGTGGCGCGCGCCGTGTTCTTGCAGCTCTCGTCGCGTTAGTGCTGCTCGCGGGCACGGCGGCGCTGTACTATTTCGCGAAGCCCGCGGTCGCCGTGACTTCGCCATCGGAATACATACAGCTCACGAACTTCAGCGACTCGGCTACTGCGCCCAGCCTGTCTCCCAACGGGCAGATGGTCACGTTCAAGCGCGGCGGCGACATGTTCCTCGGAGACGGCGAGATCTTCGTCAAGCTGCTCCCGAATGGCGAGTCGGTACGACTGACGACGCCTCCAGGCCGGAAGTACGGACCAGTGTTCACCCCGGACGGCACACGCGTCGCGTATACGAGACTGTTGTCGGGGAAGTGGGACACGTGGACGGTCCCGGTGCTCGGAGGCCAGGCGGTGCCGCTCCTGCCGAACGCCTCGGGGCTCACTTGGATTGCGGACCATCAGGTGCTGTTCTCCGAAATCAAGTCCGGGCTCCACATGGGGATCGTGACCGCGACCGACAGCCGCGCGGCCTCCCGCGAGATCTACTTCCCGCCGGACGAGCACGCCATGGTGCACTACTCGTACGTGTCGCCCGACCATCGATCCGTGCTTTTGGTCGAAATGACCGGCGTCCACATGTTCAACCAACCGTGCCGACTGGTGCCGTTCGGCGGAAGCTCTGCGAGCCGCCAGGTTGGACCGCATGGCACCTGTCTTTCAGCGGCCTGGTCTCCAGATGGACGCTGGATGTACTTCGCTTCCATGGTGGAAGGCGCCTCGCACCTCTGGCGCCAGCGGTTTCTCGACGGCGAGCCCGAACAGATCACCTTTGGCCCGCTCGAAGAAGAAGGCATTGCCATGGCGCCTGACGGCCGGTCGCTCGTGACGTCGATCGGCATGCGTCGGAGCGCCGTGTGGATCCACGACGAGGCCGGCGAGCGCGCCATCGTCTCTGAAGGGTATGCCTCCGATCCTCGCCTTTCACGAGATGGCACTCGCCTGTTCTATCTCTTTGTTCGGGACTGGTGGTTCGCGGCAACGGGCTGGGTGACCGCCGCCGCCGACTTGCGATCGGTCGATCTCGCTACGGGAAAGAGCGATACGCTGCTGTCGGGGCAGTCCGTCACCGGGTACGCGATTTCACGCGACGAGACGGAGGTGGCCTTCACGACCAGGAACGCTGATGGACAATCGCAGATCTGGCTGGCGCCGCTCGATCGTCGCACTCCGCCACGATTGATCGTCGAGAAGGGCGATCAAGCGTCGTTCGGTGCGCCCGGAGAGTTGATCTTCCGGTCGCTGGCGGAGGGCAACGCGCTGGCCCGGATCAAGACCGATGGAACGGGTTTCGCGCGAATCCCGACCGTCGCGTTCCTCGACAAGGGCGAGGTGTCACCCGATGGCAAATGGGTGATCACCTACGCGCAGGTCGACAACGAATACCTGACCATGGCCGTGCCGATTGATGGTGGCGTTCCGAGCACGGTCTGCCGCTTTGTCACGGACGCATGCAAGGCCAGCTGGTCTTCTGACGGAAAGGTGTTCTACCTCGCGGGTGCCCGAAAAACGTTCGCGATTCCACTGCCGACTGGCAAGGCGCTACCGGATTTTTCTGCTGCCGGAATCAGCGATCCGAAACTCGCGGCCTTCCCTGGTGCCCGGACGATCGAGGCAGGTCTGATCTCGCCGGGATCAGACCCCTCGATCTACCTCTTCACGAAGACAGACTCGCAGCGCAATCTCTTTCGCATTCCGTTGCACTGAGCGGCGAAATCCGCGCGGCGTCCCTCAGTTCGCCGAACCGGGCAAAATGCGAATCGTGCCCTGGAAGCAGGTGCGGTTCACCGGTGCTCCAGCCACGCAGGAAAAGCCTGCCGCCGCTGGGATGACGAGGTGCTATGGGTCAGTCAAGGGCGACCGGACGATGAGCGACATCGAGAAGCGGCGGTCGGATCGCTGGAACTTCCTGTTCATCGCGGGCATGTGGTTCCAGGATCTCTTCAACTACGATTTCCGCCGCACCGAGCGCTGCATCATTCCGTACGCGACGCAGGAAGGCGAGATCAGCTTCTGCGCCTACAACACGGGCATCGGCTGGCGGAACATCATCGAGAAGATGCACATGACGGCCACGCTCACCAAGTGGTACGACGAGCACGGCCGGCACGAGATCTTCGCGGGCGGCAAGACGGTCGGCCTCGAGTCGACCGAGCACAGCCTCAAGCTCGACGCCGAGGCCGTGGCCAAGGGCCGGCAGACGGACCTCGACGAGAAGGGCATCGCCAAGACCGCGCGTGAAGAGAAGCTCCGCGCACGCCGCGCTCAGCAGGAGAACCAGAAGATGGCCGAGCTCTACCGGCAGGTCGTGCTGAAGGAAGCCAAGCCGGAAGTGGCGAGCGGGATCCAGATTCAGGGGCTCGGCGGGAAGAAGAAGGACACCGAGGTAGTTACGCACTAGTTATTGATGATTGGTGATCGCGCCATTGCTGATGGCATTGGGCGATTGATCATTGACGATGGAATTGCCGATTGCCGATTGAACACGGCCGATTGAAGATGGTGACGGGCCGGCTGGTGCGATTCAGCCGGCCCGTCGTGTTTTCGGCAGGTCGAGGCCGGCGAGGCGGAGCACACCCAAGGCTCCGGCGCACAGCGAAGCGATTACCGGCGAGGCGCGCGGTCCGGATCGCCCCGGATGATCTTGCCGCACGTGACAGTGATCTCGGCGCTGCCGCCGCTGGTCTGAGAACCGTCTTCGTACGAGGTCGCCCGCGCGTCACCCTTCATGCTGAGCGTCGCGGTGGCGCCGCGATCGTCGACATTCCACGTCGGCGTGAGCATCTCGTAGAGGACCTGCGAATCAGGCGGCCCGAAGTGCACGCTCGCGGTCAGCCCGTTGCCGAAGGTTGGCGTGGGATCGTAACCGACGAGTATGGCCGCCAGTTTGCCTTTTTCCTCTTTGTCCGTCTCCCACGTGGCGTGCCACGAGCCTTTCTTCTGCAGGCCGGACATGCACGGCTCGCCGGTCACGTCATACGTTCCCTTGAACGGACCGCCAGTCAGCACGACGTGGAACTTCGACGCCGGCGTCGACTGCTGGCCGAGCCAGCCCACCATCACCATCAATGCCACGACCATTTTCGCCATGTTCACCCTCGCTCAAGGCGGTTACTGTTCGGAGCGGTCACCGGAAACGCGGCAGCGCCGCCTCGGCTCTCTGGATCAACAATTCCGCGTCTTCCTTCAGGACGACCTTCTGCGCGACGAGTGATTCGACCGTCCGCCTCACGTCGCGTGAGTAGGCGGCGCGATCGGGATACATCGTCTTCAGCATCGCCGCGTCGAACGGTACATGCGAACCAACGAGGCCGCATACGCCGTTGATCGGTGAGGGACTCGCCGGTTGGTTATCGCCGGCGTTCACCGCAGTCGGCTGGGCGACTGCCGGCAGCCGGATGCCGCCGCGCGCGATGCCGCGCTCATCGCGCACGATCGTGTGCACCGCGGCCTTCGGATCGCCGGCCGTCTGGATCCGATCGGTGACCGCCGGCCGTTCGTTCGCCGTTACCCAGCGATCGAGCGCGGCATACCCGGCCGTGAAGACCATCCAGCTTTCAACGGTGGAGGGAAACGGCTTCGCGCATTCGGCCGCCGGAAAGGCGGCGGTCGCGCCAAGGTCGCGCTGTTCGGCTGCCATGGCCGCGGCGCTCTGCCACAGGCTCGGCATGTGCGGCGCGCCCGCGATCTCCCACGTGTGGGTCGTATTCGAATCCGCGACACGGAGCGGCGCCTGGCGAGCGACGTCCGTCTCGGTGTAGACCTTCAGGATCTTCGCACGCTGGTCGAGGCGGGGCGCCGGTCCGCCTTGCGTGGCAAGGAATCCTTCAAATGCATTCGTCGCGGCCTGCAGGTGGTTGTAGTAGCGAACGAGAAAGCCGGCGGACTGCGACCCGCCGCTGGCGTAGATGCGCAGGACGCGCAGCCCTTCGAACATGTCCACACTGCGCGGATGCCGGATCGCATCGGCGATTTGCGTATACACGTCGAGGGCCTGCGTGTCGTCAACGACGGTGCCGCCGTTCGTCAGATCGAGCGATCCGTACCGTTGCGGGTTCCACGGCTTGAGCGCGGTTGCCGCCATCGGGTGGGGCGGCGGAAACCCGTGGACGTTCACCTGCTGTACCGTGGCGCCGACCCATGCCCAGCCCTCGCGCACGAAGAAGTCGCCTGAGCTCGTCCAGGTGCCGTCGCTGTCGTGGCCAGTCGAGGCGTTTCGCCAGTCGAGCACCACGACGCCCTTGAACTTCGCGGACGCGATCGGGCGCCGCACGACGATGCGCGTCTTGTACGGCATCGTGCCGGGCGACGTCGCTTCTCCGGGACCATTCGGAATCACGTACCGCGTGGCGGTCCCGGCGATGAAATACTCCTGCTCGACGTACCCGGCGGATTTCAAGTCCCTCGACGCCGACGCGAACACGTAGTTGTGGCTCGGATCTCCCGGCGTCGCCGTCGAGGGAATGGGTCCAGAAATGACAGGGTCGGATAACGCCTGCGCGTCAAGCGGCGGTGACACGATGGAGGTACTCGCCGCAAGACAGATCATGGCGACGAAACCTGTTCGCATGGCGCGTAGTCTACTCCGGTAGGGGCTGCTGGTCGCCGGAAGCCCACACAACGGAACTGCGACGGCTGCAAACGACCGGACTGACCGATCCAGGGCCGCGAAAGCGGGGACGTCAAAGCGCGCCGATGCGTGGGCGATGGTCGTCCGGAAGCGCGTTAGAATCTGCGCCGTGTCTGCCCCGGCCGGAGCTCGACGATGACGTTAGCTCCGGGCACGCGAATCGGCCCGTACGAAATCGTCGGCCCGCTTGGCGCCGGCGGCATGGGCGAGGTGTACCGCGCACGTGACACGCGATTGAGCCGCGACGTCGCGATCAAAATCCTGCCCGCCGACCTGGTTCACGATCCGGAGCGCCGCGCGCGCTTCGAACGCGAGGCGCAAGCCGTCTCCGCGCTCAATCATCCGAACATCGTCACGCTCTACGAATCCGGCACGAGCGACGTGGGACCGTATCTCGTGCTCGAGCGCGTCGAAGGAGAGTCGCTCCGGAGCGTTCTCGACGCGGGCCCGGGGCCGATCAAGAGACTGCTCGATCTCGGGTCGCAGATTGCGGCGGGACTGGCGAAAGCGCACGCCGCTGGCATCGTCCATCGCGATCTTAAGCCCGACAACGTGATGGTCACGGCCGACGGTTTTGCGAAGATCCTCGACTTCGGGTTAGCGCGTCTCACTCTGCCGGACGACGGACTGGGTGCCGCGGCCGACACCGCGACGTTCGTCAAAGAGACCGAATCGGGTCTCATTCTCGGCACGCTCGGCTATCTCTCGCCCGAGCAAGCGGCCGGGAAGCCTGCGGACTTTCGCGCCGATCAGTTCGCGTTCGGCGCATTGCTCTACGAAATGGCGACGGGCGTGCGGCCCTTCAAGCGCGCAACGCTTGCCGAGTCATTGACGGCCACGATTCGCGAAGAGCCCGAGCCGGTGCGATCGAAGCGCGCGGATCTGCCGGCGCCGCTCGCCTGGCTCATCGAGCGCTGTCTCGCGAAATCGCCGGACGATCGGTACGCGTCGACCAAAGATCTTGCACGCGATCTCGCGGAGCTGCGCGATCGGCTGTCGGAAATCTCGAAGGGGCCGATGGTCGACACGTCGGGCGCACGTCCCATCGCGCGCTCGCCGGTCCTGCGCTGGACCGCCGCGCTGGCGGCGATTGCGGCAGTTGTCGCGGGGACATTCGTTGTGGCTCGCCGAACGGCACCCCAGGTGATCCCGTCCTATCAGCAACTCACGTTTCGGCGTGAAGCGGTGACCGGCGCGCGATTCAGTCCGGATGGCCGGAGGGTGTACTACAGCGCGGAGTACGGCGACGGCTTGTCGAAGGTGTACCAGACCCAACTCGACAGCCCCGTGTCGACGTTGGTTGGCATTCCGAACGGAGTCCTGTTGGGGGTGTCGTCCAAGGGTGTCCTCGCGCTGCTCGAGACAGATCGCCGCGATACGTACAACGCGTTTGGAACGTTGGCGACCGTGCCGGCGATCGGCGGCTCTCCGCATGAGATAGCCGCAGACATCAGGCTCGCCGAGTGGATGGCGGACGGCGAACGGTTGATCGTCATCGACGCAAAGGGCAAGTGCCAGATCTATAACGCCAAGGTGATGGCGGATTGCCAAGGCGGCTCATTTCTCCGGGCATCACCGAAGAACGACGAGGTGGCGTATGCCGGACAGCTTGCTGGCGAGAATGCGGTCGTCATTCAGGCCCCAGATGGCAAACAGGTGGCCGCATTGCCAATGCACTTTATTTATGGCCTCGCCTGGACTCCCGACGGGCAGGAGGTGTGGTTCACCGGATCGGAGACCGGCAGTCCGAACGATCGCGTGCTGTACGCGCTCTCGCGCGACGGGCGTCACCGATTGATCACTCGCGTGCCTGGCGCGATGACCATTTACGACATCGCCCAGGACGGAAGCGCGCTGATTTCGACCGGTGCTGGCTGGTTCGGCATCAACGCGAGCAACGACAACGGCGAAGAGCGCCCGCTCGAAATCGCCGGCCGTACTCGGCTCGCCGGCCTCTCGCACGATGGCAAGTGGGCGCTCCTCGACGAGCAGCGAGAAACAGGACGAGGCGCTTATCTGGCTTCAACGGACGGGATCGGCCTTGTCCCACTCAATACCAAAGACGTGGCGCGCGGCCTGACACCGGATTGGAAATTCATGCTCGTCCAACCGCCGCCCGACGATGCGTTCCGCCTCACGCTGCTTCCGACGGGCGCGGGCGAAGCTCGCGAGGTGCCCGTGCCGGGCTTCAAAGGCGCACGACCGGATGCGCTGGCGCAATGGTCGGTCGACGGGAGCCGAATGTTCGTGCAGATGGACCGCGCCGACGCGCCGAACGTTTGGCGAGTCTACGTCCGCGAAGAGAATGGGTCTTGGCGACCGGTGACGCCGGAGGGCCCTTCTGCCAAGGGGTTCGCGGTTTCACCTGATGGCAAGAAGGTCGCGGCGATGAGCGGATTTGTCGTGAGGATCCTATCGGCCGACGACGGCCGCGTGCTTCGACAGCTGAACGGTGAAACCGGCTATCCCGTGAAGTTCAGCGACGACGGCCAGCGGTTGCTGCTCCGCGCGCCTGGTCTGTACCCGGCGCGCCTGTACCATCGCGATTTGACCACCGACCGCATCGAGCCGTGGCGGACCGTAGCACCCGCCGACCCGACCGGCGTCACGACAATCGACCAGGTATTGGTCTCGCACGACGAACGCTCGTTCGTGTATCAGTACACCCGCGGTCTGAACGACTTGTACCTCATGCGGAACTTGCGCTGAGCGCTTGGCTACGACGCCTCGCCCCCTCGGCGCGTGCTCCGCGAAGTCGAAGGCGTGCACGATCGGTTGATGGCGCTGTACCTCGAGCGCCTATGTTGCGGGCAACGAGGGGCAAGGAGATGTCTACGTCCAGCCGGTGCCGGCGACCGGATCGAAATGGCAGGTCTCGAAAGGCGGCGGTCTCGCTCCCCGGTGGAAGGGGGACGGACACGAGCTGTGCTACCGCGCGAACGACGGACAGCTGATGGCGGTCGCTGTGAGCGAGGGGCCGGGTGGCTGGCGCCTCGCGCATCACCGCGAGGCAGGGTTCAGGCTCTTGAGGCCCGTAGCGATCCGCGCGGCATCCGCGGCATGCGCGTCGGTCAAAGGGACCTGATCGAGTTGTTGAATGGCCGCGGCCGGCATGCCCGCACGGGCGTAGAGAATGCCCAGCAGCAAGTGCGACGACGGATAGTCGCGCTGGATTCGCTGAAGCTGATCCGCGGTGTGCGCATCAATCACATGAAATCTCGCCTGCGGCGCCGGGGGCGCCGGCATCACAATTGTCGTGCCGCCGCGGCTGGTCGTCACTTGCCACACGTAGGTGCGTTCCCGCGGCAGCGGATCGGCTGGCATCCAGTGTGGTGCGTCAACGGTCTGGCTGCGCGCCACCAGATTGCCGGTCTCGTCGAATACCGAGACGACGTATCCCGACGCGCCGGTGAGCGGCTGCCACTCGAATGTCGGGCGATCGCTCGAGACGCCCGTCGCCACCGGCGAGATGAGGTCGAACGTCGCCGCCGCGGTGACGGAGGAGCCCATCAGGACTTCAGGCGCACCCTTCAGCCCGGCAAAGAACTCGGGGAGTGAGACGACCGCGCCCGAGGCGCCGCTCATCACGAGCGCTTGATCGTCTTTCGAGAGCGTCGCGAGACCCGCGAGCGAGGTCTCGGATTGACTCCGCGCGGCGCGGTTCCACCACAACGCTGGGATGGCGACAAGTGCGACTAGCGCGGCTGCGGCCACAAGCCACGGCACGCGGCGGCGAGTCGCGGCCTGTGTCCACTGACCAAGGTCTGCCACGATCTGGGCGCAGGTCGCACACGACTCGAGGTGCTCGCGCGCGGCCGTCATTTCCGTCGGTCGTAGACGCCCGCCGACGAATGACTGGATGTCATCGTCGCTCAGGTGATCCGACGGCATCCGGAGCGCCACGGCGAGATCGTCGGCGCGCGATGCCGCGCCGGTCAGTGCCGCCGCGCGCTCTCGGCACGCGGCACACTGCGCGAGGTGGTCATCCACGTCGAGCAGCCCGGCGGCATCCAGGCGACCTCGGGCGAATTGACCCAGCGTGGTGTCCGAGGGGTGCAGAGTCACGCGCTGCCTTTCAGGGATGAGGAAAGGGCCGTCAAATTGGCTTTCGAGCGGCCGACCGAACCGGCCGGCCGGCGCGCGATTCGGTTCGTCAGCCGTTTTCGCGCGGCCATGCGAAGGTTGATGACCTGCTGCCGCGTGCAACCGATCAAGGTCGCAATCGCGCTGTCGTCGAGGGGAAGGTCGGGCCAGAGGCGCGCGAGTTCCTCATCGGACCGATCCAGCCCGCGAGCGATGTCGCGAATCGTGGCGATGCCCGCGACGGGCAGCAGCCAGAGCACGCCTCGGCCAGACTGATCCCGCAAGTTCAACAGCAGCGCGACGCGTTGGCGAACCGGGAGCTCCCCGATCTCCCTCCACACGAGCGCGAGGAACCGCTGTTGATCGATCGCGGTCTCCTGGGTCGCCGGTGTTGGAATGGACTCGACGGCGTCGGGCGCTTCGCGCGGCTCCTCGATGCCCGTCGCGCCCAGCGACACGAGCGTCTCAAGATCGATCGGGCCGCCGGCCGTGGTCATCAGCTCGGCCGCCGCCGTCGCGAGCTCGAGCGGTCTCAGCTCCGACCAGGGCGAATCGAGACGCGCGATCAGCTGAGTCGCATTGCGTGCCGCGGCGAGGCTCGCCTGCTGTCCCTTCCACGCCGCCACGCCGCACACGAGCTCATCGTCTTCACTCGCCCAAAGCGCGAGGCGGCGATCCGTTGCGAACACATACCGCAGGCGGCTTTTCAGGCGAGCCCGCTCCGGATAGCGGCTGCGAACATCGTGCGCACACACCGAGTGCACGACCGCCGCCGTGTATTTGTCGAGATTCTCGATCGGGGGCTCGCCGGCATCGAGGCGGATTCGGCGCAGCCGTTCGACGAGACTCACCATCGCATCGCCGACGAGATCGTCGAGGTCGCGCGCGCCGCTGCGCGGCGACGCCGATGCGGCGTATGGTCGCATCTTTCGGCGGACGATGGCTTGCGCGAGCGGAAGCGCGCGCTCTTCGATGACGGTCGTGAGTTCCCGCTCCGCCTGATGGTCGTCGATGGCTTCCGCGAAGGGGCGCAGCACGGGATCGAGCGACCGCGTGCCGTCGGTCATTCCGGGTCGCCAACGAGCATGAATCCGGCCCAGTAGTAAGGGTGAGCCGAGGCTGGCGCGTGAAGCAGGTTCAGGGCGGCCGCTCGCAGCTGTGCCGCCTTGACACCGGCGCCGCTTGCCACTTGTTGGTGAAAGCCCATCAGTAGTTTGGTGGTGCTGGCCGACTCGACCGGAAATTGACTGACCACGACCGATCGCGCGCCAGCCACAAACAATGCCCACATCATGCCGATGACGCCTTCGCCGGGAGCGATGCGTCCCCGCCCGGTGTCGCAAGCCGCCAGAACCACAAGATCTGCGTTGAGCTTGAGCCGCATGATGTCCTGGGCGTTCAGCCGGCCATCGTCCTTGCCGTCGGGGCTTGGCGTGAGGATCAGGTGCGAGTACAGCGGACTCGCCTCGTCGAGCACCCCGTGCGTCGCCAGATGAAGGACCGAGTAATGCGGCGCGTCCCCGGTGAACCGGCTCTCGGTGGCCTGGTCGCCGACGAAGATTGCCGATCGCGACCGGCCGTAGACGTTGCCAATCTGTCTGACCTGCGCTTCGGCGGCCGGCAGCGGCGCGAGGTCGCGCGAGCCGAACGTGGATTTGCCCAAGGCCAGCACGGATCGCTCGCCAGTGAACTTCGGCAGGCGCTCGATCTCGCGCAGCGCTGCGATCGAGGGCGCGTACGACACCGACATCGTCTCAATGACGTAGCCCGACGGGCCGACCAGCGCTTGAAACGGCAGCGTCCACAGCACGCCGTCCGGGATGACGATGAGTTGCGTGCGGCCGGCGAGCGGGCGGGTGAAGGGCGCCAGCAGAGATGTGTACAGCGAGCCCGCGGTCTCGGTCACCGAGAAGTCTCGACCGGCGATCTGCGAGCGAAAGTGCGCGGTCATTTCAGCGAGCTTCGTCGCGCTGATGGGGAGCACGCGTCCATCAATCCTCACGTCGCGGCCGTCGGTCGTGACCGCGAGGCCGAAGACTCCTCGATCGGAGACGACGTACTCGATGACGATTGAGTTGGCTCCGGCGAGCGCCCGTCCGGCGTCCGCGACGGTCACCGGGGCAATTCGTTGATGCGCCGCCGCCGCGTCCGGATGATTTGCAGCGAGCGTGATCTCGAAGTTCGCGAGCGCCTCTCGCGCCTCGCTCCGCGAGGCTTCGAGCTGGGTGAGCTCGGCGGCATTGTTGGACTTCTGCTCGAGCGCACGATCGATCTGCCGGTCGCAAGCGGCGATCGCATCCCGCCGCTTGTCGCGCTCGCGGGTTTCGTCAGCCGACACGCCGCGGAGCCGATCGTCGCGACTGGCCGCGAGCAGCTGCGTGAGGACACGAGCTTTCGACCGCTCGGCGAGCTCGAACGCCTCGCCAAACGCGCGCTCGTCGATCATTTGCGCGAGCAGCTCGTGGTACGGCGCGAGCTTGTCTTCGAAAAACCGCTGCCGCAAGCTTTCGAACCCGATCGTCGTCTCCGCGAGCGCTTCGACGGATCGGATGGCGTCGCCGAGCGATTGCCGCGCCTCGCCGGTCCGGCCCAGGCGTCGAAGGGCGACGCCCTTGACGGTCTCGGCGCGCCACTTGAGATCCGGCTGATCGTGCGCGGTCGCGTTCGCGGCGGCGCGCTCCGCGATGACGAGGGCCGCCGGATACTGCCGCGCCGCGAGGCGGGCCCCGGCGAGTGAGGTGAGGACGTCTGTGACGCCGGCCTGGTCACCGATGGTTTCACTGATCGCCAGCGATCGATCCAACAGGCGGCTCGCGTCCTCAAGGTGCCCCGTGCTGAGGGCCATTTGTCCCAGATCGTGCAGCAGCTGCGCCTGCCGGTACGGCGTCCCGCTCTTTTCGGCGATCGCCAAGCTCTCGCGAAAATCCGCGGCGGCGCGATCGTGCTGCCCGAGGCGCCAGGCAGCGGCGCCGATATTGCGCAGGGCCTCGGCGACGAGTGAGGTGTCCTGGACATTCCAACGCCGATTCAGGTCGATGGCACGCTTGAACGCCTCGATGGCCAAACCGTCGTCGCCTTGCGCGAAGTGCACGAGCCCGAGATTGTGCGTCGTCTCCACTGCGCCGGCGCGGTCGTCGACCGACAACCGGGCCTGCAGCGCCTGTTCGAACGCGTTGAGCGCTGCAGCGTAATTGCCGAGCGAAAGGTACGCTTGACCGACCGAGTCCAGGCTCTTGCCTGTGTAATACGGATCGCCGAGCTCGCGCCGGATGGCCAGGGCGCGCTCGGCGTACTCCAGCTCGATCCGGAAGTCACCGCGGTACCCGTAGACCAGCCCAATGTTGTCGGTGACGACGGCGGCTCTGGTGCGATCGCCCAGTTCGTCGAAAATTGCCAGCGCGCGCGAGTAGCTTCCCAACGCTTCTGAGTACTGTCCGAAGAATCTTCGAATGTTCGCAACGTTGTTGAACACACGTGCTTGCAGGCTGCGGTCGCCGGCGGCCGTGGCGTGGTCGAGGCTTCGCTGATAGTCGGCCAGCGCTTGCGACATGTCTTCCTGCCACCAGTGCGCGTTGCCGATGATGTTCCACGCCCGGGCGATGCCCGCCTGGTCGTGCAAGCGCTCGTGAATCGTGATGCTGGTCTCTCCGGTGCGGATCGCCTCCGCATTGTCGCCGTGGGTCTGGAGCGCGCCGGCGAGCCCGTTGAGGGCCGCGCCGACGAGGGCGTCCGACTGCGCGCAGGTTCCAGCGCGCTCGGCCAGTCGATACGCGTCGATCGCGCGTGAGACCGAAGGCGCATCGTCACCCGCCTCGATGAGCGCCCGGCCGACGGACAGATCGAGGTCGGCACATGAGACCTGGGTGTGCCGGCCGTCAGCGTATTGCGCGAGCAGTCGTTTCGCCCGCTCGCCCGCGTCTGGGGTTTGTGCGCGCGCACCAGACACCAGGAGCGGCAACAGAGCGATTGCCACGAATTGGACCAAGCGCGGCATGGACGATCAGCCTGCCCGAGAGCAGGTTGGTAATATCCCACGCGCCTTAGACTCCCTGCAAGACAACGGCGTCAACCATCGCGATCCGCATCCGACGTCCTGGGAGAGCGCATGCGTCAACGGGCATCGATCATTCTGCTTGCCGCGATTTGTGCGGCGCCGCTGCGCGCCGAAACGCCGGCGCTGAAGCCTGGTCTGTACGACGTCTACTCGGAAATGTCCCTGCCTGGCCGCTCGGCGCCCATGCCAGGCCGGAAGGACGCGCATTGCTACACGGC
>Ga0335084_10003819_pt1 | contig 14796 bp, 15 predicted proteins | sample Lox_Sample_44_FD_206721 | JGI IMG/M metagenome (GOLD analysis project Ga0335084, IMG submission 206721) | Soil microbial communities from Loxahatchee National Wildlife Refuge, Florida, United States - Lox_Sample_4.4 | ecosystem: Environmental > Terrestrial > Soil > Wetlands | place: USA...
CTGCCGGTAGTGCGCGCAGCGCGTCGCCGGCCTGGTCATAGTCGGCCACTGCGATGCCGTCGCGCAGCAGCCGCCCGGCCAGGGCCGAGTCGATCTTGCCGGCACCGACGAACAGCGTCGCCTTCCCGGCCGCGGGAGCCTGGGAGCGGCCCGGCGCTGGCTCCGCCTCGATCATCAGGTGCGCCAGGAACACCGGGTTGTATTCGACGTCGCCGCCGCGCAGGTTGGTGATCCACGCGATGTCGTCGACGGTGGACACGAAGTGGTGCGTCGCGCCGTGGCGCGCCATCGCCTCGCGCACGCGCGCCAGGCGCTGCGCGCGCGTCTCCACCGCCTGCGGCGCCGGGTGCTCGTACACCGCGCGCACCGGCAGCGCGGGACGCCCGGGCCAGGCTTCGCCCAGCAGGTCGACCGTGGTGTCGAGCGCAATGCCGACCTTGTCGAGCGCGGCACGCAGCGCCTGGGCAGCGGCCAAGCCGAGCACCTCGCCATCGACCATCAGCGTCTGGCCCGCCACGAGCTGGCGCGCGATCCAGTCGATGTGGTGCGTCGCGGCGCCGGTGGGGATCTTCTCGAGGTCGATGCCGCTGCCCGCGAGCTCGCCCTCGGCCTGCACCCAGTAGCGGCTGTCGGCGAACAAGGCAGCGTGGTCGAGGGTCACGACCAGTGTGCCCATCGAGCCGGTGAAGCCCGACAGCCACTGGCGGCCCTGCCAACGCGCGGGCAGGTACTCCGACAGGTGCGGGTCGGCCGACGGCACCAGCAGCGCCTGCGCGCCATGGCGCGCCAACGCTTCGCGAACCCGCTCGATGCGCTCGCGTTGCACGCTGATCCGGCTGTCCATGCTGCACTCCGATCCGGCCCCGAGCGGCGCCGACGAGGGATTCTAGGCGGGGCGATCCACCGCAGCGCCGCGCAGGCCGACGGGCCGCCCGCGCGGCGTGCGGTGTTGCGCGTCAGGTCACCGCCTGGCGCTGGTTAAAGCGCGGCTGCTTCCACTCCTCGTCGCGCATCACCTGGCGCAGGTGCTCGACGGCGTCCCACACGTCGACGAAGCGCAGGTACAGCGGCGTAAAGCCGAAGCGCAGGATGTCGGGCAGCCCGAGGCCGCCGGCGCGGTAGTCGCCGATCACGCCGCGCGCGATCAGCGCCTGCACGATCGCATAGGCGCCGTCGTCGCGCGTCAGGCACACCTGGCTGCCGCGCTGCGCGTCGATGCGCGGCGACACGACGGTGAAACCGTCGTCACCACAGCGCGCGTCGACCAGTTCGGCGAACGCGCGCGTCAGCGCGACCGACTTCTCGCGCAGCGCACGGATGCCGCCGTAGGGTTCGGCCGCCAGCAGCGTGTCGATGCCGCAGTCCAGCGCCGCCATCGACAGCACCGGCGGCGTGCCGCACAGCGCCCGCGCGATGCCGGCGGCCGGGCGGTAGTCGGGGCCGAACTCGAACGGCGCCGCATGGCCCATCCAGCCGGTGAGCGGCTGCTCGAAGTGCGGTGCGTGCCGCGCGTGCACCCACACGAACGCCGGCGCACCGGGGCCGCCGTTGAGGTACTTGTAGCCGCAGCCGATCGCGAAGTCGGCGCGGGCGCCGTTGAGGTCCACCGGCACGGCGCCGGCGGAGTGCGCGAGGTCCCACACCGTCAGCGCGCCCGCGGCGTGCGCCGCCGCGGTGAGGGCGGCCATGTCGTGCATGCGACCGGTGCGGTAGTTGACGTGGGTGAGCATCAGCACGGCCACGCTCGAGTCGAGCGCGGCGCCGATCTGCTCGGGGTCGACGGCGCGCAGCTCGCAGCCGTGCGTGGCGGCGATCGATTGCGCGATGTAGAGATCGGTCGGGAAATTGCTGCGCTCGCTGACGATCACGCGGCGCTGCGGCACCTGCGAGCGCTGCAGCACCAGCGCAGCCGACAGCACCTTGAACAGGTTGATCGACGTCGAGTCGGCCACCACCAGCTCGCCCGGCGCGGCGCCGACCAGGCGCGCGATCTTGTCGCCGACGCGGCGCGGCAGGTCGATCCAGCCGGCGTGGTTCCAGCTGGTGATGAGCCCCCGGCCCCATTCGTCGCGCAGCGTGCGCTGCACGCGCTCGGCGGCGGTCTTAGGCAGCGCGCCCAGCGAGTTGCCGTCGAGGTAGATCACCTCCGGCGGCAGCTCGAACAGCTGGCGCAGCGGCGCCAGCCGGTCGGCAGCGTCGAGCGCCGCGAATTGCTCGCGCGTTGGCGCCGTGCGGGTCGAGCGGGATGCGTTCATCGGTTCACCCAGGGCCTGAGGATGGCGCGCACCGGCGACGCATCGGCGTGCATCAGCTTCAGCGGCAGCGCGATCAGCTCGTAGTCGCCTTCCGGCACGTCGTCGAGCACGAGATTCTCCAGCACGCGCAGGCCGAGTCGCCGGATGGCCTGATGGCTCGGCAGCGCCTTGCTGGCGGCCGGGTCGATGCTGGCGGTGTCGATGCCGACCAGCAAGACGCCGCGCGCGGCGAGCCGCTCGATCGTGGCGGCGGCGTAGGCCGTCAGGCCGTCATCGAAGCGTTCCTGCGGCGCGCGTGCGTAGGTGCGCACCAGCACCCGCGGCGGCAGATCGGCGGCCGCGTGCGCGAGGTGGCGCCACTCGATCAGCGGCCCGCAGCCGATGGCGTGGATCACCCGGCAATGGCCGAGGTACGGCGCCAGGCCCAGCGTGCCCACCGCCGCGCCGGTGGGGTCGTAGTGCAACGGCGCGTCGGCGTGGGCGCCGACGTGCGGCGACAGTTCGATCGCGCTGACGTTGACCGGGCAGTCGCCGCCGATCGTCGCCTGCCAGCGCTGGCGGTACGGCGTGTCGCCCGGGAACACCGGTGCGCCCTCGTGCACCGGTGGCGAGATGTCCCACAACGCGGCTGCCATGCGCCCGATGATACGAGGCGTGCACGAGCAGCGGTAAAGTTGCCGTTCGCACCTCCGCCACCATGAACCCCAGCGGCCACGCCGACACCTTCGCACGCGACAACCTGCCACCGCGCGAGCTGTGGCCCGAGTTTCTGTTCGAGTTGCCCGAGCTGCAGTTCGCGCCGCGGCTGAACTGCGCGTTCGAACTGCTCGACCGCGCGATCGAGCGCGGCTGGGGCGAGCGCGAGTGCGTGCTCGGCGACGGCGTGCGTTGGACCTACGCCGACTTGCTGGCTCGGGCCAACCGCATCGCGCGCGTGCTGGTCGAGGACATGGGCCTGGTGGCCGGCAACCGGGTGCTGCTGCGCGGCGCCAATTCGCCGCTGCTCGCCGCGTGCTGGTTCGGTGTCGTCAAGGCCGGCGGCATCGCGGTGGGCACGATGCCGCTGCTGCGCGCGCGCGAGCTGACGGCGATCATCGACAAGGCGCGTATCACGCACGCCTTGTGCGACGCGCGGCTGGCCCAGGAGCTGCAGTTGGCGCAGCCGCAGTGCGAGACGCTGCGACAGGTGGTGCTTTACCACGACGACTCGGCCGCCGGCCTGGAGGCGCGCGCGGCCGGCAAGCGCGCGGCATTCGACGCCGTCGACACCGCGGTCGACGACGTGTGCCTGATCGCCTTCACGTCGGGTACCACCGGACAGCCGAAGGGCACGATGCACTTCCACCGCGACGTGATGGCCGCCTGCGCCTGCTGGCCGCCGCACGTGCTGCGCGCGCGGCCGGACGATCGCTTCATCGGCAGCCCGCCGCTGGCCTTCACCTTCGGCCTCGGCGGGCTGCTGCTGTTCCCGCTGTCGATCGGGGCCAGCACGGTGCTGCTCGAGAGGGCGACGCCCGACGTGCTGCTCGATGCCATCGCGCGGTGGCGCGCCAGCGTGTGCTTCACCGCGCCGACGTCGTACCGCGCGATGGCGTCGCAGGTGGCGACGCACGACCTGTCGAGCCTGCGCAAGTGCGTGTCGGCCGGCGAGGCGCTGCCGGCGGCCACGCGCGCGCTGTGGCGCGAGGCCACCGGCATCGAGATGATCGACGGCATCGGCTCGACCGAGCTGCTGCACATCTTCATCTCGGCCACCGAGAGCCAGGCGCGTGGCGGTGCCACCGGCGTCGCGGTGCCGGGCTACCATGCCACGCTGCTCGACGAACAGGGTCGCGAGGTGCCGCGCGGCGAGGTGGGGCGCCTGGCCGTGAAAGGCCCCACCGGATGCCGCTACCTCGCCGACGAGCGCCAGACCACGTACGTGCAGCACGGCTGGAACCTCACCGGCGACGCCTATCGGGTCGGCGAGGACGGTCAGTTCGAGTACCAGGCGCGCACCGACGACATGATCATCAGCGGCGGCTACAACATCGCCGGCCCCGAGGTCGAGTCGGCGCTGATGCTGCACCCGGCGGTGGCCGAGTGCGCGGTGATCGGCGCGGCGGACGAGCAGCGCGGCATGATCGTCAAGGCGTTCGTCGTGCCGCGCGCGGGCCACGCCCCGGGCGACGCGCTGGCGAAGACGCTGCAGGATTTCGTCAAGCAGACGATCGCGCCGTACAAGTACCCGCGCGCGATCGAGTTCCGCACCGAGCTGCCGCGCACCGAAACCGGCAAGCTGCAGCGCTTCCGGCTGCGGGAGCCGTCGGCTTGATGGCCCGAACGCGCCGTTGCTGTGGTCACGCGCGGCGCACGCGGATTCAAGCGGACACCACCTCCGCCGGGCGACCGGTGGCGCCCCCTTGAGAGGGGCGGCCGCCAGGCCGCATCGGGGGTGGCCCTTCAGTGGCCCGTGAGCAGCCGGGCGGCGAGCCGCAGCGGGAGGCCGGCAGCGCGGATCTTGTCGGCGGCGGTGCCGTGGTCGTAGGGCACGCGGTGGTAGGTGATGCTGTTCTCGGCGTCGTCGAACACCGCATAGGCGGCGGCCGGGTTGCCGTCGCGCGGCTGGCCGGACGAGCCGGGGATCACCAGCCATTGGCGATCGGCGCGCAGCAGGATCGGCGCGCCCGGCTTCGGCACGTACTCGCCGGCGCGGCCGGTGGCACCGGCGTGAAACAGCCGCTGCTCGTGCAGGTGGCCGCAGAAGGTGTAGCGGCATTCGGTAGCCAGCATGCTGCGCAGCGCCAGGTTGGCGTCGATCAGGTACTCCCACTGATCGGGCGCGTAGGCGTTGGCGTGCACGTAGAGCTGGTTGTCGCAGCGCTGGGACAGCGGCAGGGTGCGCAGGAACTCGAGTTGGGCTTCATCGAGCCGGGCGCGCGTCCACTCGATCACCGCGCGGGCCTCGATGCGCATCATCGGGTTGGCGCCGAGCACGGTGGCGAGGTCGTGGTTGCCCTGGATGACCACTGCTCCCTGCGACGCGTGCTCGCGGACCAGGTCGACCACCCAGCCCGGGTCGGCCCCGTAGCCGACGAAATCGCCGAGGAAGGCCCATCGTTGGGCGCCCTGGTCGCGCGCGTGCGCGAGCACCGTCTCGACGGCCTCACGGTTGGCGTGCAGGTCGGTGACGAGCGCGGTCTTCACGGCACCAGGTCGCGCGCCAGCCGCTGGCGGTTGATGCGCGCGGCGGCGAAAGGCGCCACCAGCGCGTCGAGCAGGGTCTGCGCCTTGTGCGTGTTGTCGCTGGTGAGGTTGCAGACGAAGACGTCGAGGGTCACCGCGCGCAGCTCGGGCCAGGTGTGCACCGCGAGGTGCGACTCGGCCAGCAGCAGGACGCCGGTATGGCCTCCGTCGCCGGCGGGGGGGAAGCCGTGGAACCGGCGCGCGACGACGCTCAGGCCCGCGTCGCGTGCCAGCTGCTCGCACAGCGTCGCCAGCGCCGCGCCATCGCGCAACAGGTTCGCCGGGTCCCGGCAGCCGCTCAGGTCGGCCGTGAGGTGAACGCCACGCATCGCTCGAAGCCGTCGATGGCGGCTAGCCGATGCGACCCAGGAGCAGGTACTCCATCAGCGCCTTCTGCACGTGCATTCGATTTTGGCTCCGGCACGCCGCTGACGCGGCTTCACATCGCTGCGCGATGCGAGCCTGCACCGAAATCGAATGCACGTGGTGCGAATTCATCCGATCCGTCCGAGCAGCAGGTACTCCATCAGCGCCTTCTGCACGTGCATTCGATTTTCAGCCTCGTCCCAGACGACCGACTGCCTGCCGTCGATCACCTCGGCGGCGACCTCCTCGCCGCGGTGCGCCGGCAGGCAGTGCATGAAGAGGGCGTCGCGCTGCGCGAGCTGCATCATCTGTGCATCGACGCACCAGTCGGCGAAGGCCTTCTGCCGGGCCTCGTTCTCGGCCTCGAAGCCCATGCTGGTCCAGACGTCGGTGGTCACCAGGTGCGCGCCCTCGCAGGCCGCGAACGGGCTCTTGAAGGTCTTCACGCAGCCGGGGTTGGCCACGCCGGCGAGCTTGGGGTCGATCTCGTAGCCGCCGGGCGTGCTGACGTGCAGCGTGAAGCCCAGGATGTCGGCGGCCTGCAGCCAGGTGTTGGCCATGTTGTTGCCGTCGCCGACCCAGGCCACCACCTTGCCGGCGATGCTGCCGCGCTGTTCGATGAAGGTGAAGACGTCGGCCAGGATCTGGCACGGGTGGTACTCGTTGGTCAGGCCGTTGATCACCGGCACGCGCGAGTGCGCCGCGAAGCGCTCGATCTTCACCTGCTCGAAGGTGCGGATCATCACGATGTCGACCATGCGGCTGATCACGCGGGCGGCGTCCTCGATCGGCTCGTCGCGGCCGAACTGGCTGTCGGCGGCGGTGAGGTGCACGACCGAGCCGCCCATCTGGTACATGCCGGCCTCGAAGCTGACGCGCGTGCGCGTGCTGGCCTTCTCGAAGATCATCGCCAGCGTGCGGTCGACCAGCGGCTGGTACTTCTCGTAGTTCTTGAAGCGCGACTTGATGATGCGCGTGCGCTCGAACAGGTAGGCGTATTCCTCGCCCCGCAGGTCCTTGAACTGCAGGTAGTGCTTCATCAGCCTGTCGCCGGGCTTCACACCTTGCCGGCGAGGAACTCGCGCACCAGCGGTGCCAGGATGCGCACCACCTCGTCGCCTTCGGTCGCGGTCATGATCAGCGGCGGCAGCAGACGGATCACGCTGTCGGCGGTGACGCTGATCAGGAGGCCCGCGTTGGCCGCCTTGCCGAGCAGCTCGCCGCACGGCCGGTCGAGCTCGATGCCGAGCATCAGCCCCTGGCCGCGGATCTCGACCACCCCCGCGAGGCCGCTCCATTCGCGCTCGAGGCCCCTGCGGATGCGCTCACCGACCCGCGCCGCGTTGTCGATCAACCTGTCCTCGGCGACGATGCGCATCGTCTCGATGCCGGCGCGCATCGCCAGCGGGTTGCCGCCGAACGTCGTGCCGTGGTTGCCGGGGCCGAGCACGTCCTTGGCCTTGGGGCCGACGACGATGGCGCCCACCGGCACGCCCGAGCCGAGGCCCTTGGCCATCGGCATCACGTCGGGCACGATGCCGGCCCACTGGTGCGCGAACCACTTGCCGGTGCGGCCCATGCCGCACTGCACCTCGTCGAGCATCAGCAGCCAGTGCGTCTCGTCGCACAGCGTGCGCAGCTCGCGCAGGTATTCGGCGCGCGTCGGGTTGATGCCGCCTTCGCCCTGGATCACTTCGAGGAACACCGCCACCACGTTGGGGTTTCTGCGCGCCACCTCGCGCACCGCGCCGATGTCGTTGAGCGGCACGCGCACGAAGCCTTCGACCAGCGGCTCGAAGCCCTTCTGCACCTTGGCGTTGCCGGTGGCCGACAGGGTGGCGATCGAGCGGCCGTGGAAGGCCTTCTCGTAGACGATGATCTCGGGCCGCTCGATGCCGCGGTCGTGGCCGAACTTGCGCGCGATCTTGATCGCGCCTTCGTTGGCCTCGAGCCCGCTGTTGCAGAAGAACGCCGCCGACAGCCCGGACACCTCGCACAACGCGGCGGCGAGCTGCTCCTGCAGCGGCATCTGGTAGTAGTTGGAGCAATGGATCAGCTTGGACACCTGATCCTGCAGCGCCGGCACCAGCTTCGGATGCGCGTGACCGAGCGTGTTGACCGCGATGCCCGCCAGTGCGTCGAGATATTGCCGGCCGTCGGTGTCCCACACGCGGCAACCCCTGCCGTGCGACAGCGCGAACGGCAGGCGGCCGTAGGTGTTCATCAGGTGCGAGGCGGCGGGCATGACGGCGACTCCAGGTGGCTCGGACGGTGGCGCGACGGTGCTCACGCCGGACGCGAATTCATTCTAAAGGTGAGGCTCCGGCGGGCCGACAAACCGGCAGGGGCGCGATCGGGCACGAAGCATGCATGCTGCAACGCAATACCGTCGGGGCACAATCGGCGCCCTGGTGCATGCCTTGCCGCACGCGACCGTGCCGGCGGCCACCGGCGCCGCGGTGCGCCCGCCAACGCCCGCTGCCATGCCTGCCACCCCGTCACGCCTGTTCAAGATCCAGGGCATCACCCGCGAGGGCAAGCCTTTCCGTCCCAGCGACTGGGCCGAGCGGCTGGCCGGTGCGTTGTCGTCGTTTCAGCCGGCCGGCAGCGGCATCGGCGGCCACATCGGCTACTCGCCGTATTGCGTGCCGCGCGTGGTCGCCGGCGTCAAGTGCGTGATCGTCAACGAGGCGCTGCGCGAGCTCGAGCCGATGGCGCTGGACTTCGTGATGAACTTTGCCCGCGACAACCACCTGCTGACCAGCGAGATCACGCCGCAAGATCTCGACTGAGCAAAACAAGAGGGCCTGCATCGGCAGGCCCTCGGTGCGTGGCGGGGCGGCGCTTCAGGCCGACATCGCCTTCAGCTTGGCGGCCAGCCGGCTCTTGTGGCGCGCGGCCTTGTTCTTGTGGAAGATGCCTTTGTCGGCCACCGAGTCGATCACGGGCTGCGCGCTCTTGAACAGCTCAGTCGCCTTGGCCTTGTCGCCGCTGCTCACCGCCTTCTGCACGTTCTTGATCACGGTGCGAAAGCGCGAGCGCAGCGCGGTGTTCTGGGCGTTCAGCGTGACGTCCTGGCGCGCACGCTTGCGGCCCGACGCGAGGCGAACGGTCTTCTTCTTGGCTTTGGTGGCAGTGGCCATGGTGGTGCTGCGGTGTGGCGAGCGTGGTCGCCGAAGGGCTCCACGCGAAGCCGCGCAGTATACACCGTGGCGCCATCGCTGCCGGCCGCGCCGGGGTGCGCTGCCTATAATCCGCGCGCTCGATGAACCTGCTCAAGGCCGCATCCACCGTTTCGGTCCTGACGCTGGCGTCGCGGATCACCGGGCTCGTTCGCGAGGCGCTGATCGCCAGCGCGTTCGGCGCCAGCGCGCTGACCGACGCGTTCTTCGTCGCCTGGCGCATCCCCAACCTGCTGCGCCGCCTGTTCGCCGAAGGCGCGTTCGCGCAGGCGTTCGTGCCGATCCTGGCGGCGACGCGCGAGCGCGACGGTGACGCGGCGACGCATCAGCTCGTCAACGCGGTAGCCACCGTGCTGTGGTGGAGCCTGCTGGCGACGGTGGCGGTGGGCATCGTCGCGGCGCCGGTGGTGGTGTGGCTGGTGGCCTCGGGCCTGCAGCGTTTCGCCGACGCGGTGTGGATGACGCGTGTGATGTTCCCCTACATCGCGCTGATCTCGATGGTGTCGCTGGCCGCCGGCATCCTCAACACCTGGCGACGCTTTGCCGTGCCGGCGGCCACGCCGGTGTTGCTGAACCTGGCGGTGATTGCCGCCACGCTGTGGGGCGCGCCGTGGTTCGCCCGCCTCGGCATCGAACCGATCTATGCGGTGGCCTGGGGCACGCTGGTCGGCGGCGTGGTGCAGCTGGCGATCCAGGTGCCGGCGTTGCGCGCGGTGGGCTACCTGCCGCAGCTGGGCTGGTCGCCGTTGTCGATCGGCGCCGCGACGCGCCATCCCGGCGTGCGGCGGGTGCTGTCGCAGATGGGGCCGGCTGTCCTTGGCGTGTCGGTGGCGCAGATCTCGCTGCTGATCAATACGCACATCGCCTCGCGGCTGACGGTGGGCTCGGTGTCGTGGCTCAACCTGGCCGACCGGCTGATGGAGCTGCCGACCGCCTTGCTCGGCGTGGCGATGGGTGTCGTGCTGCTGCCGCAATTGGCGTCGGCCCAGGCGCGCAACGACGAGGCCGCGTACTCGGCGATGCTCGACTGGGGCCTGCGGCTGGTGCTGCTGCTGACCCTGCCGTGCGCGGTGGCGCTGGTGGTGTTTCCGCAGCCGATGCTGGCGGTGCTGTTCCATCACGGCAATCTGACATCGCGCGACGTGGCGCAGAGCGCCGCCGCGCTGGCGGCCTACGGCGTCGGGCTGCTCGGCATCGTGGCGGTCAAGGTGCTCGCGCCGGGCTACTACGCGCGCCAGGACATCCGCACGCCGGTGCGCATCGCCATCGCCGTGCTGCTGATCACGCAGGCCATGAACCTCGTGCTGGTGCCCTGGCTGGCGCACGCGGCGCTGACGCTCAGCATCGGCCTCGGGGCGATGATCAACGCGGCCTGGCTGCTGGCGGGCCTGATGCGCGACGGCGTCTACCGCCCCGGTGCCGGGTGGAGCCGCTTCGCCATCGGCGTGCTGCTCGGCTGTGCCGCGCTCGGCGGCGTGCTCTACTGGGCCAACGGCGCCTTCGACTGGATCGGCACGCAGGCGCGGCCGTGGTGGCGCGCCGGTGTGCTGGCGGCCGTGCTGGCCGGCGTGGCGCTGCTGTACTTCGCGGTGCTGGGCGCATGCGGCGTGCGTTTGCGCGAATTCATGCGCCGGGCGTGACCGTGCAATTGGCCGCTGCGCGGCAGCTCGCAGCAGCGAACGCCTACACTGCAGGGGCCGGACGCGGGGCCAATGCTCCGGCTTCGACTTCGATGACGCCCAAGACGCTGTTCAGTGCGCCGACTCCGCTGCAGTACTTCGCCGCCCTGGTGGCCGAGGACTCCGGCCTCGCGCTGCTCGAAGCGGCGATCTCGATCGCGCAGGACGAATACCCCGCGCTCGACGTGCAGGCGGTGCTATCGGAGATCGACGCGCTGGGTGCCAAGCTAAAGGCGCGCGTGCCGGCCGACGCGGCGCCGGTCCAGCGGCTGCGGCTGCTGAACCGCTACTTCTATCGCGAGCTCGGCTTCGCCGGCAACGTCAACGACTACTACGACCGCCGCAACAGCTTCATCAACGACGTGCTGGCGCAGCGCCGCGGCATCCCGTTGACGCTGGCGCTGCTGTACATCGAGCTGGCCGGTCAGCTCGGGCTGACCGCGCGTGGCGTGTCGTTCCCGGGACACTTCCTGGTCAAGTTGCGCATGCCGCAGGGCGAGGTGGTGCTCGACCCGTTCAATGGCCGCTCGCTGTCGCGCGAGGAGCTCGACGAGCGGCTGGCGCCGTACCGCCGCCGCCAAGGCCTGGTGGGCGAGTTCGAGGCGCCGCTCGGGCTGTTCCTGCAGGCGGCGCAGCCGCGCGACGTGCTGGCGCGCATGCTACGCAATCTCAAGGAGATCCACCGCAGCGGTCGCGACGGCGAGCGCTGGCTCGCGGTGCAGGAGCGCCTGGTGGTCTTGCTGCCGCAGAACTGGGACGAGCGGCGCGACCGTGCGCTGGCGTCGATCGAGCTGGGCCATGTCGATGCGGCGATCGCAGACCTCGAAGCGTATCTGGCCAACCGGCCCGACGCCGACGACGCGCTGGCGATGTCCGAGCGGCTCGACGAACTGCGCCGCATGCCGCGGTTGCACTGAGCGGAGCGCCTCGCAGGCGGATGAAGCAGCTGCCCCTGCCGATCGTGGCGCCGGCGACGGCCCGCTTCGACACCTTCCTCGGCGGTGCCAATACCGCGGCGCTGCAGCACCTGCAGCAGCTCGAGGGCGCGACGCCGGCGTTCCTGTGGGGGCCGGCGGGCAGCGGCAAGACGCACCTGCTGCACGCGCTGGCACACCAGCGCCAGCAGCGCGGCGAGCGCATCGGCTGGTTCGATGGGTCGACGCGGCCGCCGTGGTCGATGGACCCGGCCTGCACGCTGTTGCTGCTCGACGGCTGCGACGCCTACGACGACGCGCAGCAACGCAGCGCATTCGCCCTGCTGGTGGAGGCCCAGTCGCAGGGCGTGCCGTGGGTGGCGGCCGCGCGCGTGCCGCCGGTGGACCTGGATCTGCGCGAGGACCTGCGCACGCGGCTCGGCTGGGGCCCGGTGTTCGCGTTGTGCTGCCTGCCCGAGGAGCAGGCGCGGGCGGTGCTGCGCCGCGAGTCCGATCGGCGCGGCATCTTCCTCTCCGACGAGGTGATGGACTACCTGCTGACGCGTTTCGCACGCGACCTGTCGCACCTGATGGCACTGCTCGACCGCCTCGACGGCTTCGCGCTGGCCGAGCACCGCGGCATCACAGTGCCGCTGCTGAAGAAGATGCTGGTCGAGCAGGCATGAAGCTCGCGCTGTTCGACCTCGACGGCACGCTGATCGCCAAGGATTCCGACCATGCGTTCGGCGAGTTCCTGGTGGCGCTCGGCTGGGCCGACGCGGCCGAGTTCGCGGCCGAGAACGACCGCTTCTACAGGCAGTACCAGGCCGGCTGCCTCGACATCGACGCCTACGTCGACTTCGCCACCCGACCTTGGCGCGACCGGCCCGCCGACGCGCAGGCCGATGCTCTCGAGCGCTTCATGCGCGAGCAGATGGTGCCGCAGATCGGCGAGGCGGCGCGCGCGCTGGTGCGCTCACACGTCGACGCCGGCGACCTGGTGGCGATCGCCACCTCGACCAACGAGTTCATCACGCGGCCGATCGCCAGCGCGTTCGGGGTCGACACGCTGATCGCCACCGAGCTCGAGCGCGACGCGCGGGGCCGCGTCACCGGCCGCATCCGCGGCACGCCGTCGCTGCGCGAGGGCAAGCTGCGCCGCGTCGAGCAGTGGCTGGCGGCCCGCGGCCGGGCGCTGTCCGACTTCGCGTCCAGCGTCTGCTACAGCGACTCGACCAACGACCTGCCGTTGCTCGAAGCCGTGAGCGAGCCGGTCGCCACCAACCCGAGCCCGGCGCTGGCCACGATCGCCCGCGAGCGCGGCTGGCGTATCCTGAATCTCTTCGCATGATCAAGCGCTTCTTCGACAAGCTGCTGGGCAAACCCGCGCGCGTGCCGCTGGGCAAGCGGGTCGACGTTCCCGCATCCGAGCACGGCATCGACCACTCACTGGTCGACGAGCACGCGATCCGCGTCGTCAGCACGCTCAAGCAGGCCGGGCACGAGGCCTACATCGTCGGTGGCGCGGTGCGCGACCTGCTGGTGGGGCGCCGGCCCAAGGATTTCGACGTCGCCACCGACGCGACGCCCGAACAGGTGAAGGCGCTGTTCCGCCGCGCCTTCGTGATCGGGCGGCGCTTCCGCTTGGTGCACGTGGTGTTCGGGCGCGGCCGCGAGCACGAGGTGATCGAGGTCTCGACCTTCCGCGCCTACCGCGACGCCAGCGAGGCCGACACCGTGGCCGGCAACGAGCGCACGTCGAAGGCCGAGCTGGCCGGCAAGACGCACGTCGTCGACGCCGCCGGTCGCGTGCTGCGCGACAACGTCTGGGGGCCGCAGATCGAGGACGCCGCTCGCCGGGACTTCACGGTCAACGCGATGTACTACGACCCCGAGACCCGCATCGTGGTCGACTTCCACCACGGCATCGCCGACGCCAAGCGCCGGCTGCTGCGCATGATCGGCGACCCGGCCACGCGCTACCGCGAGGATCCGGTGCGGCTGGTGCGGGTGGTGCGCTTCGCCGCCAAGCTCGGCTTCGCGATCGAGAAGAAGACCGCCGCCGCGATGACCGAGGCGGTGCCGCTGCTGGCCAACGTGCCGGCGTCGCGCCTGTTCGACGAGATGATCAAGCTGCTGCAGACCGGCCACGCGCTGGCCAGCATCGAGGCGCTCAAGGCGCACGGGCTGCACCGCGGCGTGTTCCCGGTGCTCGACGCGGTGTTCGACGAGCAGCGCAGCACGCCGCAGCGCCAGCGCTTCATCGAGCTCGCGCTGGCCGATACCGACCGGCGCGTCGCCGAGGGCCGCGCGGTGGCGCCGAGCTTCCTGCTGGCGTGCCTGCTGTGGCACGACGTGCAGGCGCGCTGGCAGCGGCTGCGCCAGGGTGGCGAGCATCCGATGCCGGCGTTGCAGCAGGCGATCGACACCGCGTTCGACGAGCGCATCGGCGACGTTTCGGGCCGCGGGCGCCTGGCGGCCGACATGCGCGAGATCTGGATGATGCAGCCGCGCTTCGAGCGCCGACAGGGCAACACGGCCGGCGCGCTGATCGCGCAGCCGCGCTTTCGCGCCGGCTACGACTTCCTGCGCCTGCGTGCCGACGCGCAGGAGGTCGACAGCGAGCTGGCCGACTGGTGGGAAGACTTCTCGCTCGGCGACGCCGACGAACGCGAGGCCCTGCTGCAACTGGCGCGCGAGGCCGAGCGCAGCCGCCGACAGCCCGAGGCCACGGCCGCAGCCGCGCCGGCCAAGCGTCGGCGGCGCCGTCGCCGCTCCGGAGGCGCGCGCGGTGAAGGCGGTGCGGCCCCGGCGAGCGCGGCGCCATGAGCGACGCGGCACCGGTGCGCGCCTTCATCGGCGTCGGCGCCAACCTGGGCGACGCGCGCGCGCAGGTGATGCGCGGCATCGCGGCGCTGCGCGACCTGCCGGCGACGCGGCTGGTTTCGAGCTCCAGCCTCTACGCGTCGGCGCCGGTCGACGCACCGGGGCCCGACTACGTCAACGCCGTGGTGGCGCTCGACACCACGCTCGGCGCCGGCGCGCTGCTGAGCGAACTGCAGCGCCTCGAGGCCCTGCACGGGCGCGTGCGATCGGCCGCGAATGCACCGCGCACGCTCGACCTCGACCTGCTGCTGTACGGGGAAGAGCGCAGCGACGATCCGGCGCTCACGCT
>Ga0335084_10003820_pt1 | contig 14796 bp, 12 predicted proteins | sample Lox_Sample_44_FD_206721 | JGI IMG/M metagenome (GOLD analysis project Ga0335084, IMG submission 206721) | Soil microbial communities from Loxahatchee National Wildlife Refuge, Florida, United States - Lox_Sample_4.4 | ecosystem: Environmental > Terrestrial > Soil > Wetlands | place: USA...
TGCAACTAATCTGGGTGTTTGTTTAGCCTACGGGTCACTTGCCAAGACGAACACAGCGGCCGATTTCCTTTCTTTGAAGACGCGTCTGATCGGTGAAGGCCTCTTGTCAATACCAAAGCTTCCGATCACCTTGGGCCTCGACCACTACCGGACACGTTTTATCGAACTCTCGGACGAAGGCAAGTCGGAATTGCGAAGTGATGGAGAGGTTGTAGATTTCTCGAAAGTATCAAAATATCCCACCCGGAAACAGAAAGACTTTAGGCGTATCTTTGAAAGCGAAGGAACATTCTTAAGCTCGCTGCTTCACGCAGGTATGACGCCGATGAGCCGTTGACTTGGATCCGCTCAATGCAGGCAGTTGGAGTCAACTTGGGGAGGTCGAGTTTCGCGGAGGCAAGCTAGACGAAGCCGAAACCAATTACAAGAAGGCGCATGAACTCCGTCCTGATTTTTTCTTTAGCTCTTTATGGTTGAGCGAGATTTATGTAATGCAGGGGCGGCCTCAGGATGCTCTACCTGAAATCGAGCGCTTAGGCTACCCCGGAATACGTATGTTTCTGTATGCGATCGTGTACCACGAGCTTGGTCGGAAAAAGGAGTCGGATGCCGCGTTGAGGGAGTTGATTGCGAAATACCAGGCAACTTATCCCTGCCTAATCGCCGAGATTTACGCCTTCCGGAACCAGCCCGACGAAGCGTTCGAGTGGCTGGACCGGGCTTATGCCAGCCATGATGACGAATTGATCTATACGAAAGTGGAGCCTCTGCTGAAAAGCTTGCACAACGACCCGCGATTTGCCGCGTTTTTGAAAAAGCTCCACCTCCCGACCTAACACAACGTGGCGCGGTCAACTACGGAGAACGCTTCGGTCGTTGCCGTCGAGGACGTTTCATGACAACTCGCGAAAGCAGTGCTGGCGTGCTCGATAACTTGGCAGGACACTGGTGTCCCATTTTTCAGGGCAATGGCTGCGCGTTCGGCTTTGGTTTCGTCGGGATCGTTACACAAAGCGTGTGCAAGTTCGTGCCGAATTGCGAGATCGAGCAAATCTTCGATGGGCATATGCCATATCGCACTAAGCTCCGCGCCGCGAATCGATGACCTAACCACTAATGCGCCGTCGAGAAATGTCTCTCGTTTGGGTAGGTAGCTGAACGCTGGATGGTTTGTATCAAACTTTCTATCCGACAGAATTTGTTTCCAGTCCACAGTGCGGACCAGAACCCATGTCCATTCGCCGAGTGCATCGACCGGATATCGAGCCTGAGCTTTTCTCAAGGCGGCAGTAGCCGCCTGGCACTCCTGCGGCGTATACCCCGTATTGCAGACGAAGTGTTGCTTGGCGTTTTGCTTCTGGGCGCTGGCAGGACCGTTTGTTTGTGCGGCAAGCGGGTATGCCGAGACAAATGGGATGACTGTCAGTATGCCGGTCAGCACAATCAGGCTCAATCGGCGGCCAGCACAAGTTGGGTCGCAAGCGGCGCACGATTCTTGATTTCCGAATGTTCTTGTCACGTTGTCCTCTCTCGCGGAGTGCCGCGCTGGGGACAACGTCTGCCGAGAGTCCCGCTACCTCAATGGCAGGAGACTTGATTGCCAATTAAAGTAATGTTGCACGAGGATCAATCATTAAGCTTTTGAAACAATGAGGGTTAGACCGAGATGTTAGAAGCCGGAATCGAGCTTCGGAAGTTGCACTTTGATGCTAGACTGTCAACATTTCTTGTGGTTTTACCTGTGTTGGAACTAGTTCCCAATTCTCACGTGGTGCGGTTTGGAACATTTGAAGTGGACTTGCGCCTGGGAGAAGTACGCAAGAATGGAACAAGAGTCAAGCTCACAGGCCAGCCATTCCAAATTCTGGTCATCTTACTGGAGCATCCCGGCGATCTGGTTACCCGCGAGCAGCTACAGCGTCAGCTGTGGCCATCCGACACATTTGTGGACTTCGACCGCGGTCTCAACGCCGCAATCAACCGAGTGCGGGAAGCTTTAGGGGATTCAGCAGAGAATCCCAGATTCGTTGAAACGCTGCCGCGGCGGGGTTACCGGTTCATCGCGCCGATTGAGGTAGGGGCGGACCTGGTACCTGAACAGCAAGGGGTGGTACCCGTACGGCTGCAGCGTGAGGGTGAAGAAACAATTCGAAAGCCCTCCCTACAAAGGTATTGGGTACTCAGTTCCAGTAGTGCAGCTATTATCGTGATCGCTGTGCTCTCCTATTGGTTCAGCCGACCGTTGATGCCACCCAAGGTCTTAGGCTACAGCCGGATCACAAACGACGGTCACGCCAAGAAATTCCGCATCGACGCACTTCCCGTTATTGCTACCGACGGTTTAAGGCTGTATTTCACTGAGGCGGCAAATAGCGGAATGCGATCCACGCTCAATCAGGTGTCCGCTTCCGGCGGAGAGACATCCCCTGTGTCTGCGCCCTTCCAACAGAACATTGAACTAGGAGATGTTGCACCGAATCATTCTGACCTGTTGCTTCAGACCTTTGTTGCCGGGGACGCGGAAATGCCTGTCTGGATTCTGCCGGCGCTCGGCGGAGCCCCCCGTCGTTTAGGTGAGGTGCGCGGGCGCGATGGGGCATGGTCGCGGAACGGGCAAATGATCGCATACGCGAAAGGCAACGAGCTGTACGTGTGTAAGGCTGACGGTACGGAGACCCGAAAACTCGTCGCCGCGAACGGGCAGGTAAGATGGCCCCGTTGGTCACCTCGTGGCAGCTTCTTACGATTCACCGTAGGAGATCCCCGCGGATGGACTTCCATTGAAGAGATTTCGGTCGCCGGTGGTTCTTCGCACTCTTTGCTTCCCGGTTGGAAGGGTGTCTACTGCTGCGGCAATTGGACACCAGATGGGAGATACTACGTTTTTCAGTCCACCTCTGACTCAGGGACTAACATCTGGGCGCTTCGAGAGAGAACAAGGCTCTTCCGGGGGCGGAGGAGCGAACCTGTGCGGTTGACCGCGGGGCCGATGGACTTCCAGTCACCAGTCTCGAGCGTTGACGGCAAGAGACTCTTTGTGATCGGCGAGCAACCGCGGGGCGAATTGGTGCGCTTCGAAACGAAGTCAGGCCAATTCGTGCCTTATCTGGGAGGAATCTCCGCCACGGATGTCGACGTTTCCAAAGATGGTCAGTGGGTCGTTTATGTTTCGTATCCAGAGCGGGTGTTGTGGCGGAGCAAAGTGGACGGAAGCCAGCGCCTTCAGCTTACTTCGCTTCCGATGCAAGCTTCGTTACCTCGCTGGTCGCCCGATGGGAAAAGAATTGCCTTTTCGGGTGGGATTCCTGGAGAACCGGACAGAATCTACCTGGTTGCGGCAGGCGGCGGTACACCTGCGCAGCTCACGAATCATTACGAGACTGACCCGAACTGGTCACCAGACCAGAATTCTCTGCTGTTCGGCGACGAGCCGTGGTTTGAGGGTGGTGCGCCGGGTTCCGCAGCCATCCACATCCTCGACCTGAAAACGCGCCAAGTGTCAACGCTTACTGGTTCTGAGGGTTTGTTCTCCCCCCATTTGTCACCAAACGGCCGCTATGTCCTGGCAATGTCATTAGACTCTGCGAGACTGATGCTTTTCGACTTCAGCACCGAGAAGTGGGACGAATTGGTGAGCAGTCCCGCGGCTTATCCGAACTGGTCCCGCGATGGGAGTTACATTTACTTTATTAACCCTTATATCGCTGAGCCCGCCGTCTACCGTATACGGATTAGCGATAGGAAACGCGAGTTGATCACGACCCTGGGCCGCCAGCTTTTTGGTTGGAACATCGCGGGAAAGTGGACAGGTCTCGCGGGGGATGACTCCCCGCTGGTGTTGCGCGACACGGGCAACGAAGAAATCTACGCTCTGGACTGGGAAGCGCCGTAGGAATGGCAGTCGGACGGGTGGCTCACCCTCTTGAGGTTTTGATTTCAATTTAGAAACTGTGGGTGCCCCGTCCTTGCGATTTTTGCAAGGGCGGGTACGATGCTGGCGCTCTTCTCGGAGTGCATACAAAAGTGTTGCTCAAAACGTGCTTGGCAGTGCCGACATTGTTAGAGATCGCGATTTATCGACAACTATCCATTAGAATGGCGCGATTGACCGGGTGAATTTCTTCTGTTCGCCGGAGACACCAGTTGATGAAGATCATTGTCGGCGCATTCCTTGGCCTGATTCTTGTGCTCTGGGGATGCTACGCGTTCTTGAGCCGACGTCGCCGCCCAAAAGAGAGTGGATTCCGATTCGTTTACGTAAATATTGACGGTTCGGCACGCGAACTTACCCCGGATGAACAGGTGTACTTGAGGACGGAATTCGCTGGGGCCGATGGGGCGAGGCCATACATCAAGTTCAGGTACGAGTCGCTGACTCCAGACGGACGGATGAGCGGGTACTTAGAGCGAAGACAACTTCCAGCGAAAATTAGGATTCAGCCGGGCCCAACCTAGATGTGAACGGTACACGAACCCCATTGCAGGTGGACTCAAAATACCCATGAGCAAGATCGCTGATTGATATTGGGGATTTTTCAACAGTCGCCGCCAATTCCCTCGTCGTTCGTTGTCCAATCGTCTGTCTGGAAATGGTAGTAGAAAACCCCGTGGAACATCGCTGGGAAGTAGAGGGCCGGACGGGTTGCGTCATACCCGAAGCGCCTCACAACAAGCGTGTTTCTGGCATTCGGAATCGCAATGAGGTTTGCAGGAATCAGGTCGTCTAGCCGCGCTGGATAGTGACCGCGTTCTGCTTTGAACTGTGCGTCGTACACACCCTTCGCGATACTGCCCCAAGAACGGGACCGATTACTGCTTCGCCAGTTCCACGCGCCGGTTCTTGGCGCGACCATCTTCTGTGGAGTTGTCCGCGACCGGCTTGGTCTGGCCGAATCCTTTCGCGGTGAGACGCGCGGCGGCAACTCCGTGAGCTGTGAGCCACGCCACGACTGACTGCGCGCGCTTCTCAGAGAGAGCCTGATTGGCAGCAGTGTTGCCTTGATTATCCGTGTGGCCTTCAATGCGAAGCTTCAGAGTGGCATCCTGCTGCATGAGTTTGACGATTTCATTCAGCGTGCTCTCCGAGTCAGGAAGGATGTCGGCCTTGCCCGTATTGAAGTGAATGCCATAGATCGCGATGTGGCCGTTTTGGTTGATTTCGTTGCCCATCGTGGCCGCATCCGCGACAACTTCCTGCTGCATCTCTTTCAGATGGACAATGGTCTGGTAGTAAAAGCTCGCGTTCATGTTATCCATGAAGACGTAGTCCGAGCCCTTATGCGCCGTGATCTGGCCGTTGGGGCTCTGAAAGTCAAGCGTCCAGTTAGCCTTCTGCAGGGCGTTCAGGAAGTTGCGGTAGACCTGCACATCACTTAGCCCGTCGCGATTGCCATAGCTCCAGGCCCACTTCTCGCCTTCGATATTTTTAGTGACCGTATCGCCGTCCGCGTTCTTTCCCACGGGCATCTCGACGGAGTCAAATTCCTTATGCTCACAGGTAGAGATGGTACTGCCGGGCATACGTTGAACAAGAGGTGAGTCTTTGCAGCCTTCCGCGTCCTCCTGCGCGAAGGCGAAGGTAACACTTAGCGATAACGAAAGTCCGAGTAGCAGCGCCCAATACCTCATGTAGTGGAGTTCTCCTGGGATGTGGCGTAACGGCAAGTCGCACAGCATACAACATTTTTGCGTGGAGGCAACAGCTTTGCTTAAAGAATTGCCCTGAATACTATAGATAGTTGAATCGCGACACGACGAATTCGTATCGCTACTCCATCGGCGTTCCACCGTGGGATCGGCTTGCTTAAAGCGGAGCCCTTGGTGCCTCCGCTCAATGCGACAGGAACTTCTCCCCTTGCAGCGCCGCCTGGATGGCAGGAATCAAATCGTAGTCAAGGCGTGGTTTGAGAACGTAACCGAAGGCGCCAGTTTCAAATGCACTTTCCACATAATCGTCATCGTCGTGGATCGTCAGGAATACGACTCTTGCGGGGCAGCCTGCATCCCGCACATGTGACGCCAACTGAATTCCGTTGAGGACCGGCATCGAAATATCGGTCACGAGTACGTCGGGAGTAAGGTTCAGGACAGAATGGATCGCCTCTTGCCCGTTGGCCACCGAGTCGACGATCTCATAGAGTGGCCCAAGCAACTTTTCCACCCTCTCCCGCATTTCCCGATTATCTTCCGCCAATAGAACTCGTGCTCGTCCCATTCCCCCTCCGCTTACGCTACTCCCGATATCACTTTACTTCCCTCATTAACCGCAACTGCCGGCACACGAACATTGACCTCGGTTCCGCCCATCGGCTTCGACGTAATCAGAATCGTGCCGTTCACCAGGCTTACCCGTTCCCGCATGCTGATAAGTCCCAACCCTTGATTACTCATCACGGCATCGACATCGAACCCAGCGCCGTCGTCGCGAACAGTCAGTTCGACCTCGTCTGCCGTTCTACGCAACTGGACTCCGAAATGTTCGGCACCGCTATGTTTGATGGCGTTTTGCAGTGACTCCTGCAAGACCCTGAACAAAGTAAGCGAAACATCCGGAGGCAAATTCCTTGGCACCCCATCCGACGAAAATTGAACTTCAATCTTGTGTTGTTCAGCGATCTCCCTGCAGAAACTCTTGCATGCGGCAACCACTCCGAGAATCTCCAACTTGGAAGAATGCAGGCGGTGAGAGATTGCCTGTACTTCCATACCGGTTTCCTGCAGCCGCACCCCGAGTGCGTTCAGACGGGTCCGGAATTCATTCTGTAATCCTGGCGTATTCAGTTTGAGTTGTTCAATTTCAAGGGTTGCCAGCGCGATGCGCTGATTAATATCGTCATGCAATTCTCTCGCGATCCTTGTACGTTCCTTCTCTTGCGCTTCAATTAACTTGTGGCTCACATTGGCGAGAGCCTCTTCCGCTTGTTTGCGCTCGGTGATGTCCGTCCACACCGAAAGACAGCACTTCTCGCCTTCGACCTCAATCAACTCGGCTGAGCCGAACGCTGTCCGGATCTGACCATCTTTTCGGCGAATCTTCGATTCCAGATCTCGCATGCTGCCCAAAACGAGAACATCTTTGAGGAAATCCGTTCCCCAGTCGGGATCTACCCAGAGATTGATGTCGAAGCGGGTCCGGCCGGCAACCTCATCACGACGCCAACCGGTCAACTCTTCGAAGGTTTCGTTGACTTCAACGAACCGACCGTCCTTCATGCTCGAGATGCTGATCGCCAGCGGGCTATGTCGAAAGCTCTTGGAAAATTTTTCTTCGGACCTTCTGAGGTCGCCCTCGATCTTCCTCCTTCGCGCCCGCTGCCATAGGAGCCCGAGAATAGCCATCGCCTGCACCAGAAGTATAAAAATGCCCAGTAAGACATACTGCTTGTACTGCTCCCAGAAACCAGGCTGCCGATTGAGTACGATGCTGCCCGGCGGCAGATTTGCTTCCCTGATCCCCCAGCGCTCGAGCGCGCGCCACTCGAACATGTATTCGTTGTTGCTTCTTACGATCGGGATATCCTGCGGCCTCTCACCATTCAGGACGCGCACCGCCATCCCGGCGGCGACGTAGGCGTCGTCGGCCCAGTTCACCAGGTCACCACCCACTACCTTTTCCCCGTGTGCTTTCCTTAGATCGACATCGTCAATAACAAAGATCGGAGCATTCGCCGCACTTGCAATCAACGGTAGCGCTTGCGTCGAATCGATAAAGCGTTCTCCCGCGGCATCCCGTGTCATCGCTGTGTGATAGATGATCGTGTCGCTCGGCAGGCTGCTCAATCGCTCCTGCAACTTAGGCATGGTCAAATCGGTGAGATACGTAAAGTCCAACTTTGACTCATAGTTGCGAAAACTCTCTTTGGCGAGTGCTTCCCATCGGTAGTCAAACTTCCCCGTACCACCCGTAACGACCACGTGCTTGGTGCGAGGCAACAACATCAGAGCGACCTTCAGGGTCTCTTCGGGCTGTATCTTTCCCAAAACGCCGGTAGCGTGCATTTCGGGACCTACCTCGCCGGGAATTTCCCCCAAAATTGCGCAGAATATGACTGGCGTATCTCGCATAAAGTTTTCATGCAAGTCGGCAATGAACTTCAGCGAGTCCGACCCGGCGGCAATGACCACGTCCGGTTTACGCTCAGAATACTTTTGAACAAACTCTTGACGAAAACGACGTTGGGAAACCTCGTCTGGAAACAACGTCAATTCCAGGCTCTCCTCATACAGTTCGATGTGGTACGGCGATTTCTCCAGCCCGGCCAATACTGCCTGATCGACTTCGGCAAAACCGGGCGACGAGGTAATGCCGAGATCATTCAGAATCAGCACTCGCTTGATTTCTTTGACTTGTCCGGCCGCCATCACCTGCAACAGTAAGCAAGATGTCAGAAGGAGGAGCGCGATTGTACGGGCATTGCGGTTCCCACACCCCCGTACTGGGCCGGCAGTGGCAGGCGGAGATCCGGTAAGCTGCGTAAGTAGTACCAGCATCGAAGGGGTGAAACCAGCCTCCCGCAGGGGTTGCGTGCAAAGGGAAGCAAGAGATCCTACCCGAATCTACCCTCTATCTCATCCTATTTGGCCGAGGCATACCACTGTCACTTTTGACAGTGCAGGTGTGCAACTCTAACCCTATATCTTCACTTCTTCGGGCGACAACTGAGGGTGCTGTCCAGACCGGCGCTGCCGGCTAAGCAGGCTCCGCCCCACAGGGTGATTTGCTCTTGAAGCGCGATCAACTCCATAGAATCCAGCGAGGACTCGGTCCGGCGGAGCTCTCCGCCGCTCTTTCCTGCTTGCTGACGGTCGGCCTTTGCCTGGCGTGCACGATCGGCGTTCATGGACAAACGACCTCCACCGGGGCAGTAACGGGGATTGCATTCGATTCATCCGGGGCTGTGCTTCAAGGCGTCACGGTAACGATCGTAAGCCAGAGCGCCAACGAAGAAACCTCTATCGCCTCGGATGAAAACGGCAGATTCAGCTTTTCCCTGCTGACTCCGGGACGCTATCGAGTCATCGCCAGCAAGACGGACTTCGAATCGACAACGCTCGAAAGCCTGGTCGTCCATGTCACCGAAACGGTTCGGGTCGAACTACATCTCAAGCCAGCGGGTAGACCCGAACGCTCTTACGTCACCGCCGACTCCCTGCTCGTTCAACTCGACTCCGCCACTCTAGGGAGAGTGGTCAATGAAAGAGCCGTTAGCGGCTTGCCTCTCGTCACCAGAAATTTTGCCCAAATCGCAAGCCTGTCCCCGGGAGTTTCAACCGGTGTGTACAACGCCGGCGAACTCGGCCTCGGGGGCATCGCCCAATCCCAGATTGCGGCCTCGAACGACGGAATTTTCGTACACGGAGCTCGCTCGTACGACAACAACTTTCAGATCGACGGAATCAGCGTAAGTGATGTACAGGGCAGTGCGGGCGGCAGCGGCGGCATCCCGATTCCCAACCCCGACAGCATTCAGGAGTTCAAAGTTCAGACGGCTCTCTACGATGCCGCCTATGGACGATACGGAGGAGCCAACGTCAGTTTGATCACGAAAACGGGCAGCTCCGCATTTCATGGATCGGTGTTCGAGTTCTTCCGCAACGAGGCTCTTAATGCCAACGACTTTTTCCTGAACCAGGCTGTCGAGGAGCGTCCCGTACTCCGGCAAAACCAATTTGGTTTCGTCCTGGGCGGCCCATTCAAGAAGGACAAGCTGCATTTCTTCAGTTCATATCAAGGCACGCGTCAGCTCAACGGAATTGCGGCTGGCCAGTCCAGAACCGCCTGCACCGCTAACCTGCTCGAACCGCCCCTCACCGATGACCGTTCGCCAACCGCACTTGGGCAATTATTCGGCGGGATGGCCGGAGTGCACGGAGGTGTGGCTGTCAATCCAGACGGATCCAACATCAATCACGCCGCCCTGGCACTGCTGAACCTGAAACTTTCCAACGGAAACTTTCTGATTCCCAGTCCGCATACCATCGACCCGGCAAAGCGATTCGCCCAACAGGGATTCGTTACCCTCACAAATCCTTGTCAGTTCAACGAAGACCAGTTTTCCAGCAACATCGACTACCGGATGCGGTCCAACAGTCAAATCGCCGCTCGTTTCTTCTTTGCCAATAACAATCAGCTCGTCACCTTCCCCGGCAACGGCGTCAACCCGGCAGGCAACATTCCCGGCTTTCCCAGTCCCAGTGATTCCGGCTTCCGAGTCTTCTCTCTCGCGCACACCTACAGTCTCGGCAACAGATCGCTGAATGAAGCACGGATCGGTTATGCACGCATAAGAACGGATACGCAAGCGCAGACTGCATTCAATTGGTCCGACATCGGAGTCGCCGAAGGCGAGATGAGCCACAATAACGAGCTACCGAGCTTACGTATTTTGGGCTCCATCAGTATTGCCTCGGGATTTCCGCGGGAAATCACTCAGAATAGTTATGCCTTCAGTGATGACCTCAGCCTCGTGCGCGGTCCACACAATGTGCGACTGGGAGGTTCTCTCACCCGGTTGCAAGACAATGTCAATCTCGTCGGCCTGGGGGCAGGCCTGCAGTTCCTGAGCTGGCCGGATTTTCTGCTTGGTCTCAGCGCGAGTGACAACGGGAGTTCGTTCAGCAACGTTTTTGCTTCGTTCGATGACTTTGGGTTAACCACTCGCGAATACCGGGCGTGGGAAGGGGCTGTGTTCGTTCAGGATGACTATCGCATCCTGAACTCACTGACGTTGAATTTCGGCTTGCGATACGAGCGCTTGGGCCAATTCGAAGACAGGCTGGGGCGGAATGCCAGCTTCAGCCTTAGCAAAGCAGATCCCAATCCCCCCGCAAGCGGGAGCACCGCCGGGTACGTTGTCGCTTCCAACTTTCCCGACGAGCTTCCGCCCGGCGTCGTGCGCGCGAATAACACATTCGGCAATGATGGTCTTGGACAAAATGCGATTGCCCCTCGCATTGGTTTTGCGTGGCAACCGTGGCCTGGCAGCAGCCGACTGGTGCTGCGGGGAGGGTACGGCCTGTATTACTCGCGACCCACCGGCCAGGCGTTCTATCAAAATCTCCTAGGCGCTCCGTTCTCCGTATTTCGGTTGAATGCGGGAGAAGCCAATGCCGAGGCATCACTTCAAGCTCCTTTCCCACAGCCCTTTCCTACGCCGGAGTCATTTCCGTCGTTCCCCGCGTATTCTCCGACGACGACGACAACGATCTACTCCACCGCACCCGATTTTCAGCCCGCCATCATTCAGCAATATTCCTTGAATGCTCAAACCAGCATGCGCGAGCATTGGCTGCTTGAAATCGCATATACCGGTACGCGTGGTACACACTTGATGCGGCAACGGTCTTCAAATCAAGCGCTCTCCGCCTCTCCTGAGCATCCAGTTCGAGAAGTCACGAGCAATACAGTAGAAAACATTTCGCAACGGGTTCCTCTCATTGGAGTACCACCCGACTCCCTGCAGCTTATGGAATCGGAGGGCAGTTCCTGGTACAACGGACTCGAAGTCAGCCTGACTAAGCGCTTGAGTCGCGGTCTTCAATTTCTAGCCTCCTACACATTCTCCAAGGCGCTGGACACAGACGGCGCTGACATTAACTCCACCTCGTCTGGAAATGCTTTAACGCTCGGGGACCAAAACTCACCGGGACAGCGCTGGGGGCGGCCCAGTTTCGATCGTACGCATCGCTTCGTTCTCAGTGAGACATGGAGTCTTCCGAGCCCGTCCCGAGGCCTTCAACATACCGTTCTGGGAGGGTGGGACCTGGCTACCGTACTTACGATTCAGTCGGGCACCGCTCTCACCATCGCCGACACCAACGCAAACAACGTTTTTGGGATCAGCGAGGACCGCGCACAACTCACCGGTGCTTGCTCGAAGAACCAATTGCTCACGGCCGGAGGAGTCAGATCGAGACTCAATGACTATTTCAAGTCTTCATGTTTCACAACTCCGCCGGTTATCGGCGCGGACGGCATCGGGACCGGATTTGGTAACAGCGCGACGGGAATTGTGACTGGCCCTGGACAAGCGAACTTCGACTTCGCCGCTTCAAAAGAGATGACCTTAAATCGGATTCGCGAGAACGCGACTCTCACCTTCCGCGCCGAGTTCTACAACGCTTTCAACCATCCGCAGTTCGCGAATCCGGACACGAATTTGACGTCCCCCACTTTCGGCGTCATCAGCAGCACGTCCGTAAACCCCCGGGTCATCCAATTCGCCCTGAGGCTGGCGCTCTAGATTTCGACCTGCTGAAATTCTGACACTGTCGCAACAAGAGCTTTTGCATTAGGATGTCCGGCTTACGTGCCGATGAGAGTTCCCATCACAAATTGGCTCAATTCGATCGTGTCGGTGATAGCAGTTTCGCTCTTGCCGCCTGTCACCAGCTCAACATCTGAGGAATTTCTCCGGGAAAAGTTGCGGCTCTCGCCGGAGCAGATCTCTGATATTCAGCACGGCAAGGCTGTGGCAAAGATTCTTTCTTCTTCCAAGCCCTCGGATATTTACGTGTTTGGAGCTGTCTATATTCACGCGAGGCCTGACGACTACCTTCAGTTCATGCAAGACATGAATCGCTTGAAAAAGGTCTCCGGCTATCTTGGCGTGGGCACCTTCAGTACACCGCCGACAGCGGAGGACATGGTTGGACTCTCGATTGACCAAGCTGACATCGAAGAGCTGAAGAAGTGTCGGCCCGGCAACTGTGAAGTGCAACTCCCGGCAGAATCAATGGAACGCGCGCATGCCTCGATCAACTGGAAAGCGTCTGATGTCGGCGAACAGGTGAACAATCTGGCGAGAGGGGGCATTCTCCGGCTTTTGAATAAGTACCAGAAGTCCGGTGATGCTGCGCTCTTGCCGTATCACGACAAGCGAGATCCAGTCTCGACCGCGGAACAGTTTCAGTCCCTTTCGAGTCGACTGGGAATTTTTCCCGAGTACCTGCCCGATCTCAATAAGTACCTGCTGCAATACCCGGCGTCCAAGCCGGAAGGCGCACAGGATTTTTTCTATTGGGAGAACGTGAATTTCGGCCTGAAGCCCACCATACGCGTCAATCATGGAGTGGTTTATCGTGTTTCCGGCCCAACAGCTAGCATCCACGCGCTCGCCATCAAGCAGCTCTATGCAACGCACTATTTTGAAACAGCGATCGACTTATCATTTTGCGTTCAGGACTCCAACGCATCCACAGAAAGCGGGTTCTATCTCATCACCGTGAAAGCGTCGCGGCAAGCGGGGCTAACCGGCATCAAGGGTGGCCTTGTGCGCAGCGTTGCGGTCGGAAAAACTCGTTCATCTCTGGAAAATGCGCTGAATAGTATCCGGGAGAATCTGGAACATAAAGCTGAATTGCCGTCTGAGAGGAACAGTCACTGAGCATGACTGAACGAAGCGCGTCGACTGGATTGTGTCGTGATGGAACCTGTGACTGACAAAACACTGGCCCCTAAAGCGGACAATGCAGAAAGCCGGGTGATCGCAGTGGAAAAGAAGCCGGCAGCTTCCACTCTTTTCTTGCTGGCTCTGGCTGCGGTCGCTCTCTACTTCTGCTACCTGATTGCGCTACCTTTTCTAAACCCCATTTTTCTCGCGCTGATGATCGCGATTGTGTTTCATCCTGTCCATGCATGGCTCCGGCAACGCATTCATGGCAGGAACTTGGCAGCACTCACGTCTACAATCCTGGTTCTCATCGCCGTTATTGTTCCGACCGTTGTACTCGGCATGCGCGTCACGAAAGAAGTCCACGGTCTGTATCAGTTACTCAACGAGAAGAGCGCCGAACAGGGCGGCTGGAATCCGTACGTGCGGCACTTCGTGGATCGTATCACCGATTGGGCGGGACAGCATGTCGACCTGTCCACACTTGATGTCCGAGGCGCTCTGCTTCGCTGGCTGGAGCAGATCAGTCGTTTCTTGCTTTCCTGGGGGGCGCGAATCGTCCGCAATATCATCTCTTTTTTTACCGAAGCCGTTGTTGCATTCTTCACCCTGTTCTTTTTCTTCCGGGATGGCGTATCGATGAGAGCGCGTATTGCCTCTCTCGTTCCACTCAAGGCTGCTCAATTCGACCGCCTGTTCACCGGCATCAGCAACTCTCTGATTGCAAATGTTCATGGCTGCCTGGCTGTTGGGGTTTCACAGGGCGGCCTTCTAAGCTTGGGATTCTGGGTCCTTGGCCTGCCCTCTCCAATTCTCTGGGGACTGGTAACGGGCCTGTGCTCTCTGATTCCAATCATTGGTTCCGCATTGGTGTGGGGTCCGGCTGTGATTCTGCTCTTCATCACTGGGCACTGGTGGAAAGGCTTGATCTTGTTGGGTTGGAGTGCCGCAGTGGTGGGCCAAGTTGATAATGTGGTCCGGCCTTACGTCATCAGCGAACGGGCAAAGATGAACCCCTTGCTTGTCTTCTTCGCCCTTCTCGGCGGCGTAAAGGCATTCGGCGTCCTGGGAGTATTCATCGGACCGCTGGTCCTTTCCGCTTCGCTCGTCGTATTCGAAATGCTGAGGGAGCACAGCCTGGATCATCCGGTGGCCTGAAAAATAGACTGACCTTCAAACCACAAAATTCCTTCCGAACACTTCCCGAACTCCGCTTTTTCGCCAGATCCGAGATTGATTCTCATTGTCTTCAATCGCCCCAATTAAATCGATCCGAGAAGCCATCTTTCGCATGTAAATCACTTTGTAGCTTGCACAGCATCCAGATCGGCCAATCCAATCTAAGTCTATTAATTTCAATTGCTTACCAGAAATCCCTCCTTTACTCGACTCCATAAACAGGACG
>Ga0335084_10003821_pt1 | contig 14794 bp, 18 predicted proteins | sample Lox_Sample_44_FD_206721 | JGI IMG/M metagenome (GOLD analysis project Ga0335084, IMG submission 206721) | Soil microbial communities from Loxahatchee National Wildlife Refuge, Florida, United States - Lox_Sample_4.4 | ecosystem: Environmental > Terrestrial > Soil > Wetlands | place: USA...
GCCTCGCCGATCCCCATGGCGCCGCCGGTGACGATCGCAACCTTGCCTTGCAGGCGATTCATAACTCACCAGAGAGAGTCGTCTCCAGTGAACGGCGCGGGGTTGCCCGCACGCGGGCGCGGGTGCTGTACCCCAGCCGCAGCAGCAGCTGTGGGTACCCCGGACGGGCGGTCAACGTCTGGAGCGGCAACCGCAGGTTGGGGACCTCGATCGGCTGATTCAGAAACGATGCCGACACGCCCGCCAGCCTGGCGCGCACCAGGATGTGCGCGAGGGCCTGCCCCGCGGCGAGCCACGCGACCGGGCGGTCGTGGTCCGTCCCGAGCACCGCCAGCACGGGAGACCCCTGCGCCAGCGCTTCGTCGTGCGCCGCGCGTCTCTTGCCCACGTCGAACGTGCGAACGATCAGCGGACCTGTGAATGCGCCCAGACGTCCCAGCTCGTGCGCGTAGCCCGGCATGCCGTCACGCTTGTGACTGCCGTTCGGCCGCATCCAGGAAGCGAGCTCCTGCCGGAACGCGGCATCGGCCATCTGGACGCGATCGCCCCGGGCGACGAGCTCGGCGACCTCGTGCCGCGCCGACTCGGCGCGCACCACGGCGAGCCATGCGCCTTCCTTCGCCGCATCCGCCGCCAGCGTCGCGAGCACCGGCTCGGGGACCGGGCTGCTCTTGAAAGGAGACCGATCGGTGTGCCGCTTGCGCAGCATCTCGAACAACTCGTGGTCCTCCTCCGACGGCTCCGCCCGGCCCTGCACGGTCACGCGCGCGAGGAGATCCGGATTGCCCGGATCGGGCAACACCTCCACGCGCTCCGCGATACCAAAGTGCCGCAGGGCGAGCCGGAGGTTGAACAGCGCGGCGCCGCAGGAAATCAGGAGCTCGCGGTCGTCCGGATCAACCACCGGCAACCGGCGCGAGCGATCGGCCATGAGATCCAGGTGCTCGTCGAACAGCCGGAACACCCACGGTTGCGAATTGTGGCTCGAGGGCGCGAGGATCGCATAGCGAATCGCCGCGCGCAGCTGATCGCGGGTGGTACCCGTGATCGGGAATTCCTCGCCCAGGGCCTCGACGAACGGTTGCAGCAGGAGGTCAGCCATGGCTCACCCTCCCTGATGCCCGGGCGCCCCGCCGGGCTTGCCAGGGCGGTTGGCTCTGGTGTTGATCCCGAGCAAGGAGTACAGTGGGCACCACTCCGTCAGGGCCGTGTATAGGAGCAGCACGGCGACGAAAACCAGTCCCATCGAGACGACTACCAGATTCAAGACGCCTGCGGCGGCGAACAGGAGCACGAGGCCAATCATCACGCGAATGACGGAATCGCCATCCCCCACGTTCTTGCGCATCATCCCTCCCTATTGGGGTCTGAATGACGATGGTCAGCCGGAGATGAAGCGGCCGTGAGGCCGCGAGGAAAGGCCTATCAGGCTCCCGCGCTCGCGCTGCTCGTCCTAGCGACGGGCCCCACCGTGCCGGGCGTGACCGTCCGACCCGAGCGCCCCATGCAGGGATCCCTGGCCGTGCTGATCGTCCATCCCGAATCACTCGCCGTCCCCGTGCTGCGCGGGACGGCGGCCGGTGAGCCGCTGCACTTCGAAACCACGGCGGGCGGAGAGGCCTGGGCGCTGCTACCCGTTCCGCTCGACGCGGGCGACTCGCTGGACGTGTCGATCGCGGACTCGATCGCCATCCGCGTGCCCGTGAGCGTGCGCCCGGTCGGATCCGAACGCCTGCGTCCGCCTCCGCAGTACCGGCGTCAGCCTGACTCAGCCGTCGCCGCGCGCGCCGCCGCCGAGTCGGCGCTGGTCGTCGTTGCGCTCAGCCAATCGCATCACAAGCCCCGCTTGTGGAAAGACGCATTCCTGCGTCCGGTGCCCGGGCGGGTGCACAGCGGGTTCGGCGCGCGGCGCGCGTTCGCCGAGGGGGTCGCGAGCCGGCACCGCGGCGCGGATCTCGCCGCGCCGATGGGTGAGTCCATCAAGGCCGCCAATCGGGGCGTCGTCACGCTGGTGGGGGACTACTACTACGGCGGCCGCACCGTGCTGCTCGATCATGGCGCCGGGCTCGTGACGGCGTACGAACACCTGAGCAGTGTCGACGTCGCCATGGGAGACACGGTCGCGCGTGGCGCGGTGATCGGGAAGGTTGGCGCGACGGGACGCGCCACCGGCCCCCACCTGCATTGGGGGGCGTTCTACGGGCGCGTGGCGGTGGACCCACTGGAGCTCCTCACCCTCACGCCGCCCTGACACCCGGCGCCGGACGTTCAGTGCGACGGGGGGGAGTCCGCGACGACCGGTGGCATCTCGTGGGGAGCGTCGGCCTGGTGCTGTTTGTAGATCGCCTCGAGCACGTCCGCGACGGAGTCGCGGGTCAGGCCGTTGAGCTTGAGATGCGTGGTGAGCACAAACCGCATCACGCCCGACGGGTCGGCCAGGAACTCGCGCAGGTGCACGCCGTACCGGTCAACGACATCCACATAAGCGAAGGTGAGGTCGGGTCCCACGTCGTCGGACTCGGCCTTGAGGCCGAGCGCTCTCACGGCGTGGCACTTGGTGCAGCCCTGCTCGACGAAGATGGCCCCGCGCGGGTCGTGCCGCTGCGCGCGCGCCGCTCCGAGCGGGACCAGGGCGAGACCAGCCACAGCTGCAATGGCGATCGAGACGGTCTTCATGTGCCCTCCCTTCCCTCACGCTACCCCGACCCGGCGCTCAATTCCTCGTGGGCGTGTCGGCCACGATGGACGGGATCTCGTGCCGCGCGTCCGCGCGGTGCTGCTTGTAGATCCCCTCGAGCACGTGCGCGATGGAGTCGCGGCTCGCCGCGGACAGGTTGAGATGCGAGGCGAGCATGAGGCGCATCACGCCCTCCGGGTTGTACAAGAAGCTTTGGAGGTCGACCCCATAGCGATTCACGACGTCCACATATGCGAAGGTCAGATCAGGTCCTACGTCCGACTTCGCCTTCAATCCGAGCGCCCACACGCTGTGGCATTGGGTGCAGCCCTGGGTCAGGAAGATGGCCCCGCGGGGATCGGCGTGCTGAGCAGCTAGCGTCGCCGGCGCGAGAGTCGCCACGGCCATCGTGGTGATCAGCCCAGCCGCCCGCGCTATCCCTCTCGTCTGCTTCATCGAGACCTCCATCGGTCGTCCCCCACAGCCTAGCACCTCTCAGCGGGTCCGCCGGTGAATGCCGGGTGAAGGGACCTTCAGCAGGCGCTCACGCCGCCTGACGGTGCAGGGCCGTTGATTTGAGACCATGAAGCGAGCACTTCAGGTCATCCTGGCCCTCGGAATCTTCGGGCTCTTGTTCTCGGGCGTGTTGACGTACGGTGAGCTGTTCGGACGGGCCGCTGAGACGTGCCCGGCGCCTGGCGCGCCCGGCACGGTATTCGGCTATCCCGCGTGTGTGTACGGGTTCTTCATGTACCTGGCGATCACGGTGACGGCGGCCATAGGGCTGATGCGCCGGGCGTGACCGCGCGGATCGAGGCAAGTATCATGGTTCCCTTGGTCATCGTCATCCTCGCGCTCATGGTGCTGTACTGGTTTCCGGTTCGACGCTGGATGGCCCGTTGGGGCACTACGCCGTCCGATCTGACCCGCGTCATGGCGGGTGATAGCCTGATCATCGATCCGACGTATTCGGGCACGATGGCCGTCATCGTCAACGCGCGGCCGGAGCACATTTGGCCTTGGCTGCTCCAGATGGGATATCAGCGTGGCGGGCTCTACAGCTACGACTGGCTCGACCGCCTCTTCGGCTATCTCGATCGGCCGAGTGCCACTCGCATACTCCCCGAGTTTCAGCACCTGGCTGTGGGTGACCGGATTCCCCTTGGGCGGGGCCCGGCGTGGCCGGTGGCAGCCGTCGATGCGTGTCGCGCGCTCGTGCTGGATATGCGGAACATGGGCGGCATCGATTGGGTGTGGCAGTTCGGCCTCTACCCGGTCGACGAGCAACGAACTCTCCTCATGTCGCGCAGCCGCGTGCGCGCGCGGACCGTTTGGACTTGGCTGTTGACGTCTGCGATTGAACCCGCTGGATTCGTCATGACGCGGCGGATGCTGCTCGGCCTGAAACATCGCGGCGAAACGCTGCGAGCCTCGGCACACACTGGCGAGAGTCGCGCCATTCGAGGTGCCGCCGCAACCCGCTAGCGCCCGTCGAACGCCGCGGCTTGCTTCGCGAAGAACGCGCGCAAACCCTCCGCGAAGTCCGGGGTCTCCGCGATGCGCGCGAGCTGCTGCAACTCCTCGTCGAGATGGTAGTCGAGCTGGTCGACGCCCGCGGCCTGGTTGAGGAGACTCTTGGCCACGGCGTAGGCGCGCGTGGGTCCGGCGGCGAGTCGTTGCGCGACATCCATCACCTGGGCGTCGAAGGTGTCGGCGGGGAAGACGCCCGTGATGAGCCCCATGTCACACGCCGCTGGCGCTGAGAGCCTCGGGTTCAGGAGGACCAGCTCGAGCGCCTTGCGAAGGCCGATGAGCCTTGGCAGGAAGAACGTGGAGCTCTCCGCACCGGTCAGCGCGGTCTTGTGGTACGCCCACTCGAAGCTCGCCCGCTCGGACGCATACACGAGATCGCACGCCATCGCGATGCCGAATCCGCCCGCCGCGGCAATGCCATCCACGGCGGCGATGAACGGCTTCGGCGCGCGTTTGATCTCCGAAATCGCGCTGTGGATGTACTCGAGGATCTGCTTGAAGCTCTCGCCGTAGCCCTGACCCGGCCCCACGCCCTCGGGATGCAGGTACCCGAAATCGGCCGAGTCGCCTTTCTCGCGGATGTACTTGAGATCCGCTCCGCTCGAGAACACCCCCCCTGCCCCGCGAACCACTACGCACCGAATCTGGTCGTCACGCGCGAGCTGAAGGCCGGCCTTGCGGAAGTCCTGCGCCGTGTCAACGTCCATCGAGTTGAAGCGCTCGCGGCGGTCGATCGTGAGGATGCCGACCGCGCCATCGCGAGTCACCTGGATGTGCTCCATCAGCGCTCGCCCCCGCCCCCGCCCCCGCCCCCGCCCCCCGCGCGCCGGACGCGGAACCGGATCAGGGTCTTTTGCACCCGGGCCCGTGGGGTGGTGAGATACTCCTCCTCGTGCGGCCCCGCGATCTCGTAGCCCTGCTCGGTGACGAACGCGTGCAGCCGCGCGACCGTCGGCCCCTCCGTGGCGTACGACCCGACGTGCAACAGCTCGGCCACCGGTCCGTACTCCCATACCTCGCGCTTGACGGTCACGTCGGGGTTCTTCTGCGGCAGCGCATCGATGCCGGCAGGGAGCGGCAGACCCCAGACGCCGGTCCAGCGGTCCCGGGCGACGACATTGGCGTCGGGCCACCGAGCCCGGAGCGGGCCGACCTTGAAGACCTTCCCCCGCCGCTTCTTGAACTCAGCGCGGGCGCCGTACGCCGCCCCGAAGAGCGCCGGGATCGCCGTCTGCGCCGCCGTCGCCGGATCCCCGCGGGTGTACACGACCGCCATCGGCTGCGCGGGCATCTCGGACAACCGTGGCTCGGGCAGCGCTCGAGGCTTCGCTCGCGCCTTGGCCTTGGCCCGCGTCTTCCGGCGCGCGGTCACCACAGGACCACCGTCGCTCGCATTGCTGAGAGCGTCAGCATATCCGGGGGAGCGGCTCGCCCTCGGGTTCCGCCATGAGACGCCGACCGAGACCGGTATCCAGCACCACGCGGCCGGCGTGATCCGCGGTGCACGTGCCCACGATGGCCGCGGCGGCGCCGAGCGGGTGCGCGACGAGGGCGGCGAGCACCGCGTCCACCGCGTCCGGCCGCACGCCGAGCAGCGCCTTCCCCTCATTCGCGATGTGGAACGGGTCGAGGCCGAGCATCTCCGCGGCCGAGCGCACGAGCGGCGAGACCGGCACGAGCGGCTCCTCGATGACGATCCCGACCCCGCTCTTCTCCGCCATCTCGTGCAGCGCGCTCGCCACGCCGCCCCGCGTCGGGTCCTTCATCGCGGTCACGTTTCCCGGCGCCGCGGCGAGCGCGGCCCTGATCAGTCCGTTGATCGGAGCGACGTCCGAGAGGAGCTCCGTCTCAAACGTGAGACCGTGGCGCCTGGCCATGAGTGCGATGCCGTGGTCGCCGATCGTCCCCGTCAGAATCAGACGATCGCCAGGCTTGAGGCCGGCGTCGGGAATCACGGCGTCCGTAAGCGCGACGCCCGTGGTGTTGATCACGATGCCGTCGAGCTCACCGCGTCCCATCACTTTGGTGTCGCCGGTGACGATGGTGGTCCCTGCTTGCTGGCAAGCCAACCGCATCGAGGCCTGAACGCGCTCGAGGTCGGAGCGGCGGAACCCCTCCTCCATGATGACCGCGCAGGTGAGGCCGAGGGGCTCCGTGGCGCCCATCATCGCGAGATCGTTCACGGTCCCCGCGACCGCCAGCCGGCCGATGTCGCCGCCCGGGAAGAAGATCGGATGGACCACGTGCGAGTCGGTGGTGATCACGAGCCAGCGGTTGCCGACGCGCAGCGCCGCGCCGTCGTCCATGGCCGCGAGCCCGATGCCGTCGACGGGGACATCGAGGAACCCCGCGGTCAGCGTTTCCTCGATCAGACGCCGCATCGCGCGCCCGCCGGCCCCATGCTTCATGCCGACGACCGCCTCTTTCGCGGCGGCGCCCGTTCCGATCGTGGCGCTCACAGGTCGGGATGACCTCCGTACTGGTGCCAGATCCGGCACGTGCCTTCGCTCGACACCATGCAGGCGCCCACGGGATTGTCGGGCAGGCATTCCTTGCCGAACAGGGAGCACTGCGTGGGCGACGCGATGCCGGCCATGATGTCGCCGCAGATGCACAGTTGGGTCAGCGTCGAGGGCGCGTGGTTCCACAGGCGCCGGACGTCGATCCGGAATTTCTTCCGCGCATCCACGTGGGCGAACTCGTCCCGCAGCCGCAGATTGCCGTTCGGCACGTGGGCGATGCCGCGCCACTGGCCCCCCACGGTGCGGAACACCTTCCACAGCTGCTCCTGCGCGTTGCGGTTTCCCTCGGGGGTCACGCAGCGCGGAAACATGTTGACCACGCGCGGCGTGCCGTCCCGCACCAGCTCGACCAGCTTCACCAGCCCGGCCAGGATGTCGAGCGGTTCGAACCCGGCGACCACCACGGGGATCCGGTGGCGCTCGACGAACCGCTCGAAGATTCGCCAGCCCGTGATCGTCGCGGCATGCCCGGCCGCGAGAAATCCCTCGACTTTCGTCGCGGGCATTTCGGCCACGATTTCCATGACCGGTGGGATGTACTTGTGGGCCGACAATACAGAGAAATTGGGTGGCGGATCGGCGAGCACCACCGCCGCCGTCGCGACGGCGGTGGTCTCGAAGCCGCTCGCGAAGAACACGACCTCGGCCGTGGCATCACGCGCCAGCTCCACGGCTTCCGCAGCGCTGTAGACCACGTCGATCCGCGCGCCCGCGGCCTGCGCGTCCGCGAGCGACTGCGCCGTGCCCGGCACTTTCAGCATGTCCCCGTACGTGGCGATCCGGATCCCGTCCTGCGCCAGGACGACCGCCTCGTCGACCTCGGGCACGTCCGTCACGCAGACGGGGCACCCGGGCCCCATGATCACATTGAGCGTGCGGGGCAGCACGGCGCGCAGGCCGAACTTGGCGATGGACTGCTCGTGGCTGCCGCACACGTGCATCACGGAGACGGGCTCGCGCCCGACCTCGCGGCTCACCTTCTCGAGGGCCTGCGCGAGCGCCCGCGCCTTGGCGGGGTCGCGGAATTTCAGCTCGCGCGCGATGCCGGTCAGCGCCGTGTCAAGCATCGGAGTCTCGTCGCGTCGCGGTGATCTCGCTGCGCACGTCGGCCGCCATCATGTCGTTCTCCGCCTCGCGCAGCAGCAGCTCGTACAGGGCGAGCGTCTCCTGGATCTCGTGCGCGGGAATCTTGCGGATGGCGAAGCCGACGTGGTTCAGGATGTAGTCACCGGGCGCCACCGGCTCGTCGACCACGTCGAGGCGCGTCTCACGGCGCACACCCCAGAAGTCGACCGTCGCGATCTGCCCGTGAACCTCCACGATCCGTCCGGGGACTCCGAGACACATGGGCTACCTCCCTAGCAATGCGGCCGCGACGGCGGCCTGGCCATAGCTCACGGCCCCATCGTTGGGCCCGAGCCGCGTGGGCACGAGCACGCGCAGGCTGCGCTTTTCGAGCCGCGCGCGGACCGATTCGAGCAGGCGGGCATTCTGGAAGCAGCCGCCCGACAGCGCAACCGTCCTGGTTTCGGCGCCGGCCGCCGCCCGAGCCGCGAGCTCGGCGGTCGCCGCCGCGACGCTTTCGTGGAACGCCGCGGCCAGGTCGGCCACCGCGACGCCGGCGGCGCGCCCCTCGCCCAGCGCGACGAGCAGGGGGAGCGGGTCGAGCGTCGCGCGGCCTGCGCCATTCTCCGTCCGCGGGAAGGGCAGCGCCGCCGCCGTACGGCTGCCGGCCAGCGCTTCCAGCTCCATCGCCGCCTGTCCCTCGTACTGCGCCAAGCGCCGCACGCCCAGAACGGCCGCGGCGGCATCGAACAAACGCCCCATGGACGATGCGTGCGGCGCATTGAGCCCGTGCGCGAGCTGCTGCGTGGCGAAGTAGCGCTCGCGCTCCACGACCCCGGCGAATGCAGCCTCGAACGCGTGGGCGGCACCCGGCTCGAGCCACAGATAGCCGAGCGCGGCCCGCCAGGGCATTCGCACCGCCAGGTCGCCGCCCGGCAGGGGCGCGTAGCGCAGGTGGCCGATGCGCTCGTATCCGGCGAGGTCTGCGGCGAGAAATTCCGCTCCCCACACGTTCCCGTCGTCCCCGTAGCCCGTGCCGTCGAATGCCACTCCCAGAGCCTGATCGGTGACGCCGTGCTCCGCGAGGACCGCGGCCACGTGCGCGTGATGGTGCTGCACCGAAATCACGCGCTCGAGTCCGAGCTCCTCCGCCACGCGGGTCGAGAGATACCCCGGATGCAGGTCGCGCGCTGCCACCCGCGGATCGCAGCGGAACAAGCGGCGGTAGGCCGCGAGCGTGCCGTAGAAATGGTCCAGTGTTTCCAGATTCTCGAGGTCGCCGATGTGCTGGCTCACGAACGCGCGATCGCCATGCGCCAGCGTGAAGGTGTTCTTCAGGTGCGGGCCGACCGCGACGAGCGGCACGGGCGCCGGGACGGGCAACGGGAGCGGCAGCGGCGCATAGCCCCTCGCGCGACGGAGGAACAGGGGACCGCCGCCCGCCACGCGCACCACGGAGTCGTCGTAGCGCGCCACGATCTCGCGGTCGTGCAGCAGGAAGGCGTCCGCAATGCCGGCCAGCTCGCGCCGCGCGGCCACGTTTCCGGTGGCGATGGGCTCGTCGCTCGCATTGCCGCTCGTCATGACGAGCGGCCGCGCCACGCGCTCGAGCAGCAGGTGGTGCAGGGGCGTGTACGCGAGCATCACGCCGACGGTGTCGAGTCCCGGACTAACCCCGGGCGCAAGCCCGGGGTGCCACGACACCCCATTAACCCCGGCTTTGCGGCCGGGGTCAGTCAGACCGGTCCCACAATGAAGCAGCACAATCGGCCGCTCGCGCGATTCGAGGAGCTGCGCCTCGGCCGCCCCGACCTCGGCGATCGTACGGGCTTCATCGATGGTCCGCACCATGACCGCTAGCGGTTTCGCGTCGCGGTGCTTGCGAGCGCGCAGTCGTTGCACGGCCTGCTCATTCGTCGCGTCGACCGCCAGATGAAACCCGCCGAGTCCCCGAATCGCCACGATGTACCCCGCGGCCAAAAGCTCCACCGCGGCGGTGATGGCTCCCGAGCCGGCCCTCACTCCGGTCGCCCCACTGACCCCGGGCGTAAGCCCTGGGTGCCCGGTGGCCTCGAGCCACACCTTGGGTCCACAAGCGGGGCAGCTGTTCGTCTCCGAGTGAAAGCGCCGATCCCAGGGGGTGCGGTATTCCCGCTCGCACGCCGCGCATTGCGTAAACGCCCGCATGCTCGTCCGCTCGCGATCGTACGGCATCGCCTGGATCACGGTGTAGCGCGGACCGCAATCCGTGCATGTGATGAAGGGATAGTGATAGCGCCGGTTCGCCGGATCGAACAGCTCGGCTTCGCAGGCGCTGCACAGCGCCGCGTCGGGGGCCACGGGCTGGCCGCGGTCACGGTCGTCCCGACTCTCGCGAATCGTGAACCCGTCGATGCCGAGCGGGTCGCACGCCGTACGCTCGAGATGCTCGATCCGGGCGAGGGGCGGCGCCTCGGCTTCGAGGCCGTGCACGAACGCGTCTACGGCTTCCGGGTCGCCCTCGACGACGATCTGGACGTCGCCGGCGCGGTTCTCGACCCAGCCCGCGAGGGCGTGGCGCCGCGCGAGACGATGCACGAAGGGCCGGAATCCGACTCCCTGTACCACGCCGGTGACGGAGAACCGCGCAGCCACACTCATGCCGCCACGCCCTGCCGCACCGCGGTCCGCAGGAATCGATACCACTCGTCCATACCGTCGGGCGCGAGCGCCGAGGTGAACACGAACTCGAGGTCAGGATTGACGCGTCGCGCCAACCCCAACGCCCGATCGACGTCGAACGGGACGTATGGCAGGAGGTCCATCTTGTTGAGGACGGCATAGCGCGCCTGCTCGAACAGCCTGGGATACTTGACCGGCTTGTCCTCGCCTTCGGTCACCGAGAAGACCACGATCTTCGCGTCCTCGCCCAGGTCCCAATTCGCCGGGCAGACCAGGTTGCCCACGTTCTCGATGAACAAGAGCCGCGTGCGCGCGAGGTCGATGGCGTCGAGCGCCGCTCGCACCTGGCTCGCGTCGAGGTGGCAGGCGCCGTGGGTGATCACCGCCTGCACCAGGCGGTCGGTGTGGCGCGCCAGGCGGTCGGCGTCGTTCTGCGTCTGGACATCCCCGGTCACGACCGAGATGCCGAGTTCTTCGCCGAGGTCGGCGAGGGTGCGTTCGAGAAGCGAGGTTTTCCCTGAGCCGGGCGACGACACGAGGTTGAACGTCAGGATCCCGGCATCGCGCAGGCGCCCGCGCACCTCGGTCGCGAGCTCGTCGTTCCGCGCCATGACCCGCTCGCGAACGTCAATCGTTCGGACGGCCATCGTCAACCTCGATGTAGCTGACCCGCAGCACGTCTCCGGGCGAACGTCGGATCACGGGCTTGGCGCCTGCGAAGGGAGGGTCGGCGAGGAGGGTTTCGAGACAGAACGTGAGGCTCGACAGCTCGACGCCCGCGGATTCCCCCACGTCCACGCCGACGGCCACGACGCTCCCCGCGCCCGGTCCCGCCGCCAGCGCCTGCTGTTCCGCGATGCGGCAGACCTCGATGGCGATGCTCATCTCATGCATGGACCGCGGCGGCCTTCGGGGCGCATCGATGCCCCCACAGCTCCAGGTGGCGCACCGCCGACGCGACGAGGCCGTCCAGGCGCGTGCGCAGCACATCGCTCAGATCGTCGCGCATCTCGACCCGCCCCGGCTGCAGGCCGATGGCCGTCGTCTCCGCCGGCAGCGTTCCCCGCAGCTCCGCGAGCGCGAGCACGTCGCGCAGATCGACCTGATGGGGCGAAAGCTTCGTCGCCAGCACGCGCGGCAGGTCCGGCCGCAGGATCACGACGTCCGTGCCCGGGACAGCGCCGACGTCGATCGCGTCGATGAAGAGCACGCGCGCCGCGTCCTCGATCACGGGGAGCAAGTTCAAGCCCCAGGTGCCCCCGTCTACGAGCTCGACGTCCGCCGGCAGGTCCCAGTCGCGCCGCAGGCGCTCGAGCGCTGCCAGCCCGAGCCCGTCGTCGCCCATGAGCGGGTTGCCGAGCCCTATGACGACAGTGGCCTTGCTCCCGTCACTTGGGCTGGTCGACATACTGCACATCGCTGCGCACGAACCGGCCGCCGCTGATGATGGAGGAGATCGTCCCCGTCCGCTCGAGAATATCGGCGCGCAGGGCGAGGTACAGATGGATCGGGAAGAAGATGAGAAAGACCCACGTCAACACGTGGTGCACGAAATGCACGATCTGGATCCCGCCGAGGAGGGGCACGACCCACCCGAATACCGTGTACCACAGCCCGCCGGGCCGCGACTGCCCGTACATCGCGAAGCCGGTGATCACCTGCAGCGCCGCGACGCCGTAGAGCGCGGTGTAGCTCAGCTGCTGGAGCGGGTTGTGGCCGAGGTAGTGCGGCGCCTTTTCGGGCTGGATCATCAGGTAATACTTGACCTGCTTCACCAGATTGATCCAGTCGCTCTTGAACACCGGAAACAGCGCGCGCCAGCGCTCGAACTCGTTCCCCGCGAACATCCAGTACAGGCGCACGATGGCCGTGGCCACGAAGACGCCGGCGGCGGCGAAATGCAGAAACCGCATGCGCCCCATCAGGTAGTGGGCGCTCGCTTCGCCCGACGTCATGAAGTAGGGCGCGCCGATATAGAACCCCGTGACGATCAGCACCACGATCGACGCGACCGCCGCCCAATGCATCGCGCGGATGGGCCACTCCCACAGGTAAATCCAGCGATAGTTGCCGCTGGGCGGTGGCACCTTGTGCGCCAGCGTGGGCCCGGTCATTGGACCTTCACGCTGGTAACGAGGTTTCCCGTAGCGTCGAGCACGTGCACGCCGCACGCCATGCAGGGATCGAATGAATGGATCGTGCGCAGGATCTCGATCGGCTGATCGGGCTTGACCAGCGGGTGGTGATCCATCAGCGCCGCTTCGTACGGCCCCGGCTGTCCCTTGGCGTCGCGCGGTGAACAGTTCCACGTGCTCGGCACGACGCACTGGTAGCGGGAGATCTTCTGGTCCTCGATCTGCACCCAATGGCCCAGCGCGCCGCGCGGAGCATCGAGGAATCCGTACCCCTGTGACTTGGCGGGCCACTTGGCCGGCTCCCACCTGTCTCCGTTGAAGGTCTTCGTGTCGCCGCCCTTGATGCGGGCGACGAGGTCGTCGTACCACAGCGGCAATTGCCGCGACAGGAGCACCGTCTCGATGCCGCGCGCCGCGGTGCGGCCGAGCGTCGAAAAGAGCGCCGCCGGTCCCACCTCGAGCCGGTCGAGCACTTCCTTGATCAGCGCGCGCGCCTCCTTGTGCCCGGAGCCGTAGGCCACGAGCATGCGCGCGAGCGGCCCGACCTCCATGGGCCGGCCCTCGTAGCGCGGCGACTTCATCCAGGAGTACTTCTTCTCGCCCTGGAGGTAAGTCCACGGAGTCTTGGGGCCGGCATATTTGGCTTTGGTCTCTCCCTCCCAGGGGTGCAGCCCCGCTTCGTCGCCCTGTGAGTATTCGTACCATGAGCTGTTGATGTACTCCTGCACCAGCTTGTGGTCGTACGGCAGGATCTTCGTGATGTCCTTCTCGAGGATGATCCCCCGGGGGAAGTAGAGCGAGCTCAGGTCGCGCACATCCCTGCTCGGAAACTCCCCGCACGCGAGATAGTTGCCCGTGCCGCCCCCGATGCTCGCCCACTCCTTGTAGAAGCCGGCGATGGCCAGCAGATCGGGGAAGTACACCTCCTCCACGAACCGCTGGGCGCGGGCGATCATGTCGTGGATATCGGAGAGCCGGGCCGCGTTGATTGTCGCGCGGCTGTCGAGGTTGATCGCCGACGCCATCCCCCCCACGAGGAAGTTGGGATGGGGGTTCTTGCCCCCGAAGATCGTGTGCACCCGGATGACGTCGCGTTGCCAGTCGAGCGCCTCGAGGTAGTGCGCTACGGCGAGGAGATTCACCGCGGGCGGCAGCTTGTACGCCGGATGGCCCCAATAGCCGTTCGCAAAGATCCCCAGCTGCCCGCTCCCGACGAACAGCTTGAGCCGGTTCTGGACCTCTGCGAAGTACGTCTCGGAGTTGTTGGGCCACGGCGACACCTTCTTCGCGATCGCCGCCGTGTCGGCCGGGTTCGCCGACAGGGCGCTCACCACGTCCACCCAGTCGAGCGCATGCAGGTGGTAGAAGTGCATCACGTGGTCCTGCACGAACTGCATCCCGTGGATCAGGTTGCGGATGATGTTCGCGTTCGGCGGAATGGTGATGTCGAGCGCGTCTTCGACAGCGCGGCACGACGCGACCGCGTGGACTACGGTGCACACACCGCAGATGCGCTGCGTGAACGCCCAGGCGTCACGCGGATCGCGCCCCTGCATGATGATCTCGATGCCGCGGAACTGCGTTGAGGTCGCCCACGCGTTCGAGATCCGGCCGTCCTCCGCCTGAGCCTCGATGCGCAGATGCCCCTCGATCCGAGTGATCGGATCGACGACGACCTTAGTTGTGGCCATGGCCGCCTCCCTGACCCTTCGTGGAATCGATCACGGGGAGCTGTTTGCGCGCCCGCATCTGGTGCACACCCGTGGCGACCGCGTGCGCGGCGACGCCTGCCGCCGCCCCGACCGCCAGCGCCGCGCCCAGGGTATCGGCGTACCGCTCCACGCCAAAGCCAGCGACGTCGGGCAGGCGCCCGTAGAACGGCGTCATTGTATCCCAGAAGTGGCGCTCAGTGCAGCCGATGCAGGGATGGCCCGCGCCGATGGGCCAGGAAGTCCCCGAATTCCACATGAAGATCGGACAGGGCGAGTACGTCGCCGGTCCCTTGCAGCCGACGTGGTAAAGACACCAGCCCTTTCGGGCCGATTCGTCGTCGAACTCCTCGACGAATTGACCGGCGTCGAAGTTGGCGCGGCGCGGGCACTGGTCGTGGATGCGCGCGCCGTAGGCGAACATCGGGCGGCCATCGTAGTCGAGCGCGGGCACGCGCCCGAATGTGAGGTAGTGGACGAGGGTCGCGGTGA
>Ga0335084_10003824_pt1 | contig 14789 bp, 12 predicted proteins | sample Lox_Sample_44_FD_206721 | JGI IMG/M metagenome (GOLD analysis project Ga0335084, IMG submission 206721) | Soil microbial communities from Loxahatchee National Wildlife Refuge, Florida, United States - Lox_Sample_4.4 | ecosystem: Environmental > Terrestrial > Soil > Wetlands | place: USA...
CGACGTTGAGGATGGCGAGCATGGGCCGGCACCATGCCGACGCCGCCGAACTCTGTCGAGCGCCCCGCGCGCGGACCTCCCGCCCTTGAGTTTCCGGGCGGCGCGTGCATAAGTCCGCCGAAATCCCCGCCCCATCCCGAAGGAACGCCATGATCTCGCATCACGACGCTCTCATCTACACGATGGTCCTGGTCTCCGCCGCCGACAGCAACATGCCGGACGTCGAGCTGACGTCGATCGGCGACGCCGTGATGCATCTGCCGGTGTTCCGCGACTTCGACCGCAAGACCCTGCCGAAGGTGACCAACGACTGCGCCAAGCTGCTGCAGGACGGCGACGGCCTCGACAAGGCCTTCAAGGCGATCAAGGCGGCGCTGCCGGAGAAGCTGCGGGAGACCGCCTACGCGCTGGCCTGCGACGTCGCCGCCGCCGACGGCAAGGTGACGCAGGAGGAGGCCCGTATCCTCCAGATGGTCCGCGACCATCTGCAGATCGGCCGCCTGCCTGCGGCCGCCATCGAGCGCGGCTCACGGGCGCGGCACACGCACGTCTAGCCGTCAGGGTGTGGGTCCGCCCCACGATTCGAACGATGGACCCCATGCCCAGCGGAGAATGACGGCCCCGCGGACGCCGCCGATCCCTATCGCCTGACCCGCGCCCCTCCGGCGCAGTTCGCGGGGACGACCTTACGCATCGGCGGCGCTGCGCGTCGCCCTGTTCCGAAATCGAGCGAAGGACCCCATGCCCAGCGGGGAGACCATTGCAAGTCCGTAGGGGCGCTCCCGCGTGGGCGCCCTCCATCCGAGCGATGGTTGCGGGAGAGGACGACCCAAGGGTCACCCCTAGAGGGCGCGGAATTGGACGATGGACCCCATGCCAAGCGGGGATGAACCGGGGCGCCGCGGGGGGCGACCACATGGGGTCGCCCCTGCAGCGGCCGAATCGAGCGAAGGACCCCATGCCAAGCGGAGACGCGCAGGATCACTCCGGCCGCCAATGGGCGAGCCGCGTTTCCCTTATCCTATCCACGATGTCAAAGATCGACCGGCAACCGCCGCCAACCCCGTCGAAGGGACGGCGCTGGGCGTTCGGATGACAGACCTCTAGAGTATAGAAACAAAACATGAACACGTCAAGGGCACGTCAATAAGGCAGCCATACGCCGAATTCACTCCTCGCTGCGGGCGGCGGCATTCTATCGTTCGCGCCGGCGCATCAGGCCGGAAAGGATCACGATGAAAGACACGGACAAGCTGTTCGTCGGCTCGATGCCGGCGCTCTATGACCGCCATCTCGGGCCGTTCATCTTCGAGCCCTATGCTGAGGATATGGCGGAGCGGGTCGCTCGATTCGGACCGCGACGCCTGCTCGAGACGGCGGCCGGGACCGGGGTCGTGACGCGCGCGCTGGCGCGGTCGTTGCCCGAGTCCACCGCCATCACGGCGACCGACCTCAACCAGGCGATGGTCGACTATGCAGCGGCGCAGACCGACGCGCGCAACGTCACCTGGCGGCAGGCCGATGCCCTGGCGCTGCCGTTTCCGGACGGCAGCTTCGACGCCGTGGTCTGCCAGTTCGGCGTCATGTTCTTTCCCGACAAGGGCGCGGGCTATCGCGAGGCGCTGCGCGTGCTGAGGCCCGGCGGCCGCTTCCTGTTCAACGTCTGGGACCGCATCGAGGAGAACGAGATCTCGCGCCTGGTCGTCAATGCGCTGGCGGCGCTGTTTCCGGCCGACCCGCCGCAGTTCCTGGCGCGCACGCCCCATGGCTATCACGACGTCGCGCTGATCCGCGACCAGCTCGGGCAGGTCGGGTTCGCGGACGTGCAGATCGAGACCGTCGCCAAGCCCGCCCGCGCGCCCTCTGCGCGCGATCCCGCCCTCGGCTTCTGCCAGGGCAGCCCCATGCGCAGCGAGATCGAGGCGCGCGACGCCGGCCGCCTCGCGGAAGCGACCGACGCGGCGGCGCAGGCCGTCGCCGCCCGCTATGGCCCAGGCCCGATCGAGGGCAAGGCGCAGGCGCACGTGATCACGGCCACGCGCAGCGCGGAGAAACGGGGGTGAACGTCGACCTTGCGGCGGGCGACGACGCGGCGATCGACCTGACGATCGCCGAACTCGATCGCCGCGACCCTCTGGCGGCGCTGCGCGAGCAGTTCGAGTTGCCGGTGGGGGTGATCTATCTCGACGGCAACTCGCTCGGCGCCCTCGCCCGGCCGGTCGCCGAGCGCGTGCGCAGCGTGCTGACGCGCGAATGGGGCCATGACCTGATCGGCGCCTGGGTCTCGGCCGGCTGGATCGACCTGCCGCGGCGGGTCGGCGCGAAGATCGCGCCGCTCGTCGGGGCCGCGCCGGACGAGGTGGTGGTGGCGGACTCGACCTCGGTCAACCTGTTCAAATGCATCCTCGCTGCGGCCGACCTCAACCGGCCGCGCACCATCATCCTGACCGAGCGTGGCGAGTTCCCGACCGACGTCTATGTGAGCGAGGGAGTCGCGCAGGCGACCGACGGCCGCCTGCGCCAGCGGCTGTGCGAACCGGCGGCCCTGGCCGCGAGCATCGACCGGGACACGGCGGCGGTGGTGCTGAGCCATGTGCACTACCGCTCGGCGCGGGTGCGCGACATGGCGGCATTGACCGCGCGGGCGCATGCGGCCGGCGCGCTCACGATCTGGGACCTGAGCCACTCGGCGGGGGCGCTCCGCGTGGACCTCAACGCGGCCGGGGCCGATTTCGCGGTGGGCTGCGGCTACAAGTACCTGAACGGCGGACCGGGCGCGCCGGCCTTCCTGTTCGCTGCGCGCTGCCATCATGCGGCGATGCGCTCGCCGCTCACGGGCTGGCTTGGCCATGCGGCGCCGTTCGCCTTCGAGGACGGCTATCGGCCCGCGGACGGCGTCGGCCGCTTCATCTGCGGGACGCCGGGCGTGCTCGCCACGAGCGCGCTGGAGGCGAGCCTCGACCTGCTGCGCGGCCTCGACGTCGCCGCGATCGAGCGCAAGGGGCGCGAGCTCGGACAGCTCTTCATCGCGCTGGTCGAGCGCCGCTGCGCCGGCTTCGGACTGGCCCTGGCAAGCCCGCGCGAGCCCGACGAACGGGGATGCCACGTCGCGCTGCGGCATCCGCACGGCTATGCGATCATGCGGGCGCTGATCGAGCGCGGCGTGATCGGCGACTTCCGCGATCCCGACGTTTTGCGCTTCGGCTTCGCGCCGCTCTACCTGCGCTATCGCGACGTCGGCGACGCGGTCGCGATCCTGCGCGACGTGCTGGCGAGCGGAACCTGGCAGCAGCCGCGCTACGCCGAGCGGCAGAGCGTGACTTAGAGCCTTTCTCCCATTAATGGAAACATCAAACTCTCGGGATTCCGGCTTGCGCCGGAATGACAATGAAGGGTGGCTTGCGATTCCAGTCTCAGGAACGATATCCTAGACTAGGGCGCGCACTCATAAATTGCGATTGTTGGGCAACGGGTTGACTGATGTCTGCTTCGACCCCCAAGAGCGGCAAAATGGCAGACGCCTCGGTAGGTCGGAGTGGTGCCAAGAGCAGTCATCTTGGCCTAGGACGAGTTTGCAGACGTCAGAGACGCTTGCGATGCGCCCCCTCAACGAACATAGCTCGCACCATTGATGTCAAAAGTCGCGCCGGTCATATGTCGGACTTGGTCCGAGCACAAGAACGCCGTGAGCGCACCGCACTCCTCAGGAGTGGCCATAGCACCTACGGGGATTTCGCCAAGGATGCGCTTGATGCCCGCCTCGCCTAGATCGGCATGAGCCATGTCCGTATCGGTGAAGCCCGGCGCGAGCGCGAAGGATAGAATATTATCCTTGGCAAAGCCGCGTGCGATCGTCTTGGTGACCGCAACGAGTGCGGCCTTTGAGGCCGCATACGGCCACTGGTCGGGGGCATCGCCGCGCTGAGCGGCTCGGCTGGCGACATTGATGATCTTGCCACCACCGTGCGTGCGGAAATGCAGGATTGCCAACCTGCAGAGCTCCGCCGGAGTATAGAGGTTCACCTGCATCACGCGTGCCCAGGCTTGGCGCCAGGTTTCGCTAGCAGCATCGATCGGGGTTACCTCGAAGATGCCGGCATTGTTGACAAGCACATCGATGCGTGGAGCCGCAGCCGTTGCCGCGCGCCAGAGATCGATTGCCGCTTCGATGTCACTGAGATCGGCCTGGATCAGCTGGCAGCATTGATGCCCGATCGCGCTCTGAATGGTCTCGGCCGCCCCACGGCTCTTGCCGTAGTGCAGCAGCACCTTTGCCCCTGCGGCAGCGACCGCACGGACGATTGCTTCGCCAATTCCGCGCGACCCGCCCGTCACGAGCACCGTCTTGCCGCTGAGATCGATCATGCTGTTCCTCCCGCTCCATGCTGCCAGGGGCTTGTTCTGCGACCTACGGCGACAAGCAACTGGAAGCGAGTGCCCAAAGCGCCGGAACGCCGGACTAAATCTTGATCCGCACCCACGCGCCAATGTCGGCGCGACCGACAACGATGCCTCCGCCGGCCGTGACCTCCTGGACCAGACGATCCGAGAGGTGTCGATGCCGATCTCGGCTGCCGTCGCCACGCCTCGCTCCCCCATTTCCGGCGCCAGTACCGTAGCAAGCTCGGCCATTCCGCGCAGCCATTCGACGGCGCTGACAGCGTCGCCGATGATGGCCCGCATGCGCATCGTCGGCGACGGCAAACCGGCGTCGACGAAGGCGCGGTGCAGCCGATCGCTCATGTTTATGTTAGTGCCCGCGCGCTCGCAGGTGTCGATGATCCAGCGGCAGCAACGGTCGTAGGTGGGCCCGGCCGGAACCGAGCGCACGAAGCTCCAATCCATCTCGTGAAACACAATCACGCCGCCAGGCCGGAGATGCTTGGCAAGCTTCCGCAACATGGCACCAGGATCGGCTTGGGACCACAACACATAGCGGCCGACGACCGCATCGAATGGGCGTTCGAAATCCATCTCCGCGGGATCGCCCTCGTGGAAGGCCACCTGCGTAAGCCCACGCGCAACGGCAGCCTTGCTTGCTGTCGCCACCGCCGTCGGCGCTAAGTCGGTTCCGACTACTTCCCCGGAAGGTCCGACTAGTTCGGCCGCGAGAAAGGCAACAACACCTGTGCCGCTTCCAACATCGAGCACTCGCATGCTCGGCGCAATTCCGGCGGCCTGAAAGTATTCGCGCGTCGACGGACCGATCAGCCGCTCCTGACGGTCCAAGCGTTCAAGCTCGAACGCCGAATGACCGAGCACGTAGGCAGGATTTGTCATGGCTGTTTAGCCCCGCAGGGTGATCGTCGGTCAGCCGAAAAAGCGTGTCAATACACGGCTGGTCTAATTTGGCGCGTGAGGCTTCACGTGCCCATGCCGCCAGGCGAACCCGCCAGCCTGCTGTGGGTCAAAATCGGCAAAGTCTCGAGCGTAGCGAATGATACCAGTTTAGTCCCGAAAGCAGACCTCCGACCCTGCGCGTTTACGAGTCCACGCCCGAGACGCCGGGCGCCCAATGAAACATTTGAAACCGAGCAGGCCGGGCTGCGAAATCAACCTGATACACTCGGTCTCTATCCCTCCACGCCCTGAATACCGGGGGAGGGATGCAAAATGGCTACCTTGGAGACCCGCTCTGCTTCTTCGCCGACCGGAACGTCGCGGCGCAAGGTGGCCGCGGACAGCCGTCACGAGACGCTGGACGGCATCCGTATCCTGGCCAGCCTGACCGCGGACGCGCGCCGCGCACTGGCCGCCCACTGCAAATGGCGGCATTTCAGCCCCCGCCAGCAGATCGTCGGCCATCAGGAAGACAACCAGACCGTGTTCTTCCTGAGCGCGGGCCGGGCCGAGGCGGCCGTGTTCTCCGAGAACGGCAAGCGCGTGACCTTCCGGGACATCGGCGCCGGCGAGGTGTTCGGGGAATTCGCGGCGATCGACGGCGGGCCGCAGGCGGCGACCGTCGAGGCCGTCACCAGGTGCGCGGTCGCGGCGATGTCCGCGGAGGCGTTCTGGCAGCTGCTGCGCAGCGAGCCGACGGTCATGGTCGCCCTGCTGAAGCGCGTGACCAGCCAGGCGCGCGTCCTGTCGAAGAAGGTGTTCGACCTGGCGACGCTGTCGGCCGGCCGGCGGATTCGCGCCGAGCTGCTGCGCCTCGGCGAGTCCTCGACGACCACGGTCGGCAAGGCCGTCCTCTATCCGGCGCCGAGCGACGCCGACATCGCCGCCCATGTCGCGGCGACGCGCGAGACCGTGAACCGCGAACTCGGCGAGATGATCGAGGCCGGCGCGATCGAGCGGCGGGGTCGCACGATGATCATCCTGGACGTGGAGAAGGTGCGACAGCTGACCGCATCGGATCCGGCGGACGGGATCCGCCCGAGCGCCGGGCGCGCGGCAGCGCTGTCGCTGCCGGCCGTGCCGCTGGCGGGCAGCCTGTCCGGCGCGCGGTTGCGGCTGCAGAAGCCGCCGGAGCTCGAGGCCGTGCACTGAGCCGGTACGCAAACCGATATGTCGAGACGTACCCCCCACCCTACCTTCCCCCTCAAGGGGGGAAGGAACGTTCATCGGTTGCTCCGTTTTTCCCTCCCGCTTGAGGGTGTACGGGCCGGGGAGATGGGTGACAGGTGTTCGGGGAGATGGGTGACACTTTGGGTGCCGCTCAGCGGCGGTCGAGGGTGAACAGCTCCTGCGGGCGGGCGACGCCGCGGAGGGCGTAGCGGCCGAGGCCGACGAGGCTGGAGCGGGCGGGACCGGCAGCCTCGGCGAAGGCCGAGGAGAGCACGACGTCCTGGTCCAGCGAGCGACACATGCCGTTGATCCGCGTCACCTCGTTGACGGCCGGGCCGATGACCGTGAAGTCGAGCCGATCGGCGCTGCCGATGTTGCCGTAGAAGACGTCGCCGACATGGAGCGAGAGATAGAAGCCGGTGGTCGGCTTGTTGGCGGCGGCGCGGCGCTCGTTGACGGCGGCGACGCGACGAAGCGCGTCTTCGGTCGCGGCCAGGGCGCGCTTGCAATCCCCGGCCGTGTCGCCCTGCTCGAAGGTGGCGAGTATGCCGTCGCCGATGAATTTCAGCACCTGGCCGCCCTGCTGGTGGATGGCGGTGACGAGAGCGTCGGCATAGTCGTTGAGCAGCGGCATGATCGCCTTCGGCGGCTGGCTGTCGACCAGGCGCGTGAAGCCCTTGAGGTCGCTGAACCACAGCACGGCGCGGATCTTGTCGGCGATGCCGCGGGCGATGGCGCCCTTGAGCACGCGCCGGCCGGCGTCACGCCCGAGATAGGTCTCGACCAGCGTCTCCGCGATGCGCGCCACGGTCAGGCTCTTGAAGGCGGCGGCGAGCTCCGGCACCAGGGTATCGAGGGCGGCGATGTCGGCGTCGTTGAAGCCGCCGGGCCGCTCCGTGGTCCAAGAGGAATAGACGCAGTCCATCTCGCCGATCGTGGCACTCTCGCCGAAGCGGTTGAGGAAGGCGACGTAGTCGGTGGTGCCGACCTTCGCGAGGTCGTCGAGCACGGCGAAATCGCGCGGCTTGTTGTCGCCCGCCTGGATGCGGCGGCGCAGCGAGCGGCCGCCGTTCTGCATCAGGTAGTAGTGCGGGCTCTGCTGCCACTTGGTGTCCATCTCGGGATCGGCCCGCCCGAACTCGCGCGGCTCGACGCCGACGCCGCGCCGCCAGATGAAGCCGCGGCCGCCGAGCACGGGATGCAGCGTGTCGATGCCGACCATCACGCGGGCGAGGCCGAGGCCGAGATCCTGCAGGCGGCCGCACAGGCCCTCGACCAGCGCCGCCTCGGAGGCGCCGGCGAGCGCGCTTTCGGTGATCCAGCGACAGCTGGCGAGGAGGGCGGAGGGGTCGGCGGTCATGCGGCCATTATGGCAAGGGGCGCCGTGTCGCGCACGCCGCAAACGCTCGCGCCCGGCCCGGACCTGTGCCACACTCAATCGTTAACAAGAATGTCGCTTGAAGGGAGGACGATCATGGCACGCTACATCATGCTCGTGAACTGGACCGACCAGGGCATTCGCAACGTGAAGGACTCGCCCAAGCGCCTGGATGCCGCGCGCAACGCCGCCAAGGGCGTCGGCGCGGAGATCAAGGATTTCTACATGACGATGGGCGACCACGACCTGGTGCTGGTCGTCGACGCGCCCACCGACGAGGCCATGGCCAAACTGGCGCTGATTCAGGGCGGCGCCGGCAACGTGCGCACGAAGACGCTGAAGGCGTTTTCGGAGACGGAGTACCGCGCGATCATCGGCTCGCTGGCGTAGAAAGAAAGGCCATCGGCACGCGGAGCCGCGGAGAACGCGGAGGTTGTCGAGCGTGGGATCGCCGCCGTGCGTCCTTCGACAAGCTCAGGATGAGGATCTTTCTTTCTGCCGGTAAAGCTCTTCCCTCATCCTGAGCTTGTCGAAGGACGCACGGGGGTCATGCAAGCTTCTTCCGCGTCTCCGCGCTTCCGCGTGCAATAGTCTCTTCGATCAGAACTCGAAGGCGTTGGTCATATCGTTGGCCGAGGCGTCGCGGGTGCCGAGCGGCTGCAGGCCGTAGCGCTTCTCGATGAGCTTCAGGATCGAGCTGGTGTCGTACTGCGTGTGATCGACGAAGCCCTTCTTGGCGAAGGGCGAGATGATCAGCGCCGGCACGCGCGTGCCGGGTCCCCAGGCATCGATCTTGGGCGGCGCCACATGGTCCCAGGAGCCGCCGTTCTCGTCATAGGTGATGATGACGGCGGTGCTGGCCCAGAGCTTGCTCCCCTCGAGCGACTTCAGGACGCTCGCCACCTTCTGGTCGCCGCTGCTGACGTTGGCGTAGCCGGGATGCTCGTTCTCCTCGCCGATCGGCTTCCAGAAGGCGACGGCCGGAAGCTCGCCGGCGGCGATGCCCGCCAGCATCTCCTTCTCGTCCTTCAGATGCTCCTTGCGGGCGTCGGTGCCGTCGCCGAACTGCTTGAAGTACGCGAAGGGCTGGTGGTGGAACTGGAAGAGAGCGTCGGGCTTGCCTGCAATGGCGTCGTCCCAGCCGCCGGAATACCAGACCCAGCTGACGCCCTTTTCGGTCAGGCGGTCGCCGATGGTGACGCCCTCTTGCGGCGGCAGCAGCTTCGCCGGGTCGGTGATCTTGGCGGAATGCGGCTGGTAGCTGGTCTGGATGGTGTTCACGGCGTAGCCGTCGGGCGTGATGGCGCCGTCTTTCGCCAGCATGCCCTTGTCGTCGAGCTGCGCCACCATGTCCTTCGGTGCGTCCGGATATTTCGGCGCGCACACGCAGACAAGGTAGATGTGGTTGAGGAACGAGCCGCCGAAGGCGCCGTGGAAGAAGTTGTCGGCCAGCGTGTATTTCTGCGCGTAGCCCCACAGCTCGGTCTTGCTGGCGTCGTAGTAGCCCATGACGAGCCCGGCGGCGTCCGAATAGGCGGCGAACTTGTCCATCTTGCCGCCGTCGATCTGCAGCTGCTCCTGATAGAAGCGGTGCACGAGGTCGCCGGTCTTCTCGTCGAGCGAGACGTATTTGCCGATGTCGAACGGCTTGTTCTCCATGTTCATGGGGAAGCGCTCGTCGGCGGCCGGCGGCTTCTTCGTGGTATCGATCACCGCCGGCAGCGTCTGGTAGGGCTTGCCGTCCTTGTCGACCTGGGTCGCCATCTCGCCGGCCTGGGCGAGCCCGTTGGCGCCCGGGAACAGGCCGTAGAGATTATCGAAGCTGCGGTTCTCCATGTAGATGACCAGGATGTGGTCGATCTTCTCGATGCCCTCGGCGGCCTGGGTCTGCGCGCAGGCCGCGCCCAGGGCGGCCAGGGCAGAGAGCGCGGTGACGGCGACGGAACGGAACCCACGACGGGTCGGCATGATGGCGGCCTCCTTGCCTGCAAGAGATGGCGGTCGGATTCGGATGAAGGCGGTTGGACGAGGCCACGACTTAACGCCCTTCTGTGACAAATCGTCAAGCGACCCCCGCGAGCCGATTTGGCAAGCGGCGGCGGCCGGTCTAAGTAGGGGCAGGACCGGCCGGCCCGAGCCTGCCGGCGGTCCGCGACCGTTCGCGATCAGAGGGGGAAACGCATGAACACCGTCGCTCGACTCCGGCAGCCGCTGGCGGCGCTGGTCCTGACCGTTGCGCTCGCCGCGCTCTCCGGCTGCGGCATGATGGAGGAGAAGAAGCCCGAGAGCAGCGCCGCTCCGGCGACCAGCTCAACGGCCGACGACAACCTGAACGCGGTGCTGTGGACGCAGCAGTCGGTGGAGTTCAAGGGCAACGCCGAGACGGCCTATGCGCTGGCTCGCATCCGGCTCGACCAGGCGCTCAGGGACAAGAAATGGACGGCGGCGCCGGCCGAGCAGACCGGCAACTACGGCAAGCTGCGGCCGGCGGTTGTGCTGGACGTCGACGAGACGCTGCTCGACAACTCGCGCTATCAGGCCTGGAACGTCGTGGCGGGGACCGGCTTCGACCCGAAGAGCTGGACGGAATTCGTCAATTCGAAATCGTCGCTGCCGATTCCGGGCGCGCTGGAATTCACGAAATACGCCGCGGCCAAGGGCGTCACGGTGTTCTACGTCACCAACCGCAGCAAGGAGGAGGAGCCGGCCACCCACGAGAACCTGGAGATGTACGGCTTCCCGCTCAGCGACAAGGTCGACACCCTGCTGACGGCCGGCGAGCAGCCCGACTGGAAGTCGGCCAAGGGCACGCGGCGCGCCTTCATCGCCAAGAACTACCGCATCCTCCTGGACATCGGCGACAACTTCGGCGACTTCGTCGACAGCTACAAGGGCACCGAGGACGACCGGCAGAAGATCTGGAGCGACAACAAGGCGCGCTGGGGCCGCGAATGGATCGTGATCGCGAACCCGACCTACGGCTCCTTCGAATCGACGCCCTACAACAACGACTTCAAGCTCAGCGACGAGGAGAAGCGCCAGGCGAAGATCAAGTCGCTCGACGCCTGGGGCGGGCCGACGGCGCCGTAGCGGGGCCTACGTCCCCACGGCGCGTAGGGGGCGGGGCGGTTCCTCCCCCTTCCGACGGCGGATGCGATCGTAGCGCCAGGCGGCGCGCGTGCTTGGAGGCGATGTCCCGGGCAAAGCGCGGATAGAAGACGAGCGGCGTGTCATCTCTCCGATGCGCCCTTGGCAAGTTGGGCACGGAGGGCTACTTTCCGCCTGCTCCTTAAGTCGTCTGCGAAATCTCGGTTGAAGGGAATTGGCGCGACTGTCGCCCTGATGCGGGCGGGACCCTGAGCATGTCTGCATCGACGCTAGTTCCTGGAAGATTTCGGCGGCAGTATCGGTATGATGAATGTGACCTTGGTGACCGGCGCCTCGTCAGGCCTCGGCCGACAGCTTGCCATGTCTCTCGCCGCGCGCGGCGATGTCGTCGTGGTGGTGGCGCGCCGGCGTGAGCTTCTGGATGCACTTGTCCGGGAGATCGAGGCTGCCGGCGGGCGCGCACGCGCCATTGCCTGCGACGTCAGCGATCGCGAACAGGTGTTACGCGCCGTCGCCCTGGTGGAATCGACGCACGGCCCGATCGAACGCCTGGTGTCGTGCGTCGGCGGCGGTAATCGCACCACGATCGACGGCTTCCGGGCTTCCGAAGTCGGACAGATGCTGTCGCTCAACGTGATGGGAACCGCGAACTGCCTTGAAGCAGTGTTGCCGAGAATGCTGCATCGACGGCGGGGTCATATCGTTGCCGTCAGCAGTCTCGCCGCCGCACGCGGCCTCCCCGGCGGCGCCGCGTATTCAGCCGCCAAGGCGGCTTTGTCGACGCTGCTTGAAGGGCTGCGGATTGATCTGAAGCTCCGCGGTATCGACGTGACGATCCTCTCGCCGGGATTCGTCCGCGGCGATGAAAGCAAGAAGCGCCGGCTCATGGAAGTGCCGCTCGAGGCGGCAGCGGCACGCATGGTCAAGGCGATCGAATGGCGTCGCAGGAGTTATTCCTTTCCGCGGCGGCTTGCGTTCTTCCTCGCATTTCTCCGCTGCCTGCCGCCAGCGTTCGCCGATGCGATTGTCAGCGCGGTCCGCTTCCGCAAGCTTCGCCACGCGCGATCGAAACAGCGGGAGATCAGCGCACCGCCAGCCACGGCCGTCGGCGAAGATCGGAGCCGGGTCGGCGCCTCGCCGGATGGATTAGCGTCAAGGACGGCCGGCGAATAGGCGCACCATTTAGCTGCTTGCTGGCTGCACTTCGATTCAGGAGACGGGCTCAGATGTCGTTGGTGGAGACGCTGCGTCTGGCAAGGCGCCGGATCGTGAAGCGCAAGAGCCGTCAGGTCATCAAGGCCATTGCCGCCTTCGTTTCGCGCCAGGGCCTCATCGAGGACCAGCCGGTGCACGACGCGACCGCCTTTCCTTTTGTTGCGCAGTTCGAAGCGAATTGGACGAAGATCCTCGCGGAGTTGCGCGCTCTGCTGCAGGACCGGACCCGTCTTCCGTCGTTCCACCAGATTTCGCCGGATCAGCAGTACATCTCCACGGGCGATCATTGGAAGGTCTTCATCCTGTTTGGCTTCGGCGAGCCGAGCGAGCGCAACTGCGCCCGCTGCCCGGAAACCGCGCGCCTGCTGCGCGCCGTGCCCGGCTTGCAGTCGGCTTGGTTCTCGATCCTGGCACCGCGCTATCACATCCCGCGCCATCGCGGCGTCACCAAGACCCTCTTGCGCACGCATCTGGGCCTCGCCATTCCGGCGCGCCGGGACAAGTGCGTGATGCAAATCGGCGACCGCATGGTCGGCTGGGAACCGGGCAAGTGCCTGGTGTTCGACGATTTCTTTCACCATGAGGTGTGGAACGATACGGACGAGGAACGGGTCGTCCTGATCTTCGATTTCGTGCGGCCGATGCGGCCGCTCGGCCGCCTGATAAACACCGTCCTCATGTGGGGCATCAAGCGGACGGCCTATTTCAAGGACGCGAAGCGCAACCAGAAGAGCTGGGACGAACGGCTGGAAACCGCCACGCAATCCGCCGACACGATGCTCGACGAGGCGGCGCCGCAAGGCTGAAGCACCGAACGTCCGTGCGATCGGGCAGGCGGGCGCCTGCCCGCTGCCGGGCTGGACCTACTCAGCGGCCCGCCGCAGATCCGCGCTGGCCGACGAAGCGGAATGGGAAAGTCGGAGGGCATCGCGGCGCCGCGCTTTTGCCACGGCGGCCTTAGCGGAATCGGTGGCGTTGAAGATCTCGAGCGTGCCGGCCTCGTCGTCGGTCACCGGCGTCAGCGCCTGGTCGCGGTAGGCCGACTTCGCGGGATCGGCCTCCACCTTCCGGCGGATGCGCTCGTAGCGAAGCGCCAGCGCCAGCAGGCGCGCATGCTTGGAGACGATCTCCAGGGCGTAGCGCGGATAGAAGACGAACGGCGATTCCAGCGGCAGGCCCGGGCGGCGATCGCGGCGGTACTTGCGGCGGAACAGGCCGCCCTGCAGCGGATGCACGCCCTCGATGGCGATGCAGCCATAGAACCACAGCGCCATCAGCCCCAGCTTGCGCGCGCCCTTGCCGAGGGCGACGGCACGACGCATCAGCGTCTCGATATGGTCGAGGTCGTAGTAGGTGCGCCAGGCCTCGCGGTAGGCCTGCCGCCACTCCTCGGCCGACATCAGCGGGTGGGCGGTCGTGACGTGCTCGGTGTCGTAGTTGTTGAGGTCGGGGTCCATCCAGACGCCGTTGCGATGCAGGGTCTGGTGGTCCTCCGAGCCGGGCAGCGGCGTGAGATAGAAGAACTCCAGCAGGTCGACCGGCAGCTCGCGCTTGATGATGTCGACGTCGCGCTTCAGGCGCGCCGGGGTATCGTGCGGGAAGCCGATGATGTAGCCGGCGTAGGTGAGCGCGCCGATGCCCTTCCAGGCCTGCAGCATGGCCCGGTATTCGGTGATGCGGTTCTGCTTCTTCTTGGCGGCGGCCAGATTGTCCGGATTGATGTTCTCAAGGCCGATAAACACGCGGTTCACGCCGGCGCGGCCGGCCTTCTCGACGAAGCCGGGAATACGGTGGCAGAGGGTATCGACCTGGATCATCAGCCTCAGCTTGATGCCCTGCTCCCGTAGCGCGATCAGGCGATCGAAGATCGGCTCCCAGTTGCGGTTGCGCGCGAAGTTGTCGTCGGTGATGAAGAACTTGGTCACGCCCTGGGCGTGGTTGGCGCGCACGATGGCCTCGACGTCATCCGCCGAGCGGTGGCGCGACTTGCGGCCCTGCACGTTGATGATGGTGCAGAAGCTGCACTGGAACGGGCAGCCGCGGCCGGCATCGAAGCTGGTGCGGCCCATCGTGCGGCGGATGGCCTCGTGCGTCAGAAACGGCGTCGTCGCGCCCTCGAGGTCCGGCAGGTCGGCGCCGTAGTCGTAGAGCGGCTTCAGCGCGCCGCGGTGGGCGTCCTGCAGCAGCGCCTCCATGCGGGCCTCAGCCTCGCCGGCGAAGATGGAAATGCCGAGCGACCATGCCTCCCGGATCTCCGGCGTCGGCTCCGGCAGCATCGCCAGGCTGCCGGCGGCGTGGAAGCCGCCGATGCAGACGGGAATGCCGGCCCGACGCAGCGGGCGCGCGATATCGAGGGCGCGCGGAAACTGGTTCGACTGCACGCCGACGAGCGCGACGAGCCCGCCGGCGTCGGCGCGGCGGAACTGGCGGATGATCCTCCCGATCCTTATGCGGCTGTTGGTCTCGTCGGCGGCCGATATGCGGATCTCTATGCCCTCGCCGAGCACGCGACGCTCGGCGCAGTCACTGGCCAGGCCGTAGAGTACGGCCAGCGAGTTGGAGGGCGTATCGGTGCGCG
>Ga0335084_10003825_pt1 | contig 14789 bp, 9 predicted proteins | sample Lox_Sample_44_FD_206721 | JGI IMG/M metagenome (GOLD analysis project Ga0335084, IMG submission 206721) | Soil microbial communities from Loxahatchee National Wildlife Refuge, Florida, United States - Lox_Sample_4.4 | ecosystem: Environmental > Terrestrial > Soil > Wetlands | place: USA: Florida...
GGGCACTAATGCTAGTCGGTCTTGGACTTGTTGGTTTTCAAGTCAGGTGTAAACAAGCCAACAGGCTGGCTTGCTAACAGCACCCCAATCGGCCATCAAACCGCCTTTCGGGGCGGTTTTTTCGGTCGGCTGGTTGGCCCTGCAACCACCGACCACGTGATTTGACGAGCAGCAGTTTCACCGGGTTTTCCCAGAGCCACCAAACTCACCCGAGCTGAATCAATTTCAGCAGTTCCTCGGCGTTGATCTTGCCACTGATTTCGCCACCTTCCAGGACGCTGTCGGCCAGGTCGCGCTTGTGGCGGTGCAGCGAGACGATTTGTTCCTCGATGGTGTTCTTGGTCACCAAACGGTACACCGTGACGGGGCGCTGTTGGCCGATGCGGTGGGCGCGGTCTGAGGCCTGATCTTCGACGGCCGGGTTCCACCAGGGATCCATGTGGATGACGTAGTCCGCCGCTGTGAGGTTCAGGCCGACCCCGCCGGCTTTCAGGCTGATGAGAAACACCTCGCCCTGTCCTGCCTGAAAGGCGTCCACCCGCTTCTTACGTTCCGCCGGCGGGGTTTGGCCGTCCAGGTATTGGTAGGCAATGGCCTTTTCGTCCAGATACGCGCGAATGAGGCTCAGGTGGTCGACGAACTGACTGAACACCAAGGTCTTGTGGCGATTATCCAGGAGCTCTTCCAAAACTTCGCCGAACAGCGCCAGCTTGCTGCTGGAAACACCCAGATCAGGCGCCACCAATTGCGCATTGCAGCAGGCCCGGCGCAGCTTGGTGATCGCGGCCAATACCTTGAAGCGTTTGTCTTCTTGGGGCCCCTGGGTCTCGCTCAACTCGCTCAACAGTTTGCGTCGCAAGGCTTCGTAAAATAGGGCCTCCTGCTCGCTGAGCTCGACTTGCAGCTCGATCTCGGTGCGCGGCGGCAGTTCGTCCAGCACCTGGGCCTTGGTTCGCCGCAAGATGAAAGGCTGGATCATGCGTTTCAGGCGCTGGCGTACCTCACGATCCTGGTTGCGCTCGATGGGTCCGGCGAAGCGGCGGTTGAAGCTTTCCAGGGAACCCAGCAGGCCCGGATTGATGAACCGGAACAGATTCCACAACTCGCCCAGATGGTTTTCCACCGGCGTGCCGGTGGTGATGATCTTGAACCGGCCCTGCAGGGCCATGGCCTGCTGGGAACGCTTGGTCGCCGGGTTCTTGATGAGTTGCGCCTCGTCCAGCACGATGGTTTGCCAGGCGGGGGCGGCCAGAAGCTCGCCAACGGACTCCTGCTGCAACAAGGCATAACTACAAACCAGAAGGTCCATCGGGCGCAGGCTCTCGATCAGCTTTTGCCGATCGCCGCCCCCAAGGATTTGAACGTTGAGGGTCGGCGCGAACCGTTGGGCCTCACTCTGCCAGTTCATGCAAACCGAGGTTGGCGCAACCACCAGGGTCGGTCCCTCGGCGGCCCGGCTCAGGATCAGGGCCAAGGCTTGCAGGGTCTTCCCCAGCCCCATGTCGTCAGCCAGGCACGCGCCCACGCCCCAGGCGGCCAGCCGCGAAAGCCACTCGAAGCCGTCGCGCTGATAATCGCGAAGCTCCGCCTGCAGAGTGGACGGCAGCTTCGGCTGAACCTGCTCGGCCTGACGCAGCCGCTCCAGTTGCGCCCGCCAGGCGGAATCGCCCTTGAACTCGCCCACTTCCTCGGCGATTTCATCCATGACCGGCAAGGCCAGCGCATGGAGGCGCTGATCCTTGCCGTGTTTTTCGGAGTAAGCGCGCAGATCGTCCAGACGCTTCTTGAACGCCTCGGTCAAAGCCAAAAAGCGGCCTTCATCGAGGCGGATGAACTTGCCCTTGGCGCCTTCCGTCAATTCGAGCAGGCGCTGCATGTTCAGCACCTGGCCGTCATCCAGCTTGAGTTCGCCGCTGATGCTGAACCAGTCGCGCTGCTGCTTGATCTTGATGCTGAACTGACTCAAACCGGCCTGCCCCAGCACCTTGAGTTTTTCGCCCTGCGGCCATTCGACCTGGGCCTTGTCGCCCGCCTCATGCAGTTCCAATAAGAATTCCAGACTGCTCTCGGCATCCCCCAACAGCCATTGAAAAGCTGCTACCTCTTCCGCTTGATTAGCGAGACTGGGGCAAAGAGCGATGAGCTCGTTCGCCTGTTTGCGCTCGAGCTTGAGATCGCGCCGGGTTTGCAGGCGCTTGCCGCCGATTTCCGCGATCAAGCTGGCGCCGCCGGAACCGGGGACGTAATAAGAACCCTGGTCGCCGAAGGGGCGGATCAGGATGGCGACGCGCAAGCCTTCTCCTTCCGGAATCAGCTGCACATGGGGACGGGCGTCGGCCTCGACCGTCTCGGCGGCGGCAAGCTCTCCGCCGCCGATATCGGAATGGATGGTCACCAGGGCGGACACCGAACCCAGGCTGGCGAGAATACGCTCCTGGGCGGATGCCGGAGCCTCGATTCCCTTGCCGATGATTTGCGCGAGGCGATGGTGCTCCGGTTTGAGTTCGACAATTTTGAGACGGGTCAGACCATCTTCGGCCAACACCACGCTCTCCTCCTCATCGCACAGCGGCCAGAACTCGATCCTGACCTGCCCGCCCTTGGCCTTTTTCCTGACCCGCAGTTCCGGCTCGGCGGCGACCAGTTCCACGGCGACGCCGCTATCCTTCCAGGACACGGTGGGCGCACCCACCATCGCCAGCCAACCCCGGTTGGACAGGGAATAGCCACCGGTGTACCGGTCGGGGGCGATATGCGCGGCCACGCGGCGATCCTGCTCGGAAAAATAGGCCGCCGATTCCGCCATTTCGGAGACCTTCTTCATCGACAAGGTTTTGCCCTTGTTCCAGCCGCCGCTGGCATTGCGTTTCTGTTCCCGCGCCTCCAACGCGAACCCCAGATACGATCCGCGCTCGCGCGACAGCAACCAGGCTAGACGATATTCCCCTGTTTCGTCCTTGCCCGCAGTCGACCCACGTACCACCGTATTTTTGATGGCGTTCAGGGCACGTTCCCAGGGCTCTTCGTAATGGCTACGACTGACCAGAAGCCTGATACCCTTGGCTTGTTCGAAAGCCTCGGCCGCGCTTTTCATATCGCTCTGCTTGGGATCGATACGAGCGATGAGCGCTGCCAGCTCCGCCGCCAGCCAGCCGTATCCGCAATACGCGGCCTGTTGCTGATAAGCCTTCGCCTGCGACAGATAGTGGGATAATTGCGCGGCCGATCCGTATTGGTGGAGCAGCCACAAGGCGATCCAGAAAGGCCAAGGCCCCATGAGGCCGGTTCGCGAGATTTGCGCCAGGAGCGTGTTCAATTGTTCCAGGGCGCCGGGCTGATTGCGCTCCAGCGGCGGAACGAACTCAAGCAGCAGGTAAACGGAGCTAAAGGGATGACCTTCGGGAATCGTTTCCAGCAGTTTTTGGGCCTCTTCCAGATCGCCCGTTTGGTTGCGCTGGAACAGACCCAGCACGAAGAAAAATCCCACGACACCCGGAAAGAAAACCTTGCGCCTGCCCTGCTCCTTGCGCAACAGGCTCAGTCCTTCCCGATAATGCCGCAGGGCGTTGTCCTGATCCCCTTCCAGCAGTAAGAGCAATCCCCGATAGGCACGCTCCCGGTAACCGACCCGACAGCGGGACAGCGCGGACTGAGCGGCCTGCATTTCGCCCCTGAAAATCGAGATCAGGACCATACAGAGTTGCCAGTCTTCCGGTACGAGCGTGGCTGGCTCCTCGCATGCTTCGCGCAATAGATCGAAGGCCGCTGCATCCAACCCCCAGCCCCCCGCCTGCTGCAACAGGATCAAAGGCAGGGCGGATTCTCTGATTTTCGCAGGCAGGCGCACGAACCATTCACGCTCGAAGGGATTGTCGCAAACCATCGCGTAAATCGGCGCGGGATCTGGCCAGCGTTGCGGCAGACCGTTCCAGTATGAATACTTCAGCCGTTCCAGCATCCCGAACAAACGCTCGATGTAACGCTCGTCCGCCCGGTAAATGCCGATGCGCGCTTCCCGGATCAGTTCATCGTCGTCGCGAAACTGGATGTCGTCCTTGGCGGTCTTCAGATAGCCCATCTGCAAGGGCGCGGCGAGACGCACCAGATCGACATAGGTTTCGAAAGCGCCGCTTGCGACGAGTTCGCGCGTAACCAATTCGACGATAAGCCTGTTGCACCTTAGCCGCTGACCGCTCCAGGTTTTCTCGACTTCGATCAGACCATTGCGCTGCAGCACCTCCAGCTTGATTTTGGCTGCCTCGCCCGTGCCCAGGATCTTGCGCAAGGGCGTCGTGATCTGCGATTTGTTGAGCCCGCCCCAAGCGACCGCCAACAGATTGACTGCGGCCTGCTCCATCGCCGAACATTGGTGATAACGCTCGAGCAGTTGACCGCGTTCTTCCTCGACCGAAGCAGACATGGACTGAACTCTAACGGCCTTACAGTTCCCGCGTCGCGCTGAAACGGATGCCCGGCCAGCGCTCCTCGGTCAGAGCCAGATTGACGCGGCTGGAGGCCAGATACACCAGATAACCGTTGCCATCCTCGGCCAGGTTGTCGAAAGCCTTCTTCCTGAACTCATCCAGCTTTTTGGAATCGTCGCAGTTCACCCAGCGGGCGGTGGTGACGGGTACGTTGTCATAGACACATTCGACATTGTATTCCGACTTGAGCCGGAAGGCGGTCACGTCGAACTGGAGGATGCCTACCGCGCCCAGGATCAGGTCGTTGTTTTTCAGGGGCTTGAACAGCTGGGTCGCGCCCTCCTCGGTCAATTGCTGCAAGCCTTTTTGCAGGGCTTTGGCACGCAGGGGGTCCTTGAGCACGACGCGGCGAAAGAGTTCCGGTGCGAAATAGGGCACGCCTCCATATTTAAGAATTTCGCCCTGGCTGAAGGTGTCGCCGACCTGGATGGTGCCGTGGTTGTGCAGACCGATGATGTCGCCGGCGTAGGCTTCCTCCACGTTTCTGCGGCTATCGGCCTGGAAGGTGATGGCATTGGCGATCTGCACCTGTTTACCGATGCGGACGTGGTACATCTTCATGCCCTTTTCGTACTTGCCGGAGCAGATGCGCAGGAAGGCGATGCGGTCACGGTGGGCCGGGTCCATATTTGCCTGAATCTTGAAGATGAAACCGGTGAACTTTTCTTCCTCCGAATCGACCCTGCGCTCGGTGGCTTGGCGCGGCTTGGGTTTGGGCGCGAAATCGGCAAAGGCGTCCAAGAGTTCCAAAACGCCGAAGTTGTTGATGGCCGAGCCGAAGAACACCGGCGTCTGTTTGCCGGCCAAATAAGCATCGAGGTTGAATTCGTGGCTGGCGCCCTTGACCAGTTCAATCTCGGTGCGCAGCTCCTTCGCCTGATCGCCCAACACCTCGTCCAGCTTGGGATTGTTGAGCCCCTCGATGACCTCACCCTTGACGATCTTGTCGCCATGGGAAGGACTGAACAGATGCACTGAATCCTCGATCAGGTTGTAAACACCCTTGAACCGCTTACCCATGCCGATGGGCCAGGTCATGGGCGCGCACTGGATCTTCAGGACGCTCTCGATCTCGTCCAACAGTTCGATCGGTTCGCGCCCCTCGCGGTCCAGCTTGTTGATGAACGTCAGGATAGGTGTGTCGCGCAGGCGGCAGACCTCCATCAGCTTGATGGTGCGCTCTTCGACGCCCTTGGCGCTGTCGATCACCATCAGGGCCGAATCGACGGCGGTGAGGGTGCGGTAGGTGTCTTCGGAAAAATCCTCGTGCCCCGGGGTGTCGAGCAGATTCAGGATGCAGTCCTTGTGCTCGAACTGCATGACCGAGGTGGTGACGGAAATGCCGCGCTGCTTTTCCATTTCCATCCAGTCCGAAGTCGCGTGGCGAGCGGCTTTGCGGCTCTTGACCGAGCCCGCCAGCTGGATGGCGCCGCCGAACAGCAGCAGCTTCTCGGTGAGGGTCGTTTTACCGGCGTCGGGGTGGGAAATGATGGCGAAGGTGCGCCGGCGGTTCAACTCGGTGAGCAATTCGGACATGGATCGTTTGCAAGCAAAGTAAACATTATACCGCGTCCACTCGCTTGCAGTTGAACCTATGTACAGTTTTGCAATCTTAGAGGAGGAACAAATTCCCGGCCGGCTCGAGACAGAATCTTTCGCCCAGAACCGGGAAAAAAGGCTGCGCCATGGGGTAAGAGGGGACAGGGGGTTAGCGGTGCCTTTCTCCCGCCTCTTCCATGCGCTTGCCTACCTGCTGCACATCCTTGCCGAGACCGGACCACATATTGCAACCCGACAGGAACCATATCGACAGAACGACCAAAATGATTGAAACGGGATTTTTCACAACGTTCTCCGCAACTTTTCGAGGACCCAAACAATATATCGGCTGGGCGTATTTTTTCAATCCGCGAACCGGAAAGGATCACCACCACAGAGGTCATAAACACCGTTGCAAAGCGGTCTATACATTTTCCGGCGGCTGCCGCACAATTCGCCTCGACAATCAGCCCAAAATCCGCTCGCCCTGACCGACGACCCCGTTCAAGTCCCGCTACGATTGCCATCAAGCAAGCCGCCATCCTCAACGGCGCGAACATAATTACGACTATCCAGAGAAACAACATGCTAAAACGACTGTCAAACCTCCCCAAGAAGTATTCGATTCCGTTATTGATATTCGCCGTCATCGGACTGTACGCCCTCCAGATCAAGGTCATCACCCCCTTGGTCATGAAAGTGGTCCAGTCCGATCTCTTTTTCGAAAAGGAGGATGAGGAAGAGCAACTGGGCAAGATTAACAACGAGCGCGCCAGCTTCGCCTTCGTGCAATGCAAGAACGCCATGAAGGAAGAAAATCACGCCCCCGAAAACGCACAGTTCGCCGACGCCGATTACGAAGCCTGGGCGCTGGGCGGCAGGACCTATCTGGTCCGCTCCCACCTCATAATGACGAACGAGGACCAGGGGGCGGTCGACAAGAAGTACGCATGCAAGATCAAGTTCAGCGGGGGCGACGTCACCGATTCCAACAACTGGTCCGTTCTCGGCGTCGATTTCAACCCTTCAACGGACTAGGCTAAGGTCAACAAGCGCAAGCGCGGACGAAGAAGCCGGTCATGGTCGTATCGACCGTTGAAGCAGTGTAGGGCGGCCTTCGGGCCACCCCTCATCAACGCGCCTCAGCCGTCGCCATAAAGCTTCTGCTCGCGAATCAAATCCAGCACCGGATCGGGCAAGAGATAGCGCGGACTCTTACCGGCGCGGAGCAGCTGCCTGATCCGCGTGGCCGCAATGGCGAGCCGGGTGACTTCCACTTCATGCACGAGACCGGCCGGTCTTGATTGCAATGCGCCCGCGTCATCGACACGACGGCCCCGCACCAATTCGGCCAAGACCTCGTCGGTAACGGGCTCGGGCGCATCCGGACGCTTCATGACGATCATGTGGGCTTGATCGAACAGCTCCCGCCACCGATGCCAGGACGGCAGCCCTGCGAACGCGTCCTTTCCCAGGATCAGACACAAGGGCCGATCGGCGAGCTCCTCGCGCAAAGAAACCAGGGTGTCCATCATGTAGGACGGCCCTTCCCGCTCCAACTCCCTCGCGTCGATCCGAAACCCCGGCTCGGCATCTTGCAAGGCCAGTTCCAACATCCGTAGCCGTAGATGCGCCGGCGCTTCCGGCGACCTCCGGTGGGGCGGCACGCCGCAAGGCAGAAACCGCACCTCGTCCAGATCAAGCGCCTCCTTCACTTCCAACGCGCTGCGCAGATGGCCGTAATGCACCGGGTCGAAGGTGCCGCCGTAAATGCCGATCATGGAAGATCCATTCCGTCGCGTTACGGACCAAAGCCCCTAACCCGACCTACGAGCGAATATGGCCATCGCCCAGCACAATGAATTTTTGCGTGGTCAGTCCTTCCAGCCCCACCGGTCCCCGGGCATGCAGCTTGTCGGTGCTGATCCCGATTTCCGCCCCCAGGCCGTACTCGAAGCCGTCGGCGAAACGGGTGGAGGCGTTGACCATCACCGAACTGGAATCGACCTCCCGCAGAAAGCGGCGGGCGCGGGTGTAATCTTCGGTGACGATGGCCTCGGTATGCTGGGAGCTATGCCGGTGAATATGCTCCAGCGCCTCATCCAGACCGGCGACAATCCGGATAGACAGGATCGGGGCCAGATATTCGGTGTCCCAGTCTTTTTCGCTCGCCAGTTTGCAATCGGCCACCAATTCCTGCGTCCTGGGACAGCCGCGCAGCTCCACGCCTTTCTCGCGCAGCAATCCCGCCAATTCGGGCAGAATCGAGACGGCGATGCCTTCGGCAATCAACAGCGTTTCCATGGCATTACAGACGCCGTAGCGTTGGGTCTTGGCGTTCATGGCCACGCGAATCGCCTTTTCCCGGTTGGCCTTATCGTCGATGTAGACATGGCAGATGCCGTCCAGATGCTTGATGATGGGAATGCGCGATTCCGCCGCGATGCGCTCAATCAGGCCCTTACCCCCGCGCGGCACGATCACGTCCACGTGTTTTTCCAGACGAATCAGCTCCCCCACCGCCGCGCGATCGGTGGTTTCGATCAATTGCACGGCTTCCTGCGGCAAACCGGCCTTGGACAGTCCGGTTCGAATGCAGCCGGCGATCGCCTTATTGGTGTGGATCGCTTCGGATCCGCCCCGAAGTATGCAGGCGTTGCCTGATTTCAGGCAGAGCGCCGCCGCATCCGCCGTCACATTGGGGCGGGATTCGTAAATGATACCGATGACGCCCAAGGGTACGCGCATCCGCCCGACCTGGATTCCCGATGGTCGATAGGTCAGCTGCGAGATTTCGCCGACCGGGTCGGGCAGGGCCGCGACTTCCCGCAGACCCTGCGCCATGGCGTGAATCCTTTTTTCCGTCATGTCCAATCGATCCACCAAGGCGTCATCGAGGCCTTTCTGCTTTCCCGCCTCCAGATCCAGGCGGTTTTCGGCGATCAATTCGCTCGCGCGCGCCTCGAAGGCTTCCGCCGTGGCGATCAAGGCACGGTTTTTGGCAGCGGTCTCGGCACGCCCCATCAGGCGCGACGCCTGCCGGGCGCGCTCGCCAATGGCGAGGATATAAGCGTGAATATCATCCGGTGAAGAAGTGGCAGACATGACTGAAAGCTTGCTCATGGGAATACACACCGAAGGTTGTGAATGGCGTTAGCCAGGAGAGCGTCCATCGACCTGCGAACCGTCCGCTGCCCGAAGCGAATTACACCATAGTAAAAGCCGTACGCGGCGACCGGGTCGGCTTGCCGGTCAGGCTCAGGCAAACATCGAGCAGGGCGTCCCAGGGCTCTCCGGCCTCCATGCCCTTGATCGTCCGGTCCGCCCGGGCACACAACAGCAGCGCCTGATGCGCGTCCTCCCGCCCCAGCCTTTGCAGGGCTTTGACGAGACTGGTCTTGCGCGGCTCCCAAACCCTCTCCTTCTGCTTGGCGAACGCCGCTTCCTGGGTTTCGCCTTTCTCGGTCAAGGCCTTCACGCCGGCAAGTATGCGCAACTCCCGAGACAGCGCCCATAGGGCGACCGCCGGCGCGACGCCTTCCGCCCGCAGGCCGAACAGTATACGCCAGGCGCGTGCGGTCTGGCCGTGCAAGGCCGCCTCTGCCAGCTCGAAGACATCGTAGCGCGCACTGTCGGCGACGGCTTTACGAATCATCTCGTCCTCGATCCGCACGGAACCGTAAAGAATGTGCAGTTTTTCGATTTCCTGCGCCGCAGCCAGGAGATTGCCCTCCACCCGCGCGGCGAGGATGCGCAGCCCCGATTGATCGGCCAACATCTTTTTGGCGCTCATGCGTCGGTCGAGCCATTCGATCAGTTTCTGACCTTCCAGCGGCCACACCTGAACGACCACGCCGCCTTGCTCGATCATTTGGAACCAACGGCTTTTCTGCTCAGCCGCCGTCAGCTTCGGCATACTGACAACCAGCACGGCATCCTCGGGCGGGCGCTCCAGGTAATGCATGAGCGCCGCCGCGCCCTCCTTTTCGGGCTTGGCCGGCAAGCGCAGGTCGATGATGCGCTTATCCCCGAACAGCGAAAAGGAATCGCCCGCTTCCAAAAGCGCGCCCCAAACAAAGCCCTGGTCCGCATAAAACAACTCGCGCTGGGTGAATCCAACCTCAGCGGCAGCCTGGCGAATGGCGTCGGCCGCCTCGCCCAATTGCAGGGGCTCATCGCCGCAAATCAGGTAAGCCGGCACCAAACCCTTGCGCAGCGCGCCGGCCAGTTGGTCCAGACGCAGTTTCACGTCTTTTTTTCCGGCGCCTTGCTGAGCGCGAAAACGGCACGGCGCAACAGCGCCTGAGCCGCTTCCTTCTCGAGCTCCTGCCTGATCAGCCCCTCCTCCTCGGCCTGGCCCAGGGGAAGCGTCTGGTCGTTGAAGTAATCGCGCTTGGTTTCGATCTCCTGACGCGGCAGCAAGACTTCGCCCTTCGGCGTTCGCACGTCGTAAACCACACGATAGGACAAGTCGTACATGACCGAACGGCCGGCCCGACTCAAGGCGAGGTAGCGCCTGAAATGGCTCGCCTTGTAGATATGAATGACGCCTCCCGCCTGCCCCGCCTCCGGCACTACCTTGCCGCCGGCCAGCGACATGGCGTTGCCGAAAGTCCCCACGAACGAGTCGCCGGGGCCAAGCCCTTCCAGATAAAGCTTTTGCGCGATCCCCGGCCCGCTGCCACGTAGGTGGAAACCGCACGCGGCGAGTGACAGGCAAACCGCCGCGAGGATGGTAGGGAACAAGACTCTGCCCGCCGAAGGTCTTCGAATCATGATGACACCACGATGTTGACCAGTTTGCCGGGCACCACGACAACTTTCCTGACCGGCTTGTCCGCGATGAAGCGTCGGACGGTCTCATCCGCCAAAGCCGCCGCTTCAGCGGCCGCAGTGTCGGCTTTGACAGGCAGGGTAATCTTGCCCCTGAGTTTCCCGTTCACCTGCACCACCAGTTCGATGGTGTCGTGAACCAGTGCGGACGGATCCACTCGAGGCCAGGCCACGGTGGCCGCCATTTCGGCATGCCCCAGTTCTTGCCACAAGCGATGGCTGGCGTGCGGGATGATGGGCGCCAGCATCAGTACCACCAGCTCCAGCGCCTCCTGACGCACCGCCTTTGCCTGCTCGCCCCCGTCCTGGAATCGGGACAGCGCGTTGAGCAGTTCCATGTTGGCGGCGATGGCGGTGTTGAACGTATGGCGGCGACCCAGATCGTCCGTCACCTTGCGTAGGGTTTCATGGGCTTGTCGGCGGATCGCCTTGTGTTCCTCGGTTAGCGCGGCTTTGTCCAGGGTCGGCGCCGGGCCTTCGCTCACATGCTGGGCCACCTGCTTCCAAAGGCGTTTCAAAAACCGGTATGCGCCTTCCACGCCGCTGTCTGACCACTCTAAAGACTGTTCCGGCGGCGCTGCGAACATGATGAACAAACGCACCGTATCCGCACCGTAACGCTCAATCAATTCCTGGGGATCGACCGTATTCCCCTTGGACTTCGACATCTTGCTACCGTCCTTCAGCACCATGCCCTGGGTGAGCAAATTGGTGAACGGCTCGTCCGCAGCCACCAGCCCCTCATCCCGCAGCAGCTTGTTATAAAAGCGCGCATACAGCAGATGCAGGATGGCGTGCTCGATGCCACCGATGTACTGATCGACCGGCAGCCAGTACCTGGCCCGCTCGTCCAACATGACCGCATCATTGCAAGCGCTGGCGTAGCGGGCGAAATACCAGGATGACTCCATGAAAGTGTCGAAGGTGTCGGTTTCGCGCTTCGCCGGCTGGCCGCAGCGCGGACAATCGACGTGGACGAAAGAGTCCAGTTGCACCAGCGGCGAACCCGAAGCATCGAATTTGACGTCCCGCGGCAACAGAACGGGCAGTTGATCCTCCGGAACCGGCACGGTGCCGCAGCGCTCGCAATCAATCACCGGGATCGGCGCACCCCAATAGCGCTGGCGTGAAACGCCCCAGTCGCGCAGGCGGAAATTCACCTTCCGCCGGCCCCTGTCCACGGCCTCGAGCCGGTCGGCGATGGCTTCGAAAGCCTGCGCCGAACTCAGCCCGTCGAATTCCCCGGAGTTCTTCAAAACGCCTTTCTCGGTGTAGGCCGAGGCTTCCAAATCCGGTTCGCCGCCCTCCTTCGGGAAAATCACCGGTTTAATGGGCAAGCCATAGTGTTTGGCGAATTCCCAGTCACGCTGATCGTGCGCCGGCACCGACATCACCGCCCCGGTACCGTAACCCATCAGCACGAAGTTGGCGATCCAGATCGGCACGGCTTCGCCGGTCAAGGGATGGATCGCCTTGAAACCAGAATACACACCGCGCTTTTCCATGGTCTCCAGCGCCGCCTCCGAAGACTGGGTCTGCTTGCAGGTGTCGATGAAGGGCTGCAAGTCCGGGCGAATGGTAGCCGCCTTTTCGGCGAGCGGATGTTCGGCGGCGATGGCGAGGTAGGTTACCCCCATCAGCGTGTCGGGCCTCGTGGTGTAGACCCGAAGCGGCTCGGCCTGGCCTTCCACCGCGAACTCCAGCTCAACACCCAGCGAGCGACCGATCCAGTTCTGCTGCATCACCCGTACCTGTTCCGGCCAACCGGTCAGTGACTCGAGGGCGGACAGGAGTTCTTCGGCGTAGGCGGTGATCTTCATGAACCACTGGGGGATTTCCTTGCGCACCACCGGCGTGTCACAGCGCCAGCAGCAACCGTCGATCACTTGCTCGTTGGCTAGGACGGTCTGATCGTTGGGACACCAATTGACCGGCGAGGTCTTTTTATACACCAATCCCTTTTCCAAGAGCCGCAGGAAAAACCATTGTTCCCAGCGGTAATAATTCGGATCGCAGGTGGCGAGCTCGCGTTCCCAGTCATAGCCGAAGCCCAGCCGCTTGAGCTGATCGCGCATGTAGGCGATATTCTCGTAGGTCCAATCCGCCGGGTGTACGCCCTTCTGCATGGCGGCATTTTCCGCCGGCAGCCCAAAGGCGTCCCAACCCATCGGTTGCAACACATTCTTACCCTGCATCCTTTGGTAACGGCTGATCACGTCGCCGATGGTGTAATTGCGCACATGCCCCATGTGCAACCGCCCGCTAGGATAGGGAAACATCGACAGACAGTAATACTTTTCCCGCGCTGGATCCTCGACAGCCTTGAATACCCGCTGGTCTTGCCAGGCTTCTTGCGCTTCTTGCTCGATTGCTTGCGGCCGGTAAATATCTTCCATTCGTTCTAATTCGATCAATGCGGGAAAAAGGCGTTAGAATACAGGAGCCCGGCGCAAATCTAAAGCCGCCAGGCAAAGCGCGGGCGCGGCATCCGAAGCGTCAGGCGCGGCAACAAAGCTTGTATGCTTTGATCCACCACCAAAACCGATTCTTTAAAGAGGGCAGCATGCGCAGGGTGATCTTCAATCAAAAGGGCGGGGTCGGCAAGTCGACCATTACTTGTAATCTGGCCGCCATCAGCGCCATCGACGACAGGAAGACTCTGGTGATCGACCTCGATATCCAGGGCAATTCCACTCATTATCTGCTGGGCAAGAAAGTCACCGATCCCGACGTCACCCTGGCACAGTTCTACAAGGAAACCCTCAGCCTCAATCTGTTCGGCAAGCCGCAGAGTCAGAGCCTGGAAGGCTTCATCCACGAGACGCCCTACCCGAACCTTTACGTGATTCCCTCCCATCCGGACATGGAACCACTGCAAAGCCGGCTGGAGTCGCGCTACAAGATATTCAAGCTGCGCGAGGCGCTGGACACCCTGCACGGTTTCGAGCGCATTTACATGGACACGCCGCCGGTGCTCAACTTCTACAGCCGCTCCGGTCTGATCGCCGCCAAACACTGCCTCATCCCCTTCGACTGCGACGCCTTCTCTCGGGAAGCGCTTTACAACCTGCTCGCGACCATCGCCGAAATCAAGGCCGACCATAATACCGACCTGGATATCGAGGGCATCGTCGTCAATCAGTTCCAAGGGCGGGCCAACCTGCCGCTGCAGATGGTCAACGAACTGATCGCGGAAGGTCATCGGGTGTTGGGCAGCAAAATTTCTTCATCGGTGAAGGTCCGCGAATCCCACAGCGAATCCAAGCCCTTGATTCATTACGTCCCGGATCACAAACTGACCGAGGAATTCCTGGCGCTGCACGAGGAGCTGCATGCCCAGTAAAACGCCCGGGGGCGAGTTGCGCGGGGCCGGCAACGAGTTGAAGTCGGGGAGAGTTGGATTATAAAGAAGGGATTCCGGAAAATGGATGAGCCTTCCAGTAGGCGTTGTCGATCCGCTGGATATTGCTTGCCGCGGTATTCTTCTTGTCTTGGCAGACGTCAGCCGAAAAGGTTGCCGTACATGGTCGAAACGTGCTCCGGTAGCGATTCGAAAGTTCGAGCTAGGATCTCGGGCGTAACCGGAGCCTTTTCCGCCGCTTCGCGCTCGACCAGTGCCTGGCATTCCTCCAGACCCATGTCGTTATAGGCACGGTCGATGAGCTGGGTGGAAATCCTGATCAAACGGCTCTCCGGGCTGTGCTGTTCGGACGACAAGGGCGTCAACTGCTGCTGGATACAGTGTTCCATCAATTCGGGCAGGTTCCAGTGACGCATGAGCGCAGCCCCCAAGTCGGCAAAGGTAAATCCGAAGCCGCCGCGCTGTAGCTCAGCTTCGCGCGACCGGTCCCCGCCGGCTTCCAGCAGAATCGCCTGTGACCGTTCCGGCTCCTTGCAATAAAGGATTAGCGATCCGATATCGTGTAACAAACC
>Ga0335084_10003826_pt1 | contig 14789 bp, 10 predicted proteins | sample Lox_Sample_44_FD_206721 | JGI IMG/M metagenome (GOLD analysis project Ga0335084, IMG submission 206721) | Soil microbial communities from Loxahatchee National Wildlife Refuge, Florida, United States - Lox_Sample_4.4 | ecosystem: Environmental > Terrestrial > Soil > Wetlands | place: USA...
CGGCCCGCGCCCTCTTCCTCGTCACCGCCCTGGTACTGGGCCTCGGCGTCCCCTGCTCCCGCCTGCTCCTCCTCGCGCGGCTCCCCCCGCCGGCCGGCGCGGGGGAGGCGCGCTTCTCCGGGCTCGCCGGGCGGCTCCCCCCGCGGGTGGGCTACTACCGGGCCCCCGACGTCACCGAGCTCGACCGGTACGCCTACCTGAACCACGCCCGGTATGCCCTGGCGCCCGTGCGGCTCGACCCCGTCCTCGGCCAGCCGGACACCGTGCCGGTCCCGGCCGGCGCGCCGCCGGCGCGCGGGGAAGGGATCCCCCCCGGCCTCCGGGCGATCCTGGCCGAGGGCCCGATCGCGGGCGACGTCGCAGCGGCGCTCGCCCGGGCGGGGTTCTCGGCGGCGGAGGGGGGCGGTGCGGTCCGGCTCTTCGTCCGGGAGGGCGCGCCGTGAGCGCCCTCGGCGCCGTCGCCGGCCTGGCGGTCTCCCTGGCGACGGGCGCCGGGCTCGTGATGCTGGCGATGCCGCCGGCCCGGGTCCTCGCCGAGCGCGCCCTCGCGGCGGCGGCCGCGATCGTGGCCGGGATCGCGGCGCACGCGCTCCTCGCCTTCGCCGTCTGCCTCGTCACCGGCCGGCTCTCCGGCACCCTGGTGCCGATCGACCTCGGGCTCGCGGCCGGAGCCTGCGCAGCCGGCGTCCTCTCCCGGCGCCGGGCAACCGCTCGCCCCGCGCCTCCCCGCTCCCCCGAGGCGCGCCCGGACGGGCTCGGGAAGGCAGCCCGCCTGCTCGTCCTGGCGGGCGCCGGGGTGGCCGCGGCGGCGGTGGCCCTGGTCGCCTGGAAGAGCCCGGGGGGCGGCTGGGACGCGGTCGCCAACTGGAACCTGAAGGCCCGGATCCTCGTCCGGGCCACGGAGCCCTTCGCGCTCCTCCGGCGCCCGGAGCTGGGCTGGCCCCACCCCGACTACCCGCCGCTCCTCCCGCTCTCGGTCGCCCGGCTCTGGGCCTTCGGGGGAGAGTCGGCCTTCGCCCCCGCCCTCCTGGCCGCCGCCTTCGCCGGCGCCACGCTCCTCGCCGCCCTCGGGGCCGCGGGCGCCCTGCCCGGCGGGGCGGCCATCCTCGCGCCCCTGCTGGTGCTGGGCACGAGCAGCTGGTTCCGCGAGTGCACCGCGCAGGGCGCCGACGTCCCGCTCGGCGGCCTGGTGGCGACCTCGCTCGCGCTCCTCTTCGCCCGCGAGGGCCGGGGTCGAGGGGCCGCGCTCCTCGCCGGGCTGGTGGCGGGGTCCGCGCCGTTCCTCAAGAACGAAGGGATCGTCTTCGCCGGGGCCGCCGCCGCGGCGGTCGCCTGGCTCGACCGGGCCAGGCTCCGGCCGTTCGTCGTCGGCCTCGCGCCCGGCTGGGCCGCCACGGCCTGGTTCAAGCTCGCGCTCGCGGGCCCGAGCTACCTCAGCTTGAACACCACCCTCGCCGGCGCCCTCCTGCGGCTGGCCGACCCGGGCCGCTGGCGCCTCGTCCTCCGCGCCTACGCCGGGGCGCTCCTCGGGATCGGCGGGGGGATCTGCGCCGCGGCGGTCGCGCTCCTCCTCCTCGCGGGGCTCCGGCCCCGCCGCCCGGCGGCGCTCGCCTGGGTGCCGCTCGCGCTCCTCGGCGCGAGCCAGGTCGGGATCTACCTCGTGACGCCGCTCGACCTCGCCTGGCAGCTCGACGCGTCCGTCGACCGGGTCCTCCTCCAGCTCTGGCCGGCCGCCTGCGCGCTCCTGTTCCTCGGCGCGCGCTTTCCGCCCCTGGAGGCGCCGGCGCCCGGGACCGGACAGGGCGCCCGCGCAGGGCGCTGACTCGGGGCCGAGGCCGGGCTACACCAGGCGGCGAGGAGGAAGCGCCATGAAGGTCTTCGTCACCGGAGCGACCGGCTACGTGGGGAGCGGGATCGCGGCCGCGCTCCTGGCCGCCGGCCACCAGGTGTTTGGGATGTCCCGGTCGGCCGAGAAGGACGCCGCGCTCGCGAAGGCGGGGGTCCGCCCGCTGCGAGGTGCGCTCGGGAACGTCAAGGCCCTGGCCCAGGAGCTCCGCGGCTTCGACGCCCTGGTCCACGCCGCGGTGGACTACGGTCTCGGCGCGGCGGCCGACCGCGAGGCGATCGAGGCCCTGCTCGCGGTCGCTCGGTCGTCCGCCGCCCCGACCGCGTTGGTCTACACCTCCGGCGTCTGGGTGCTGGGCGAGGCGCGGGAGCCCGCCTCCGAGTCGGCCTCCACGGCGCACCCCTTCGCGGCGGTGGCCTGGCGCCCGGCCCACGAGCAGCTCGTCCTCTCCGCGGGGAGCGAGCGGCTCGCCGCCGCCGTGATCCGACCGGGCATCGTGTACGGGGAGCGCCGCGGGCTCCTCGGCTCCTGGTACGAGAGCGCGCTGAAGGAGGGGCGCACCGCCTTCGTCGGCCCGGGGAGCCAGCGCTGGGCCTTCGTCCACCGGCGCGACCTGGGCGAGCTCTACCGGCTGGTGATCGAGCGGCGCGCGAGCGGGATCTTCCACGGGGTGGACGGGGCCTCGCCCACGGTGGAGAGCGCCGCGGCCGCGGTGAGCCGCGCCGCCGGCAAGGGAGGCGCGACGCGGGCCATCCCGGTGGAAGAGGCCCGCAAGGCGATGGGGCCGATGGCGGACGCGCTGGCGGGCGACCAGGTGGTGGTCTCGCGGCGGGCGGCCGAGGTCGGCTGGACGCCGCGCCATCCGCCGTTCTCCCAGGACGCGGCGGCCGCGCTGAAGGAGTGGCAGGGAGGCTAGCGCGTTGCCCCCGGGCGCCGGGTGGGTTACATGGCGCCCCGTGCCGCTCCTGGACGCGCTCCGCGCGGTGACCGCCTTCGCTCCGCCCGCGGCCCTCCCCGGCTGCGACCTCGCCCTGCTCGGCGACGTCCTCGCCGCCCACGGGCTCGCGCCGCTCGCCTCTTACCAGGTGGAGACCACGCCCCTGGGCGCGGGACTCCCGGCCGTCTTCCGGGAGAGGCTCCTCGGCCACTACCAGGCGGTGGTGAACGACAACGTCCTGAAGCTCGTCACCCTGCGCGGCGTGCTCAAGGCGGCGCACGAGGTGCCGGTGGTCCTGCTCGGGGGCGCGGCCTACGTCGACTGGCTCTACCCGCACATGGCCTTCCGGCCGGTGGGCGACCTCCGGATCGCGCTCCGCGCCGAGGACCTGGCGAGGTTTCGGGAGGCGCTCCAGGGCTCGCTCTCGCTCGCCCGCACCGAGGACGGCGGGCGGAGCGCGGTCTTCACCGACGGCCGGCTGACCGTGACCGCGCAGGAGGGGCTCTTCCCCGGCGCCCCCGCCGACCCCCAGCTCTTCGCCCGGCGGCGCCCCTACCCGGCGTTCGGCCCGGCCGCTGGGCGCCCCTCGGCGGAGGACGCGCTCCTCTCGACCGTCGGCGAGCAGGCGAAGGACGGGCTCCTCGCGCCGCTCCTCACCTACGTCGACCTGCGCGAGCTCCTCCGCCTCCCCCTCGACCCGGCCTACGTCCTGGAGCGCGCCCGCGCGCTCGGCCTCGCCCGCGCGCTCCACGGCGCGACCCGGCTCGCGGCCCACTTCTTCCCCGAGGTGGAGGACGCCGCGGCGCGGGTGCGGCCGGAGCTCTCCCTGGCGGAGCGGGTGGCGGTGGACCGGGTGGTGGAGGCGGCGATGGACCCGGCCCGGCTCCGGCACCTGCGGGGCGCCGAGGCGGCGGCGCGCGCGGTGGTGGCGCCTTGAAACTTCCGCGGCGGGGTGGGGTTGATGCTCCCAGAACCGGCCGGCGCGCCGTGGCCAGGCCCGCGAGGACCAGGCGAGCACCCCCCTTCCCGGGTGAGCGCAAGCGGGAGCTCCCCCGGTGGCTCGTGACCACGCCTGGGGGTGGCGGGTCTCCTCTGGCACGCCTCGCGTGTCCAGCGGGGAGCGTGACGGGAGGGTGAAGCGGGGCGCGGCGGATGCGAGGATCCTCGAAGGTTCGGCTTGCGTGGGCGGCGGCGGCTGCGACCCTCCTCGCGCCCTGCTGGGCCCCCGGCCAGGAGCTGCTCGCCGGGGGGCTCGACGACTCCCGGCGAACCCTCCTGCCGGGGAGCGTCCACCCGATGGCCAGGCCCGAGTGGGACATTGGCCGGCTCGACCCGGGGATCCGGCTCGAGGGCGTCACGCTCGTCCTCCGGCCCTCTCCCGAGCGCCAGGCCGCGCTGGAGGCGCTCCTCGCGGACCAGCGCGATCCCGCTTCGCCCCGGTACCACGCCTGGCTCACGCCGGAGCAGTTCGGGGAGCGCTTCGGGCTCGCCGCGGCCGACCTCGGGCGCGTCTCGGCCTGGCTCCGATCGCGGGGGCTCGCGGTCACCGGCGTCTCGCGGAGCCGGAACCAGGTCTCCTTCGGCGGCTCGGCCGGGAGCATCGAGGCGGCCCTCCGCACCGAGCTCCACCGCTACGCCGCCGGTGGAGCGGTCCACTTCGCGAACGCCACCGCAATCTCCCTCCCCACCGCCCTCGCGCCCCTGGTGGCCGGGGTCCGGAACCTGGACGACTTCCGCCCTCGCCCCAGGGTCCATCGGCCCGCCGAACCCGCCTTCACCTCGAGCATCTCCGGCAACCACTTCCTCGCCCCGGGCGACGTGGCGACGATCTACGACGTCTCCGCCCTCTACGCCGCCGGCCTCGACGGCAGCGGCGAGTCGATCGCGGTGGTGGGGCAGAGCGCCCTCGACCCGGCCGACGTGGCCGCCTTCCGCGCCGCCGCCGGGCTCGCCCCCAACGCTCCCCAGCTCGTCCTCGTGCCGTCCTCGGGGACCTCGACCGTGGTCGCCGGCGACGTGGAGGAGGCGTCCCTCGACGTCGAGTGGTCCGGCGCGGTGGCCCGGAGCGCCCGGATCGTCTTCGTCTACACGGGCAACTCCGCGAGCTTCAACGTCTGGGACGCGCTCCAGTATGCGGTCACGAACGACGTCGCCCCGGTCATCAGCATGAGCTACGGGTTCTGCGAGCAGCTCACCGGCTCGACGACCGCCAACGTCTTCCGTGGCTGGGCGCAGCAGGCGAACGCCCAGGGACAGACCATCAGCGCCTCGGCCGGCGACGCCGGGGCGGCGGACTGCGAGTCGGTCGGCGCCGCCACCGCCAGCCACGGCCTGGCGGTGGACCTCCCGGCCGCCCTCCCCGAGGTCACCGGGGTGGGCGGGACCACGCTCTCCGGCGACGCCTCCAATCCGGGCGCCTTCTGGAGCGCCACCAACGGCGCGGGCGCCGGCTCGGCCCTCGGCTACATTCCGGAGACGGTCTGGAACGACACCGCCCTCGAGGGCGTCCTGGCGGCCGGGGGCGGCGGGGCGAGCGCCTTCTTCCCGAAGCCCAGCTGGCAGGTGGGGAGCGGCGTCCCGGCCGACGGCCGGCGGGACGTGCCCGACCTGTCGCTGGCCGCCTCGGCCGTCCACGACGGGTACCTCATCTGCGTCCAGGGGAGCTGCGTCTCCGGCTTCCGGGCCGCCGACAGCACGCTCACCGTGGTGGGCGGGACCTCCGCCGGGGCGCCCAGCTTCGCCGGCATGCTCGCCCTCCTCGACCAGGCGACCGGCGGGCACGGCCTCGGCAACGTGAACCCGCAGCTGTACGCCCTCGCCCAGACCACGCCCGGCGCCTTCCACCCGATCACCTCGGGGAGCAACATCGTCCCCTGCCAGCCGAGCTCGACGGATTGCCCGGCGGCGAGCCCCTTCCAGCTCGGCTTCGCCGCCGGCCCGGGCTACGACCAGGCCGCCGGCCTCGGGTCGGTCGACGCCGGGGCCCTGGTCGCCGCCTGGACCGCCTCCCTGCGGGCCGCCACCCAGACCACCCTCTCCGCCTCGGCCACCTCCAGCCCGGTCGGCCAGGACGTCACCTTCACCGCCAGCGTCACCTCCGTCGCTCCCGGCGCCGCTCCCACCGGGACGGTCGTCTTCCTGTCGGACGCCCAGCCGCTCGGGGCGGAGGCGGCCCTCTCCGGCGGCCAGGCGAGCATCACCACGGGGGCGCTCCCCGCCGGGGTCCACGCCGTCACGGCGGCCTACTCGGGTGACGCGAGCCACCTCCCCTCGACCTCGGCCGCCGTGAGCGTGACGGTGGGATCGGTCGTCTCGGTCACCGGCCCGGCCACGGTCACCCCGCCGCGCGGCGGCCTCACCTTCACCGCCAGCGGAGGGAGCGGGACCGGCTACGTCTGGTCGCTCCTGACGAACGCCTCGGGCGGCGCGGTGAGCGGGGGACGCTACACCGCAGGCCCGGCCGGGAACGTCGTCGACGTCATCCGGGTGGTCGACTCGCAGGGCAACGCGGGCGGGATCGACGTGACGGTGACCGCCGGGGTGACCATCACGCCGGGGATCGCCAGCGTCGCCGTCGGGGGCACCATCGCCTTCTCCGCCCAGGGCGGGAGCGGGACCGGCTTCAGCTGGGCGCTCGCCACGGACCTCTCGGGCGGCGCCGTGAACGCGGCCACCGGGGCCTACGCGGCCGGCCCGACCGGGGGCGTGATGGACGTGGTGGCCGTGACCGACTCGCTCGGGAACACGGCCTCCCGGAACGTCACCGTCACGCCGCCGGCCCAGGCGGCGAGCGCGCCCTCCCCCTCCGGAGGCGGCTGCGGCTCGAGCGGCGGGGGGAGCGCCCTGCCGTCGCTGCTCGCGCTCGGGCTCTGGCTCGGGAGGCGCCGGGCCGGCTCCCGGGGCCCGCCGACCCCGTGATAGATTCCCCCGTTCTCTCCAGGGGAGTCCGCCCGTGAACGTCACCGTCGTCGGAACCGGCTACGTGGGTCTGGTCACCGGGACCTGCTTCGCCGAGTCGGGCCACCGGGTCGTCTGCCTCGACATCGACCCGAAGAAGATCGCGCTGCTCCAGGGCGGCGGGATCCCCATCTACGAGCCGGGGCTGGAGGAGCTCGTCCGGCGCAACGTGCGCGAGGGGCGGCTCGCCTTCACCACCTCGTACCCCGAGGGGATGCGCGAGGCGGAGGTCGCCTTCATCGCCGTCGGGACCCCCCCCGGGGAGACGGGCGAGGCCGACCTCACGCACGTGCTCTCGGCGGCGGCCGAGCTCGCCCGGCAGATGAAGGGCTACACCGTGGTGGTGAACAAGAGCACCGTGCCGGTGGGGAGCGCGGAGAAGGTGGCCGAGGTGGTCCGCCAGCACACCGCCCACCCCTTCGACGTGGTCTCGAACCCCGAGTTCCTGAAGGAGGGGGCGGCGATCGACGACTTCATGCGGCCCGACCGGGTGGTGGTGGGCGTCTCCTCCGAGCGGGCGCGGGCGATCATGGCCGAGCTCTACGCCCCCTTCGTCCGGGCCGAGCAGCCGGTGCTCTTCATGGACGTCCGCTCGGCCGAGCTCACCAAGTACGCGGCCAACGCCATGCTCGCCACCCGGATCTCGTTCATGAACGAGATGGCCACCCTCTGCGAGCGGCTGGGGGCGGACGTGGACATGGTCCGCCGGGGGATCGGCTCGGACCGCCGCATCGGCCACCCGTTCCTCTTCCCCGGGGTGGGCTTCGGCGGCTCCTGCTTCCCCAAGGACGTGCGGGCGGTGATGACCATGGCCCGGTTCATCGGGCTCGACTTCGACCTCCTGCGCGCGGTGGAGCGCGTGAACGAGCGGCAGAAGCGCTGGCTGGTGGAGAAGGCCACCCGCCACTTCGGCTCCCTGGCGGGGAAGACCCTCGGCGTCTGGGGCCTCGCCTTCAAGCCCAAGACCGACGACATGCGGGAGGCCCCCGCCATCACCGTGATCGAGGGGCTGCTGGGGAACGGGGCGAGGGTGAAGGCGCACGACCCGGTGGCCGCGGAGGTCGCCGAGCGGCTCTTCCACGGCCGCGGCGTGGAGCTGGTGCCGGAGCCCTACGCCGCCGCCGAGGGGGCGGACGCGCTCCTGCTCGTCACCGAGTGGAACGAGTTCCGCCAGCCGGACCTCGCCCGGCTGAAGCGGGTCATGCGGCAGCCGGTGCTCCTCGACGGCCGGAACGTCTGGGACGCGCAGAAGGCCCGGGCGGCCGGCTTCACCTACTACGGCGTGGGGCGCTCCGCGCGGGCCGAGTGACGGCCCGGCTCAGGCGCTCGGGCGCTTCCCCTTCGAGAGGACCAGCACCACCCCGGCCACCTCCTCGAGGACCAGCTCGAGCCGCCGGGCCACGTCGAGCTCCTCCAGCACCCGCTGGCGGGCCTCCGGCTCGGAGACCGCCGCCGCCGCCACCAGGTCGGCGATCGAGGAGGGATCGCGCATCTGCGCCACCGCCTCGGCGAGGGCGGCGACCCCGGACTCGGGGGGGAGCCGCTGGGCGAGCTCGTAGACGAGCTGCCGGAGAGGCTCGAGGGCGCCCGCCAGGGCGGCGGGGCCTCCCGCCGGCCAGACGTCCTCGAGGATCTGGGCCTGGAACTCCCGGTACATGCGCCGGGGCGCCAGCTCCGGCCCGAGCCGCACCCGGGCCAGGCCGCGGACCACCAGGTCGAAGCGGCCGTCGGGGTAGCGCTCCTCCTGCTCGATCACGCAGGCCCCGCAGACCGGGTGGAGTGGAGGGTGGAGCTGCTTCGCCCCCTCCTTCGTCAGCAGCGCCGGCACCGCCAGGATCCGGTCGGTGGCCAGCGCCTCCTCCACCAGCGCCTTGTAGCGCGGCTCGAAGATGTGGAACGGCGTGGGCGTCCCGGGGAGGACGGCCACGCCGTGGAGGGGGAACACCTTGAGGGCGGCGCACGCCCGGGCGAGCGCCGCCCTGGGCGACGGCGGACCGATCCGCTCCGCCATCGCGCCGTCCCTAGTGGGCCGGGCTGGCCGCGCCCGCGCCGCCCGCGCCCTCGGCGGCCTTGGCGCCGCTCTCGATCCGCATCTTGTAGAAGGAGCGGAAGACGAAGACGAGGGCGACGAGGAGGAAGAGGGCCGAGAGCCCGAGCCGGGTCCCGGTCTCCATCTTGATCGCCAGCTCGACGGCGAGCAGGCCGAAGAGGGTGGTGAACTTGATGATGGGGTTCATGGCCACCGAGGAGGTGTCCTTGAAGGGGTCGCCGACGGTGTCGCCCACGACCGTGGCGGCGTGCAGCTCCGTCCCCTTGGCCTTGAGCTCCACCTCCACCACCTTCTTGGCGTTGTCCCAGGCGCCCCCGGCGTTGGCCATGAAGATCGCCTGGAACAGGCCGAAGATGGCGATCGAGATCAGGTAGCCGATGAAGAAGAACTCGTCCGCCAGGGAGAAGGAGAGGGTGGCGAAGAAGATCACCAGGAAGATGTTGAACATCCCCTTCTGCGCGTACTGGGTGCAGATCTCGACCACCTTCTTCGAGTCCTGCACGCTCGCCTTCTCCACCCCCTCGAGGCGGATGTTCTGCTTGATGAACTCGACCGCGCGGTAGGCGCCGGTCGAGACCGCCTGGATCGAGGCGCCGGAGAACCAGTAGATCACCCCGCCGCCCATGATCAGCCCGAGGAGGAAGAGCGGGTTCAGGATCGAGAGCTTCTCCATGTTGGCCGTGAGCCCGTGGGTGAGGACCACGATGATCGAGAAGATCATGGTGGTCGCGCCCACCACCGCCGTGCCGATGAGCACCGGCTTGGCGGTCGCCTTGAAGGTGTTGCCGGCCCCGTCGTTCTCCTCGAGGAAGTCCTTGGCCTTGTCGAAGTTGAGGTCGAAGCCGAAGTCCCTCTTCACCTCGACCTTCACGTCCGGGACGCTCTCGATGAGCGAGAGCTCGTAGACCGACTGGGCGTTGTCGGTCACCGGGCCGTAGGAGTCGACCGCGATCGTGACCGGGCCCATCCCCAGGAAGCCGAAGGCCACCAGGCCGAAGGCGAACACCGCCGGCGCCATCATCAGCTGGGAGAGGCCCAGGGTGGAGACGCCGTAAGCCGCCCCCATGAGGGCAATGATCACGAGCCCCATCCAGAAGGCGGAGAAGTTCCCGGCGGTGAGGCCGGAGAGGACGTTGAGCGAGGCGCCGCCCTCCTTCGAGGCGGTGACCACCTCGCGGACGTGGCCGGAGTTCATGGAGGTGAAGACCTTGATCATCTCCGGGATGATCGCGCCCGCCAGGGTGCCGCAGGTGATGATGGTGGAGAGCTTCCACCACATCGTCCCGTCGCCGAGGCCGCCGACGAGGAGGTACGAGACCAGGAAGGTGAGGCCGACCGAGACCAGCGAGGTGAGCCACACCAGCACGGTGAGGGGGGCCTCGAAGTTCATGGAGTCGGCGACCCTGTACCGGGCCGAGGCCAGCGCCTCGTTGATCCAGTAGGAGACCACCGAGGCGATCACCATCATGATGCGCATGGCGAAGATCCAGACCAGCAGCTTCACCTGGGTGCTCGGGTTCACCACCGCGAGCAGGATGAAGCTGATGAGCGCCACCCCGGTCACGCCGTAGGTCTCGAAGCCGTCCGCGGAGGGGCCGACCGAGTCGCCGGCGTTGTCGCCGGTGCAGTCGGCGATCACGCCCGGGTTGCGCGCGTCGTCCTCCTTGATCTTGAAGACGATCTTCATCAGGTCGGAGCCGATGTCGGCGATCTTGGTGAAGATGCCGCCGGCGATGCGGAGGGCGGAGGCGCCCAGCGACTCGCCGATGGCGAAGCCGATGAAGCAGGGGCCGGCCAGGTCCGCGGGCACGAAGAGCAGGATGCAGAGCATGATGAGCAGCTCGACGCTGATGAGCATCGTGCCGATCGACATGCCGGCCTTGAGCGGGATGGCGTAGGTGGGGAAGGGCTTCCCCCCCAGGGCGGCGAAGGCGGAGCGGCTGTTCGCGTAGGTGTTCACGCGGATGCCGAACCAGGCCACGCCGGAGGAGCCGAGGATGCCGATCAGGCTCATCACCAGGATGAGCAGCACCCGGCCCGCCCCCATCCCCTGGCCGCCGTCGGGGCCGGTGGTGAGGAAGCCGAAGTAGGCGACGATGATCACCGCGATGAACGCCCAGAGGATCGCGATGAACTTGCCCTGGGTGACCAGGTAGGTCTTGGCGGTCTCGTAGATCAGCTCCGAGATCTCGCGCATCGAGCGGTGCACCGGGAGCGCCTTGAGCTGCCGCGCCGCGACCAGGCCGAAGACCAGGCCGGCCAGGGACACCAGGATCCCGACCAGGAGGAGCGAATGGCCGTTCACGCCGCCGAGGAAGGCCTCGCTGCGCAGATCCGGGAGGATGAGGTTCGCCTCGCCGTGCCCGCCGGAGGCGAGCGTGAGCGAGGTGAGCAGGCTGGACAGGTTCATGGTGTGCAGGGCCCCTCCGACGAATGGCAGTATTCGCAAAAACCCGATGCGTTGCGCAAAGATGCGCAGCCGTTGGGATGACGGGAGGCCGGATAGTACCGGCCCGGAGCGGACTTTGGCAAGCCGCGCCTGGCGGCGGGCCGAGAGCGCCTCTCACGACCCCGGGCCGGGTCGTCCGACGCGCTAGCCTGCGCCCGGAGCCTTGGCGGGAGCGGCGGCGGCCGAGCCGAGGTCGAGGGCGGCGAAGTTCACGTTGAAGTAGCCCGCCACCCCGCAGGAGTACATGACCCGCTTCACGATCCGGAACGGCACCGCCTTGTCCGCCTGGATGTTGACCGTCCCGTCCCACCGGGCGGTGGGGTCCTGCTGGTGGATGAAGTCCCAGCGCTTCTTCTCGTCGCGGAGCCGCTCCTCCAGGGCGGGGATGTTGAGGTAGCCCCCGTCCCGATCGAGGTCGGCGATCTCCGCCACCTTGACGCCGGTCACCACCACCTGCGAGGCGCTCACCGCCACCACCGGCGCGATCTCGATCGTCTGGCCGTGCTGGGCGTCGGGGAGCTTGATGTCCTTCTGCATGTACAGCACCTCGCCCGTGGACGAGAACTGCTGCAGGAGGAAGATGACCAGCATGGTCATCATGTCCACCATGGGCACGACGTTCAGGTCGGCGTTGGTGGCCTTGCGCCCCCGGGAGAACTTGCCCCCCAGGATCCGCGATCTCTCGAACCGGGGCGCCGGGCGCTTGCCTGGGGTGACGATGGGCACGCTCGCCTCTCCCTAGACCCCGGTCACCGAGACCGACACCAGCCCCTGGCCGACGCAGGTGTCGATCACCTGCACCAGGTCGCCGTAGGGGACGGTGTCCTCGGCCGAGACCGTGATCGCCGCGGTCTCCGGGTAGTCGTTGCGGAGCTGCCGGAGCCGGTCGTTCAGGGCCCGGTAGTCCTGCCGCACGCCGCCGCCGGTCCGCTCGAGCGGGATCTCGATGGAGAGCCCCGCGGTGCTGGAGAGGACCATCCCCCGCTCGCCCACCGCCAGGGTCACCACCACGCTCTTCTGCTGCTCCGCCTGGGCCGGCTCGGGCGCCCCCGAGCCGAACTGCTGCACCTGGAGGCGGGAGATCTGGGTCCAGACGGCGGTGTAGAGCAGGAAGGTGATGCAGCAGGAGAGGAGGTCGATCGCCGGCACGACGTTGATCACCGCGTCGAGCGCCTTGCGCTTCCGCCTGCCGCCGCCGCCCTGCTCGGGCATCGCGCCGCCGCCCATCGGCTTCCTCCTCTCGTCCTGGTCCGCCCGCCCGGAGGGGGGGCGCTACCCGGCCTGCTCCTCCACCGCCACCGGCGCCGGGACCTTCATCTTGTCCCGGTTGGCGATGATGAGGTTCAGGACCGAGACGCTGGTCTCGTTGATCTCGTCCAGCATGTGCTGCGAGCGCCCCTGCAGGACCGAGTAGAAGACCAGGGCGGGGATGGCGGTGAGCAGCCCGAAGGCGGTGCAGTTCATGGCCTCGGAGATCGACGAGGCGAGGATGGTGGCCTTGTCGGCCGGGCTGGCGTTGGCCACCGCGCCGAAGGCGCCGATCAGGCCGACGATCGTGCCGAGGAGGCCGAGCAGGGTGGCGACGTTGCCCAGCATCGCCAGGTAGCCGGTCCGGCGCTCGATGCGCGGCGACTCGCGCAGGGTCGCCTCGTCCATGGCCGCCTGCACGTCGGCCTCCCCCTTGGGGACGTTGATGAGCCCGGCCTTGATCACCGAGACCAGCGGCGTCTTCTTCTGCGAGGCGCAGAAGCTGATCGCGCGGTCCAGGTCGCCCCGGTAGATGTGGTCCTTCAGCCCCTTGAGGAACGCCTCCTTGTCGACCGAGGCCGCCACGTAGAGCGCGAAGGCGCGGTCGATGACGAGGCCCACGACCACGAAGAGCGAGGCGAGGATGGGGTGCATCATCCATCCGCCCTCGTGGTAGTGCTTCGCGAGCGTTCCGAACATTTCGCCCATTGCCGAGAGGCCTCCGGAGGTTGGGCCGCGCGCGTGCCCGTCCCACGATCGCGCGTCTTGCCCGAGTTGCGGATCCCGTACCACGGGGTTTTCGAGCGCGTCAAACCCTCGGGGTGTGTCTGCCGCGCACCCTGCCCCCGTCCGGTTCGGGGCCGTCCGGGCCGGGCCGCCACCCGGGAGAGGGCGAGGGCGTCGCCGGGCCCACGGGCGCCCATTGCCGGAGGCCCGGGGGCGTCGTAGGCTCGGCTGCCTCCATGCCGCTCGCCGACGTCTTCGCCCCGTACCGCCTGGCGCCCGGCGCGCTCCCGGAGGAGGCGGCGCGGGCGGCGGAGGCGCTCGCCGCCGAGCCCCTCCTCGCCCCCCCGGCGGAGCCGCTCCCGGCGCCGCTCGTGAACCACGCCCTCGCCGACCTGCCCACCGGCCGCGCGGCCGCCGCCGCGGAGGCGTGCCGGGCCGCGGACGGCGCCCCGGCCGGCCTCTCCGGCCCGCCCCGCGCCTGCCTCTCGTCGCCGCGACAGCGGGCCCGGGTGGGCGAGGCGTCGCGGGCCGCCCTGGAGGCGGGGTTCGCCGGCGTCTGCCTCGACCGCCCCGACGCCTCCCTGGCGCTCGGGCTCCTCGGGGCCGGATTCTGCGTCGAGTGCCAGCGCGAGCTCGGCCGGCGGCTGGAGCGCGAGTACGGCGATCACTTCCAGCCCATCGACTACCTGGCCCTGGCGCGGGACGCCCTGGCGGCCGCGCCCGGCGCGGTCACCTTCGAGCAGCTCCCCTTCGGCCGCGATTTCTGGCGCTTCCGCAACGAGGCCCTCGAGCTCGCCGTGCGGGACTACGCCCGGGCGGCCCGCGACGCGGGGCGGACGGCCGCCCGCCCGTTCGAGGTGGTGGCCCAGTTCGAGGCGCTCGGCCCCGCCCAGCTGCGCGCTGCGCGCCACCTCGACGCCGCCATCTTCACCGTCGCCCCGCCGGGCCCCGGGACCGGGCTCGGCCTCTTCCGCCTCCTGCGCGCGGTGATGCGTCGCCGGCCGGCCGCGGTGGCCCTCGCCGGCGGCGCCCCGGGGCCGGCCCTGGCCCGGCTGGCGGCGGTGGCCGCCACCTGCGGGGTGGAGCTCGCGGGCCTCGAGCCGGCGGGGGAGGCCGGGGCCGAGGTGGCGAGCGTGCGGCGCCTGGCGCGCCAGCTCTCGCTCCGCGCCGGCCGGCCGCCCGCCGCGGCCCAGCCGGTCGCCGAGTGCGCGGTCCTCTACTCGGGCGAGGCCGACCTCTGGACGGGCGGACGCCACCGCCAGGCGGTCGAGCTCGCCGCCGACGCCCTGGCCGCCCTCCACGTACAGGCGCCGGTGGTGACGCGGCTCCAGGACGTGCCGGCCGGCGCGGCCCTGGTCCTCGCCGACGCCGGGGCCCTCGCGCCGGGCGAGGCCAAGGAGATCCTGCGCCGCCTGGAGGCGGGGGCGCCGGTGCTCGCCTTCGGGGAGCCGGCCGCCACCGACGAGGGCGGCCGGCCGGCGGGCGCCTTCCTCCCGGCGGGGAAGTTCTCCGGGGTGCGGGTCGGCTCGGGCACCCTCGCCTCGCTCCCCTCGCTCGCCCAGGGGAGCCGGGGCGC
>Ga0335084_10003827_pt1 | contig 14788 bp, 12 predicted proteins | sample Lox_Sample_44_FD_206721 | JGI IMG/M metagenome (GOLD analysis project Ga0335084, IMG submission 206721) | Soil microbial communities from Loxahatchee National Wildlife Refuge, Florida, United States - Lox_Sample_4.4 | ecosystem: Environmental > Terrestrial > Soil > Wetlands | place: USA...
ATCGGGGGCGGTCTCGAATTTGCCTTCGGCGCCGACGAACACGGTATTCGGCTGGGCATTGAGAGTAGGGCGATCTTGAGCGACAGCCAGGGTGGCCAGCAGGAACGTGGAACACAAAATCCGTACAAGCAATCGCATAAATATCTCCAGAGGTGCAGTTATACACCCACTCCTATAGAACGTGGTCCGTGGCCAGGATTGCGGAGTGTTGTCGGAAGCGGAAGACTTTGAACCACGCAGGGCACGGAGTATCAAAAAGTGGGCACAGCTTTCGCCGTGCCCTGACCCTGCTGGTGGTCAAAGACCTTGACTGATGTCGCAGGACACTGGAGTAAACGCCGCCCTGCTTGCGACAGCTCAGTGCGACGGCACCTGCAGCGTGTGGTCGAGGCGGACCTCGAGGATTGTCCCCTTGTCGAGGCGAAGGTCATGATCGCTCATGAGGCCGGCGATCGCGCCCATGCCCGCTCCGGCGCCGGCGCCGATTCCTGCTCCCTTGCCGCCGCCAGCGGCTCCTCCAGCGGCAGTTCCAATCACAGCCCCGACCGCCGCGGTCTCGATGACACGCTTCTTGCTCAGGCCCTTGCGCTCGATTTCGCCTTCGGGGTCAGGAGGCTTCAATCCATGCTCTCCGGGAACGCCGGTGACGGTGGCGATCAAGGGTACCCATCCGTGATTAGTTTCGATCTCGTCGAAGCTGAGCAGCAGGCGCGCATGCAGTCCCTGTTCGACGGAGCTGACGTGCGCTTTAATCTTCTTGCCGCGCGGAATCATGCTGCCGTTGGCGGCGATGAGGTCTTCGCCAAGCTTCAGCCTGAAGTGCTTACCTGGCTGAAGAGTGCGCGTATCGAGCCGGTCTTCCAACCGGGCCAGGAAAGTTGTGCCTTCCGGGATCGCATTCGGAGGCGCCATGGGGGCGATCAACGGATCGCGCCATTGAGAGAGCAAGGCTGAAGTTGCGAGCAAGGCACAAGTTCCTGCTCCAGACAGAATTCGCGATATACGCATTCGTGGAAGCTCCCGCCCCGAAGCAACCTGCCACCCAGGACGGTCAAAGAACCGCCCTGGGCCCGTTTGAAGTAAGCAGCTGTTGAGAGGTTGGATGTGGGTGGGAGCGTGAAACGATGCCTGAGAAAGCGGCCTGGTCAGGCTCGGGGAAAGCGCCCTTTTTCGTCAATATCCTTGCGCAAGTCTTCCCAGATGTGATCGGGCATGCCGAGGAACACTTCCACGATGTGGGGATCGAACTGGCGTCCCGCCCAGACCTCGATTTCCTTGCGCGCAGCCTGAAGACTCTGCCGCGGGCGGTAGGGACGATCCGAGGTCATCGCATCCAGAGTGTCGGCAATAGAGAAGATGCGTGCCCCGAGAGGAATCTCGTCTCCCTTAAGCCGTCGCGGATAGCCAGTGCCGTCGAAGCGTTCCTGGTGGGAATAGACGATCTCGGCCGCCTCCTGCAGGAACGGGATATTCTTCAGAATCTTGTAGCCGTACCAGGCGTGTTCCTTCATGATGCTGACTTCTTCGGGATTAAGCTTGTCCGGCTTGCGGAGGATGTTGTCGGGGATCGCCATCTTGCCGATGTCGTGGAGGAACGCACCGCGCGCGATGATGCGAATTTCATCTTTCTGCAAACCCATCTTCTGCGCGATCGCGATGGTGAACGCGGTCACGCGCTTGGAGTGGCCCTCGGTTTCGGCATCCTTGAGGTCGAGAGCATCGCCGAGAGCTTCCAGAGTAATGTCGTAGGAACGCTCCAAGTCGGCAAGAGCGGACTTCCACTGCTGCGTTCGAGCGGCAACCAGGGCTTCCAGATTGGTGCGGTAGGCGTCATTTTCGCGCTGCAGGCGGCGCTTTTCGAGGGCGCGGCGCACCGTGGCCAGGAGCTGTTCCCGCTCGAAAGGCTTCAGCAAATAGTCATAAGCCCCATTACGCAGGGCTTGAAGAGCGGCCTGGATGTCATTGACGGCAGTGACCATGACGACCGGGACGTCAGGGAATTTTTCTTTCGAGCGCTCCAGAAGGGCAAGGCCATCCATCTCCGCCATGAGCAGGTCAGAGAGGACGAGATCGAACTCTTCGCCTGATTCGAGCAAAGACAGGGCCTCCAGGCCGCTGGCAGCCTGGCGGGTTTGAAACTGGGCAGCCGTGAGCATGGAAGAAACGATCTCGCGGATCGTCTCTTCGTCGTCGACAACGAGAATGCGGTCGAGCGCCATGTCGGAAGTTTCGAGTGAGTGTATCGCCCATTCTAACGTAGCGATCACATTCCGAAAGTAACCAACTGGGGGCGGAAATTCGGTCTCCGGCGGGTGGGAGCATGATATGTAAAGGGTTCTGGCGTTTCTACACGTGTCTATGAATCCTGCCTGGTTCTTAGGGTATCCGGTTGGGGCGCTGGCCGTTCCCTGGCTGACGCCGCGGGAATCGGCTGCCCTGATTGTGGCAGTAGTGAGTTTCCTCTTCTTCCGCGCCTTCCGGCAACGCTATCTGCTGACCTGGGGAATGGGCTGGATCACGTACGCCGTCTTCCTGTGGATGACGCGCATCGGGGAACTGAATCACGTGTCTGCGCTACGGCAAGCGGTGACCGGAGCGGAATTTGTCGTCGCGATGACGCTGTTTGCGGCGGCGGCGGTTCTCTCCACGCATGCGCGGCGGTTGCTCACGGCGATCCTGATGGTGGCCGGAGTCGCGTTGGCGTGTGCGGTACTGCGGCCACTCTATTTGCCGGACGCAGCAGGGATGCGGATTGGGGTAGATATCGCATGCCGGCTGATCGCCGCCAGCGCAGCCGTGGGACTGCTGCGGTACCGATTCGGGCGGATCGGGCTGGGTGCGCTGCTGATCAGCGTGGGATTACCGGCGGTGAACCTGAGTTGGCCACCGTACACAAATTCGATTCCGCCGGAGGGATGGCTGCTGCTCGAAGTGCTGTTCGGCTCGGGCATGTTCGTGCTGGTGCTGGGCGATTCGCGGGTGCGGATGCACCGGCTGTCGGTATTGAACGAACTGACGGTGACAATTTCGCGGGCGCAGAACCACGGGCCCATGATGCAGGCGGCGCTGGAAAAACTGAAATCGGTTGCGCGGGCGAAGGCGGCGTGGTTCCGCATGATGGAGGGCAGCAACCTGGTGGTCACGCAGCACGTCGGGTTGTCACCGGACTTCATGCGGGCGATTGGCCAGATCGGCATGGACGACACCGTGGCGCGAGTGTTGCAGAACAACTGTGCGGCCGTGCTCAAGCTCTCGGAAATTCCGGAAGCGGTGGCGGAGCAGTTGAAGAAGCTGCGCATTCACCACGTCGTGATGCTGCCGGTGCAGGGCAAAAAGTCGATGATCGGCACCCTGTCGCTGGGATGCACGTCGGGCCGCAGTCATAGCGCGGAAGAGCTCGAATTTCTGGAAACGGTCAGCAACCAGCTGGGTATTGCGGTAGAGAATCTGCGGCTGCTGGAACAGGTGTTGCGCTCGCAGCGGCAGTGGATGAACACGTTCGATTCGATCCAGGACCTGATCCTGGCGCATGATGCCGACTACCGGATCATGAAGACCAACCAGGCGCTGCTCCAGCGTCTGGAGCAGGCGCCGGCGGATGTGGTGGGCAAGCTGTGCGAGGAGATTCTGCCGCAGAAGGCGCCGTGGGGAGGATGTCCATATTGCGAGCGCGGACCGGGGCTGACCGAAGGCGCGGACCCGTGCTTCGGCGGACAGGCGCTGGTTTCGACATCATCGTTTACCGAGCAGGGAAGCCAGCAGAAGGGCACGATCCACGTCGTGCGCGATACGACGGAACGGCACGTCGCGGAAGAAAAATACCGCATGTTGTTCGAGCAGGCGCAAGAAGGCGTATTCGTCGCGACGCTCGAAGGCAAGCTGCTCGACTGCAACGACGCATTCGTGACCATGCTCGGCTATGCCAGCCGTGAAGAACTGGCGGCGCTGGACATCGATGGGGTGCTGTATCCGGTGGCGGACGAAAGGGAGACGTTCCGCAAAGAACTTGAGGCGCACAATTACGTGCGCAACTTCGAGATCACCGTCCGGCGGAAGGACGGAACTCTGCTGACCGCCGCGGCGAGTTGTTTCGCCACGCGCGACACCTACGGGCAGATCGAGCGCTACCAGGGGTTCGTGCTCGATATCACGGAGAAAAAGCGGTCGGAAGACGAAATGCGACGCCGGAATCGCGAACTGAACGCGCTCAACGCGATGGCCGTGATCGCGACGCAGTCCTTCGACCTGGACGAAATTCTCAACCTCACCCTGCGGCAAATCATCTCGCTCTTCGGAGCCGAGACCGGGTCTGTGTATCTCTCCAGCGGAGCCGACGGCGTGTTCCGGCGGCGGGCGGGATGGGGGCCGAGGAGCGAAGCACGCATGCGGATGTCGGAGGTCAGCTTCCCGGAGGGATTCGGCGACCTTGTAAACCGTTCGCGGGCGGAAGTCGTAACGCAGGACTTTGTGCCGCACCTGCCTCCGGCGGTGGTGGAGTTCGTTTGTGCGGACCGGCTGCCGGGATGGATCTGGGTGCTGCTGTGGAGCAAGGATCGTCCCATCGGCATCATGGGGATCGCGAGCAAAGAGAGCCGGCAGTATTCCAGCAATGACGAGAATCTGCTGGTGGCGATCTCACGGCAACTGGCGACGACGATCGAAAAGGTTCAACTCTACGAAGAGACCTGCAAGGCATACGAAGACCTGCGACACACCCAGGAACAACTGCTGCAGAGCGAGAAGATGTCGGCGGTGGGGCAGTTGATTGCGGGCGTGGCGCACGAATTGAACAATCCTCTGACCGCGATCCTGGGATATGCCCAGTTGCTGGAACAAGCGGGGCTCGATCACCGGTCGGCTGACTACGTGAAGAAGCTGTTCAAACAGGCGCAACGGACGCACCGGGTGGTGCAGAACCTGCTTTCGTTTGCACGGCAGCGCAAGCCGCAGAAACAGGAAGTGGACCTCAAGAAGGTGCTGGAAGAGACGCTGGCGCTGCGCGAATACGATCTGAAGGTCAACAACATCACGCTGGAGCGCGACCTGCCGGAGAATATGCCTTCGGTCGTGGCCGACCCGCACCAGTTGGAACAGGTCTTCCTGAACGTCATCAACAACGCGCTGGATGCGATGCTCGAAAGCAATGGCAACGGCGTACTGAAAGTCCGGGGCTTCCGCAAAGGCAACTTCGCTTGCGTTGAGTTCGACGACAGCGGTCCCGGAATCAAAGACCCGAGCCGGATTTTCGATCCGTTCTACACGACCAAGACCGTGGGGAAAGGCACTGGCCTGGGGCTGAGCATCTGTTACGGAATCATCAAGGAGCACGGTGGGGAAATCGTGGCGCGCAACCGCGACGAAGGCGGAGCCGCGATCGAGATCCGGTTGCCAGCGAGCGAAAAGGACGCGGCGCCGGAAGCGGCGCCATCGTCGCGGCGGGAGTCGCTGCTGTCCGGACGGGTGCTGCTGGTGGAAGACGAAGAAGCGGTGCTCGAATTCGAGCGCGATGTGCTGGTGGGCGCCGGCGCCGACGTGACGACTTGCCTGAGCGTCGAAGAGACGAAAGAGAAGATGCAAACCACGGTCTTCGACGTGGTTGTCCTGAACGGGCGCATGCCGGGCGGGCCGAGCGCGGCAGAAATGTATCGCTGGGTGAGCGACAACTGCCCGGGCATGGAGAAGAAGCTGCTCTTGACCTTCTCGACCGTGACCGACCCGGAGACCCGGCGGTTCCTGCAGGAATTGAGCGTACCATCGCTGTCCAAGCCGTTCGAGGTGGCAGACCTCATCGCGCAGGTATCGAAGTTGCTGCAGAAAGAAGAGAAGGCAGAAGCGGCAGCCGCGGGAACAGGCGCGTAATCGCTAGAGATGTTTCTTCAAGCCGCGAATCATCTCTGAAATCATCTTCTCGTTGCGGTGATAGCGCCGCCACGTCCCTTCTTTCTTGACCTGCACCAAGCCTGCTTTTTCCAGAATCTTCATGTGATGCGAGACGGTCGGCTGGGAGAGATTGATGCAGCCTTCGACGTCGCCCGCGCACAAGCCCTTCTTCTCTCCGGCATTCCGGTCCTTGAGCGCCTGCAGGATGCGGCGACGGGCCGGGTCGGAGATTGCGTGCAGGAAAGGGCCAAAGTCGGGGGTACTCATAGAGGAAGGGTATCAGATCGAAGCTTCGAGCTACGGGCTGCGAGCTTCGAGCCGGAGGGTTGCCCGAAGCCCGCCGCCTTGGTGACACTTTCCTGCTTTGTAAGCATCTATTCACCATGCTCTTTGAAGGCAACGAACGGCGCGAGCGGGAACGGCAAATGAAGGCGGCGGGGCGGTTGCCTCCGGGACAGTCCCTAACTCTGAAATGGCCTGTGCTGCACTATGGCTCGGTACCGCGCTTCGATCCGGCAACGTGGGACTTCCGCGTTTACGGTGCTGTAGCGAATGCAGTGCGGCTCTCGTGGAGCGAATTCGGCAAGCTACCACGGATCGAAACGGCCAGCGATTTTCACTGTGTGACGCGCTGGAGCCGGTTCGATAACCGGTGGACGGGAGTCGCAGTGCGCGAGATTCTGAAGATCGCGCAGCCTCGTTCCGAAGCCGCTTACGTTTTGGTGCATGCGGAACAGGGCTACACCGCGAATGTTCCGTTGGCGGATCTGGATCGCGACAATGTGTTGCTGGCCACTCATCACGATGGCGAACCGCTGAGCGCGGACCACGGCTATCCGTTGCGGCTGATCGTGCCGCACCTCTATGCATGGAAGTCGGTGAAGTGGGTGCGCGGGTTTGAACTGCTCGACCGGAATGCGCCCGGATTCTGGGAGCAGAACGGATATCACATCTATGGGGATCCGTGGAGAGAGGAAAGATACAGTGGCCGGTAGTTGGTAGCCGGTAGCCAGTAACCCAAGGATGGCCTGCCAGCTACCGAGTGCCTGCTACTTCTTCAGGATCGGATTGTAGCCGTCCGCAATCAACTTGCCCCGCGTTGCTTCCGCGTCCTTGATGTCGACGAACGGTCCCACCTGCACGCGGACGAACTTGTCGGCTGTCGAGGCATTGGAGAAGGCCGGGTACTGCTTCTTCTTCAGAGCTTCGACAAGGGCGTCGGCATCTTCCTGACGGGTGACCGCCGCGACCTGCACGTAGTAGCCGTTAGCAGGAGGCTGGGTGGCCGCCGGCGCCGCTTCGCCCCCTGCTTTTGCAGCCGAGGCATCGCCGGACGGCGAGGCAGATGAGGCCGACTGATCGGCCGGTGTCAGTTTAGCGTCGGCAGTTTTCTGCTCCACCGACTTGTAGAAGCTAAAGTCGCCGGAAGAGGGCGTAGGAGGCGGTGGATTGGTTTTTCCGGCATTGGGCCGCACTACAGTCGACGGCGTACCGGATTGCGCGGCCAGCACGTTGGCAGAGCCAAGGGTGGTTGACTTACGGCCCAGCGAGAATCCGATGGCAAAGAAGCCGGAACAGATCACCACCAGGGCAAAGAACAAGGCAAGCATGCGGCCGGTGCCGAGGGTGATCTCGGTGTCTTGTTGGCCGTTGGCCATATCGAGGTGGCGCGACCTCTAACTTCCCGCCGGCTTGGCCGGCTGATTTCCGAGCAGTTTCTGAATCCCAGAGAAGAAGTCGACCGGGACGGGGAAAACTACGGTCGTGTTCTTCTCGACCCCAATTTCCGTGAGCGTCTGCAGGTAGCGCAGTTGCACGCTGACTGGTTCTGTGGCGAGCAGGCGCGCGGCGTCGACCAGGCGCTGGGCGGCGGAGAACTCGCCTTCAGAGTGAATGATCTTGGAACGCTTCTCGCGCTCGGCTTCGGCCTGCTTGGCCATGGCGCGGATCATAGACTCGTTGAGATCCACCTGCTTCACTTCCACGTTGACGACTTTCACGCCCCAGGGCGCAGTGTGCTGATCGAGGATGCTCTGCAGGCGAGTGTTGATCTTTTCGCGATGGGCGAGCAGTTCGTCGAGTTCCTGCTCGCCGAGCACGGAGCGAAGCGTCGTCTGGGCGAACTGGGAAGTCTGGTAAACGTAGTTGGAAACTTCGACGACGGCCTTGCGCGGGTCGATGACGCGAAGAAAGATGACGGCATTGACCTTCAGGGTGACGTTATCGCGGGTGATGATGTCCTGCGGTGGAACTTCCAAAGCTTCCTGCCGAAGTGAGACGCGCACCATGCGGTCGACGGGCGCGAACACGAGGATGATTCCGGGACCCTTGGCATTGGGAAGCAGGCGGCCAAGCCGGAAGATTACGCCCCGTTCGTACTCCGCGAGGATCTTGATGGAGCTAAGCAGGTAGATGACGACGATGATGATCGCAACGGTAACAACAGGAAACCCCAATTCCATGATGTGCCTCCCGACTTTCGGGTGCTAATAGGTTGATTCTAGCGCAGTTGAGAACAGCCTGCTCCGTCAGCGGGAAGACGGAGTTGGCAAGGATGATTCTGGAGCGAACTCCGATTTGCCCGGAGCAAGCACTCCTCCGGACAAACTCCCTTCTTTCTGCCACTACACGAGCACTGGCTTGGCAGCCAAAACGGCGTCGACTTGCAGGATAAGACCGTCGACGCCACGAACGACCACCCGTTCGCCGGCCGCAATGGTGACAGAGCTGATCGCATCCCACAGTTCCCCGTGGACAAACACCTTGCCGGTGGGCGAGAGCGCCGTCTGAGCGATGCCAATTTCGCCAACCAGTCCCTGTTCGCCGGTAGTGATCTTATTCCGGCGGGCGCGGACGGCAATGCTCATCAGGAACGCGGTGATGAGTCCGAGCGGAATGCTCACGGCAAGCGCGGTCACGAGGCGGACCCGCATTTCGGGAATGGGAGCGTCGACGAGCATGAGGCCGCCGATGACGAGCAGGGAAATACCGCCAATCGTCAACACACCGTGCGACGCAAATTTCGCTTCGAGAGCGAACAGGACGAAAGCTCCCGCGATGAGAATCAGCGCGGCAAAACGGACCGGCAGCAGGTTGAGCGCAAATGCCGCCAGGAGGATAAACACAACGCCGACCGTGCCGGGGATCACAGCGCCGGGATGGTTGAACTCGGCATAGAGGGCGAGCGCGCCAATCGCCAGGAGGATAAAGGCAACGTTCGGGTCCATGATGTAGGACAGGATGCGTTGCTTCAGCGTCATGTCGTAGTTGCGGACAGGTTGGGCGGTGAGGTTGAGCGTAACGGTTTCGCCGTTGAACCGCTTGAAGTTCTTACCGTTCATCTGGCGGAACAGGTCCTGCTCGCTCGAGGCGACGTAATCGATGAGCTTCTTGTCGAGCGCTTCCTGCTCGGTGAAGGATTTCGATTCGCGGACAGCACTCTCGGCCAGTTCGACGTTGCGGCCCCGCTTAGCAGCGACGGAGCGCATCAGAGCAGCCGCATCGTTTTCCATCTTCTGCTTCATGACGTCGTCCATCTTTTCGCCAAGAAGCACAGGGTGCGCCGCACCGGTGTTGGTTCCTGGTGCCATGGCAGCCACGTCAGCGGACACGAGGATGAAGAAGCCCGCGGAAGCAGCACGGCTTCCGGTGGGTGTCACGTAAATGATGACGGGCACGGCTGAGGTCGATACCTTCTCGATGATGTTGCGCGTGGAGTCAACCAGGCCGCCCGGCGTGTTGATCTCGATCAGAACAGCCTGGTCATGCCGGCCTGCCGCCGCCTCCAAAGCACGGGCGATGTACTCGGCTGTTACGGGATGAATGGCGTCATCGACAACGATCTTCAAAACGTCGGCGGAGGCGGAGGCTGCGAACAGCGTGATAAGAGCGAGAACAAATATGACGCGTGACATCTTCATGGTATTGGCGGCGCGGGCGCTTTCTGCGCGAACTGCGCTGCGACGGCGTGGCCGATGCCGCGACCAGCCATTCATGTCTATTGTCCCTCAAATTTTGGCCCAGCAAACAAAAAGGCTTAACCACGGAGGAGACGGGGTCGCACAGGGAAGTCTGGCGGACTCAAAGCTGCACGAAGGGCTGATACGGAGTTTGGGGCAGGTCTGCAGTTCCCTTTACGTTGTTCCCTTTCGTTTAGGTACCTACGGCGCGGTTGCGGGGGTAGTCCTCATCATCTGACTTGCCGGATGATGTCCAACCGGGCAAATCGTTGCTGCCGGTGATCAGGCGAGCGCCGCGCTCGTAGGTGAAGTACGACCAGGCCCACTGGATCATCACGAGGAGCCGGTTGCGGAATCCGATCAGGAAGAAGACGTGAACGAAAAGCCAGGCAAGCCACGCAAAGTAGCCGGAGAGGCTGAACTTCGGAAACTGCGCAACGCCAGCAGCGCGTCCGATCGTCGCCAGACTGCCCTTATCGCGATAGTGGAACGGACGCCGCGGCTGATGCTCCAGGTCGCGGGCGATGGTCTTTGCAACCCACTTTCCTTGTTGCATGGCAACCGGAGCCACCCCGGGGAGCGGCTTGCCATGTTCATCCAGCAGCAAGGCAAGGTCACCGATGACAAAGACCTCAGGGTGTCCCGGGATGCTGAGGTCGGGTTCGATCAGGACGCGCCCGGCGCGGTCCACGGGAACGCCGAGTTTGCGTCCGAGGGGAGAGGCTGCAACGCCTGCCGCCCACAGTACGACCTGGGCCGGGTATCGCTGGTCGCCAACCCAGACTGCGCCGGGTTCGATGCGGGTTACGACGTGGGAGGTTCGAACCTCGACGCCCAGGTGTTCGAGTTGTTCCTTTGCCTTTTGAGAGAGTTCGGGAGAATACGTCGCCAGGACGCGCGGCCCCCCTTCCAGGAGGAGGATGCGAGCCCGCTCCGGCCTGATGGAACGAAATTCCTTGGACAGCACATGCCGGCAGATCTCGGCCAAAGTTCCGGCAAGTTCGGTGCCCGTGGGTCCCGCCCCGACAACCACGAAATTGATGGGTGAGTCTGGCATGCCGGCAGCGGTCTGGCGCTCCGCCAGTTCGAAGGCGAGCAGGACGCGGCGGCGGATTTCCAGAGCGTCCTCAATGGATTTAAGGCCAGGGGCCAGAGGCTCCCACTCGGGGTGACCGAAGTAAGCATGGGAGGCCCCGGCGGCGATGACCAGATAGTCGTACGAAAGGTCCCCCTCATTGGTAATGACGCGGCGCTCTTTCAGATTGAAATCGACGACTTCCTCAAGCAACACTTCAATATTGGGGTGGCCTCTTAATATCCAGCGGATGGGGGCGGCGATCTCGCCGGGTGAGATACCGGCGGTCGCTACCTGATAGAGCAAGGGTTGAAAGGTATGGTGGTTTTTGCGGTCCACCACCGTGATCTGAACGGGCAGCTGCACAAGCTTTTGCGTGGCCAGCAGGCCGCCAAATCCAGCCCCTACTACTACGACCCTCGGCTTGAGTCCGGTCGCCATAGCGCTCAATATAGAGATTCAGCACATGGCCGTTGAGTCGAAATCTTTTCGTGCACCGGCGCAGGTTGTTCCTCCGGTTGAAATCCGTGTGCGCCATGCCGGATTCAGCCCGGCATGGCGGCGCCGGTGGGTCTGGGCTCAGGTTGTCATTGCGTTTCTGTTTGTGGAATGTGCCGTCTGGGCGGCTCGGCTTTCCGTACGCAGCCGCTGGGCGGTTGTGGCGAGTGTGCTGGTCGTATTCCTGGCACTAGTGGATCGACCGTCGAATGGCCCGCTTGGACTGGGCTTGCCCAACCTGCGGGGCATAGTCGCCATTCTGGCGATCGGCACCTTGATCGCCAGCTCGATGATCGCAGCCACCAAAGCGCTGGGGGGCCAGATTCCGGCGAATCCAACATTTCCCAACTGGGGCATGGCGTGGAAGTATGTGCTGTGGGCAATGCTGCAACAGTTCCTACTGCAATGCTTCTTCTTTGCGCGTTGCGAAGAGTTGTTCGGGAGTAAGACAGCGGTGTGGGTTGCGGCGACACTCTTTTCGCTGGCGCATCAGCCGAACATGATTCTGACCTCATGCACGCTGTTCAGCGGATTGCTCTTTTGCGAGCTGTTCCGGCGCTATCGCAATATCTACCCGTTGGGGATCATCCACGCGGCACTAGGGTTAACCCTGTCTTCGACCGTGCCCGAGAGCCTGCTGCAACATATGCGCGTGGGGATCGGGTACCTGCAGTAGCGCCACCGGCGACCTAATCTGCCATCTCGACGCCCCTCGAGCTGCGGGCAAATTCTTGACAGGCCGCGATTCAAGCCCCTATAAGTAAGTGATCACTTACTTGGTGCGGCGGCCCATGGCGACTCCTCAGACGCGCTTCTCTTCTGCCGATCGGCGAGAACAGATCCTTGACGTTGCCACCGGCTTATTTGCACGGCAGGGATTTCAGGGAACGACCACCAAGCTGATCGCAGAGAAGGCTGGCGTCAACGAGGCGCTGATCTTCCGGCATTTTCCAAACAAAGGCGAGCTGTACTGGACTGTGATCGAGCGCAAGATCGGTTCCGCCGCGCACTTGGAGCACCTGCTGAGGAACCTGGAGGCCGGTGGCGATGACATCGAGATTCTTTCGCGGATCGCGCTGGAAGTACTGGAACGCCGCGCCCAGGACCAGGACCTTTCGCGCTTGCTGCTCTTCAGCGCGCTGGAGCAGCACGAACTTTCGGAACGATTCTTTCGCAATTACATCGCCGATTACTTCGAGGTACTGGCGGAATTTGTTCGAAAGGGCATTGCCTGCTGCCGATTCCGCCGCGTGAACCCGTTGCTGGCGGCGCGCGGGTTCCTCGGGATGGTGATTTATCACTCCTGGATCCAGGAACTGTATGGTGGCAAGGAAGTCCAGGACTTCGATCTGAAGACGGTGAGTCGAACGATGGCCGAGATTTGGCTGCAGGGTGTGCAGGCGCCGAAGAAATCCAGAAACCGGCCTGTGCCCTCGCGGCCGAAGAGACGTCCAAAGACTGTGGGTGACCGAACGATATGAGCAACGCTCAGAACAAGCTTCCCGTGCTCGCCGCGGTTGTAGTGGCCGGCCTGGGCCTTTCCGTGGGTTGCACGAAAACCAAGGCTGCGGCGGGCCCACCGCCGCCGGTGCCGGTTGTTTCAGCGAGGGTGGAACAGAAGGATATCCCGGTGCAGGTCCATGCGATCGGGACGGTGGAAGCCTATTCCATGGTGGCGGTGAAGACCCAGATCACGGGCGAACTGACCGGGGTGTACTTCAAGGAAGGCGAGGACGTCACCAAGGGCCAGTTGATCTTTACACTCGACAAACGGCCGTTTGAAGCCGACCTGGTCCGCGCGCAAAGCAATCTGGCCAAAGATGAGGCGCAAGCGGCGATTGCCCGGCTGCAGCAGAAGCGCTACGAAGCGCTGGCCAAGTCCGGGGTGGTCTCGAAAGAGCAATATGACCAGGTGGAGGCGACAGCGCAGGCCGCCGATGCAGCCGTGGCGGCGGACAAGGCCGCAGTCGAGAACGCCAAGGTGCAGCTGATCTACTGCTCGATCTATTCGCCGATCGACGGGCGAACCGGAAATCTGATCGTGCACCAGGGGAACATGATTAAGGCGAATGACACGATCGCGCTGGTGAACATTAACCAGGTCGAACCCATCTACGTGACGTTCACCGTGCCGCAGCAATACCTCGCAGAAGTGAAGGAGTACTCGCGCAAGGGAGCGCTGCCAGTGCAGGCGGTGATCCCCGGAGACTCGCGCGGTCCGGTCACCGGGAAACTCAGCTTCATCGACAATGCGGTCGATTCGGGGACCGGAACGATCAAGCTGAAAGGTGTGTTTACGAATGGCGACCGTCGTCTCTGGCCGGGACAATTCGTGGATGCTTACCTCACATTGAAGACACAGGCCAACGCGCTGGTAATTCCATCGCAGGCGTTACAGAACGGGCAGCAGGGCACGTTCGTATACGTGATCAAGGACGACAATACGGTGGAGGCACGAACCATCGAGACCAACGCAGATGTGCAGCAGCCCGGGCAGTTGGTAGTGCAAAAAGGACTCTCGCTGGGCGAACGTATCGTCACCGATGGCCAGTTGCGGCTGGTACCGGGGGCGAAGGTGCAGGTGAAGGGATAGCTTTTAGCACTTGGCTCCTGGCTTTCAGCAACAGCCAAAAAGCTTTCCAGGTCGAGACATGAACATTGCAGAAGGCTTCATCCGGCGGCCGGTCATGACCACTCTGGTCATGTCGGCAATTCTCCTGTTCGGCATCATGGGGTATTTGCAACTGCCGATGAGCGACCTGCCGAATGTAGATTTCCCAACCCTGCTCGTCAGCGCCAGCCTTCCCGGAGCGACACCGGATACGATGGCGTCGGCGGTAGCGCAGCCGCTGGAACGGCAGTTTTCGACTATCGCCGGCCTGGATTCGATGACCTCGACCAGTTCCCAGGGCTCGACCCAAATCACGCTGCAATTCAACCTCACCCGTAACATCGACGCCGCCGCGCAGGACGTGCAGGCGATGATCGCGAAGGCGGCGCGCGATCTGCCGCAGAACATGCCCAGCCCGCCTTCCTATCAGAAAGTGAACCCGGCCGATCAGCCGGTGCTGTACATCTCGCTTAACTCGCCCACGCTGCGACTCTCTGACGTGGATGAATATGCCGAGACGCTGATCGCGCAGCGCGTGTCGATGGTCAGCGGCGTGGCGCAAGTGCAGGTGCTGGGGGCGCAGAAGTACTCCGTGCGCGTGTCGCTAGATCCCAGAGAGCTGGCGAGCCGGCAGGTAGGAATCGACGAGGTGGCCCAGGCCATCGATCGCGGGAACGTCAACCTGCCCACGGGCATTCTCTACGGCTCAAACCAGGCGTTCACTGTGCAGGCCACCGGGCAGCTGAACAAAGCTGTTGACTATGC
>Ga0335084_10003828_pt1 | contig 14787 bp, 13 predicted proteins | sample Lox_Sample_44_FD_206721 | JGI IMG/M metagenome (GOLD analysis project Ga0335084, IMG submission 206721) | Soil microbial communities from Loxahatchee National Wildlife Refuge, Florida, United States - Lox_Sample_4.4 | ecosystem: Environmental > Terrestrial > Soil > Wetlands | place: USA...
TTTACGCGGAATCGTCCCGCGCGCGTGCTATGACGAAGCCATGTTCACCGACCGGCATGAAGCCGGCGAGCGGCTCGCCCGGGCGCTCGCCAAGTACCGCGGGCAGCGCCCGCTCGTCGCCGCCATTCCGCGTGGCGCAGTGGTGCCCGGCCGCGCGATTGCCCGCGCGCTCGACGGCGATCTCGACGTCGTATTCGTTCGCAAGCTGCGCGCGCCGGGCTGCGACGAGGTCGCAGTAGGCGCCGTCGACGAGCGCGGCAAGGTCTACATCGCCAGCCACGCCATCGCGGCCGGCGCCGACGACGCGTGGCTGGGGCGGGAAGCTGCGGCTCAGCTGAAGGCAATCCGCGCACAGCGCGCGGCCTATACCCCGCACCGCCCGCCCCTCGATCCGCGCGGGCGCACCGTCATCGTCGTCGACGACGGCCTCGCCACCGGGATGACGATGACCGCCGCTCTGCGTGCCGTCCGCGCACGTGGCGCCCCGTGGGTGGTCTGCGCAGTGGCGGTCGCTTCGCCCGCGGGCCTCGAACGCGTGCGGCCGTTCGCCGACGACGTCGTGTGCCTCGCCGCGCCCGACGACTTCGCGGGCGTCAGCCTCTTCTACGACGATTTCGCACCGGTGGCGGACGCGGACGCGATCCGCCTGCTGCGGCCCGATCGCACCGCTATCGCCTGAGCCGCGCGAGCCGCGTCGCCTGCGCGGCGTTCACCGCGCCCTTCGGCGCCCGTCCCTGCACGATCTCCGCGACCTGAGCGACCGTCTCGAGCGACTGGTGCTCGATCGCCGGCAGCGTGAGGCCGGCCGTGTGCGGCGTCGCGATCACTTTCGGGTGGCGCGCGATCTCCGGCATTGGCATCTGGTCCGGGGCCCGTCCGACGTCGAGTGCGCAGCCCGCGAGCCGGCCCGAGTCGAGCGCCGCGACGAGCGCGTCGTCGTCGACCAGGTTGCCGCGCGAGGCGTTGATGAACCACGCGCCCGGCTTCATCGCGGCGAACGCCGCCGCGTTCACCAGCTTCTCGGTCGAGTCGTTCGCGACGACCAGGCACACCACGAAGTCCGACTCGCGGAGGAGCTGCGGCATGTCCGTCTGTGCGAGCCCTGCATCGCCGACCTTCTTGTACGGGTCGTAGACGAGGACGCGCATCCCCAGCGCCACGCCGAGCCGCGCCAGGTACTCGCCGATCTGGCCGTAGCCGAGGATGCCGAGCGTCGAGCCCTTGAGCTCGCGGCCCATCACCGCCGGCGGCACCTTTCCGGCGTGGTACGACCCGGCCGACGCCGTGATGCGACGCCCGAGGTCGACCATCGCGCCGACCACCCACTCGCTGACGGACGCGATGAAGCCGGCGCTCGCCTGCGTCACTAGGATCCCCGCCTTGCTCGCTGCGGGGACATCGACGTTGCGGATGTCGATCGCGCAGCGCGAGAAGGCCACGAGGTCGGGGCTCGCGGCGAAGAGCTCGGCCGGGCCCGGCGTCTGGCGGAACGACACGATGACCTCGCACCCGCGCGCGGCCTCGATCAGCTCGGGAATCGTCAGCTCGCGCCCGGCGGTGTTGAAGCGGACCTCGCCGAGCGCCTTCAGGCCGGCGACGGCGCGGTCGCCGTAGTAGTTGGCGAGCGGCTCGGGTGGATGGGTCAGGAAGATTCGCGCCACGCCGTGCTCCGGTTCGGTTGCGAACCGCGGAGGGTAGCGCAACCGCCGTGCGTGCGCGGGGCGGGAAACGCTAGTGCTGGTCGGTAGCGAAGGGCTTGGCCGGAGCAAGCCCGGGAACGGTGGCCGGTCCCGCCTGCCGGCGGAGCAGCCACGCGAGCACCGGTGGCGTGACGAGCGTGGTGCCGACAACCATCAGCACGATCACCGCGAAGAGCTCGTCGTCGAGCACGCCTACCGCCTTGCCGACGAAGGCGAAGATGAGGCCGACCTCGCCCCGCGGCACCATGCCCCAGCCGACGAGCCAGCGATTTACCGGGCCGGCGGCGATCCCCGACACGAGTTTGCCGGCGATCGCGACCAGCATCAGCGCCGCCGCAAGCCCCAGGATCCTCGGGTTGGCGAGCGCATCGAGCTTCACCTGCATGCCGGCGAGGACGAAGAAGATCGGCACCACGAAATGACCCACCGGCTCGACGAGATGTTCGAGATGCCGCTCGCGGTGACGATCGAGGACCTCGTTCACGGTCGCACGCGTGCGTTCGTCGGCGCGCGCGACCGCGGTGAGGACTTCCGCGCGGATCCGCGGCGCCTCGAAGTCGCGGAAGTGCACCTCCTCGAGGACCAGCCCGGCGGCGAAGGCGCCGACGATCGGCGCGAGCCCGATCGCGTGCGCGAGGTAGGCGAACACGAGGCAGACCGCGAGCGCGACCGTCAGCTTCATCCCGGCGCCCCGGTGGATCTTCGCGAATCCGCGGCTCAGCCACGGCGCTGCCGCCTGGCCGACCACAAGCGCGCCGACGAGGAAGCCAAGTGCCTGCAGCACCGTCACGCCGACGCTCGCCGCGTCCACCGCGCCCTTCGTCGCGATCGACGCCACCACCGCGAGGATGATCAGTCCGAGGACGTCGTCGATCACCGCCGCGCCCAGGACGATCTGCGCCTCGGCGCGCTGCAGGACGCCGGCGTCGCGGAACACGCGGCCGGTGATTCCCACCGACGTCGCGGTGAGTGCCGCGCCGAGGAAGAGGTAGGCGGCGTCCGACAGGCCAGGCAGCAGCCACGGCCCCACCAGCCAGGTGCCGAGCGCGAACGGCGCCGCGACGCCGATCGTCGCGACCCAGAAAGCCCGCGCACCGACTTTCCGCATCGTACGGACGTTCGATTCGAGGCCGATCTGGAACAGCAGGATGACCGCGCCGAGCTGCGCGAGAAACGCGATCACCGGATCGGCACGCATCGGCTCGACGAAACCGATGCCGAGGAGTGCCAGGTTCCCGAGCGCAACACCCACCAGGATTTCGCCGAGCACGACCGGCTGCCCCGCGCGTTCGACCAGCGAGCCGAGCTTCGCAGCGACGAGGATCGCCGCGACCCAGAGGAAACTCTGCGCGACGGCGTCCGCGGCTGCGGCGTGCGCATCGGTGGCGGCGCCGAAAGCGAGCACGGCAGCGAGCGCGATCCGGCTGGTCACGTCTCCCCCGGTGCGGCGCGGTTTACTGGACGTGCGCGTGCCGGCCGGCGCGCTCGGCGGGCGCGCTCGCGCGGCGCGGCCGCTCCACCCGCTTGCGCTCGAAACCGAGCGCGGCGAGCCCGACGGCGCCTACCGCGAACGGCAGCGCGACGAGAAACGCGAACGTCTGGTCGAGCCCCGCGAGCCAGGTCCACAGCTCGTTGACGGCTTCCATGGCAATCCTCCGGCGGATGCCGGGGATCATAGAGAGCGGAACGATGGGCCGAATCGGGTCTGGACCCTACGCGCTTTCGCGTAAGGGAGCCCCGTATCTATCTCCAGCGCCCTACCTTTGCTGCTCGAGCACGAGCCGCACTAGATCGGGTAGGCGATGGACCTGGAGCTTCTCCATCATCCGCGCCTTGTACACCTCGACGGTGCGCGGGCTGATGCCGAGAGCGACCGCGATCTCCCGGTTGTGGCGGCCCTCGGCGACGAGTGCGAGCACTTCGCGCTCGCGCCCGGTGAGCCGCGCGAAGCGCTCGGCGGCGCCGGCGGCCGCCTGCGCTCGCCCCCGCTCGCGCGCGTCGCGGTCGAGCGCGGCCGCGATCGCCGCGACGAGCGCTTGGTCGTCGATCGGTTTCTCGATGAAGTCCACCGCCCCGCCCTTCAGCGCCGAGCGGGTCGTCGCGACGTCGCCGTGCGCGGTGACGATGATCACCGGCAGCGGCGCGCCGCGCCGCGCGAGATCGGCCTGCAACTCGAGCCCGCTCATGCCCGGCATGCGGAGATCGAGCACGAGGCACCCGGGCCACTCGGGCCGGTACTCGGCTAGGAAGCTTTCAGCGTCGGCGAACGTCCGCGTGGGAAAGCCCTTCAGCTCGAGCAGCATCGCGAGCGAGTCGCGAACGCCGGCGTCGTCGTCGACGATGAACACGGTCGGGCGAGTCATGGCTGGAGGGGGGCAGTCTCTTCGGCGGGAAGGGTGAACGAGAACGACGCGCCGTGCCCGGCCGGGTCCGCGGCGAGCCGGCCGCCGTGACTCTCGACGATCGAGCGGCTGATCGCAAGCCCGAGCCCCATGCCCTGGGGCTTGGTGGTCGCGAACGGCGGGAAGGCGTCCTGCGGCATTCCCTCCGGCAGGCCGGGCCCGGTGTCGCGCACCGTGATCCGCACCATCCCGCGCGCGTCCCGGGCGGCGCGCAGTCCGATCGCGCGCTCGGGCGGGTCGCTCGCGACAATCGCGTCGATCGCGTTCGCAAGCAGGTTGTGCAGGACGGTCTCGACCTGCAGCCGGTCGACGAGCACGCCCGGCAGACCAGGCTCGCACTCGACCGCGAGCGCGACCCGGTGCCGCTCGAGGCGCGGGCGAGCGCGCTCCGCGGCGCCGGCGAGGAGGTGCGCGACGCCCACGTGCTCGAGCCGCGATGAGCCGCTCCGGAAGAAATCGCGAAGTCGCCGCACAACGTCGCCCGCGCGCGCCACTTCCGTGGTCACGGTGCCCATCGTCTCGACCAGCCGCGCCCGGTTCTCCTCCGGCCGCTCGGCAAGGATCGCGCATGCGCGCACGTACGTCGCGATCGCCGACAGCGGCTGGTTGAGCTCGTGCGCGAGCGCGGAAGCGGTCTCCGCCGCCGCTGCGAGGCGGAGGCTGCGCTGCAGTTCGGCCTCCCGCGCCTCGAGCGCCTCGCCGGCGCGGCGCCGCTCGGTGACCACCGCACCCAGAAAGAGCCCGGTGATCGCGAGCGCGACCATGAACGCCTGCAGCTCGAGCAGCGTCGCCGACGTAAGGCCCTGGATCTGAACCGCGGCGACGATGCCGAGCTGGATCGCGAGCAGCGTCCAGGCCGCGCCGCGGATTCCGTGCCGCACGCTGACCCAGATGAGCGGCAGGAACAGCACGTAGAAGGAGCGCGCCGCGTACGCCGGGTCGATACCGAACACGACCCACAGCGCCGCGGCCACCGCCGCCGCCTGGGCGGCCTCCTCCCACGACCAGCGGAACGCCCGCGCCGCCCGCTGCGGACGGAGCAGCGCGAGGAGCACCGGCGTCGTGACCAGGATGCCGAGCACGTCGCCAACGCAGAGCTGGATCGCGGAGCGGACGACCGCGTCGGCGGGAATGTGCCCGGCCGCGAAGTACACCGCGACGTAACCGGTGCTCACGGCGAGCGTCGCCGCCGCGGTGACCCCGACGAGCCACGCCACGTCGCGCACGCTCGCGAGCTGCGGGTCGAGTCGCGCCCCGCGCCGGAGCACCCCCGCGGCGGCGGTGTAGCCGGCGGCGATCACCACCGACGAACCGGCCGCGGCGAGCGCCCCGGCGGGGAGCCCGCGGACCGCGAGCTCCGCCGCGAACCCGGCGAGGAAGAGCGCAGGCGCGAACGCGAGCCCCTGCGTGAGGAGCAGCGCTAGCGAGAGACCCGGCGGCGGGTTCCAAGGCGTGATCGCAAACGGGCCGAGGGGATGGATGTAGCTCACCCAGTCGAGCGCGAGGTAGGCGACGACGTAGGCGGCGACGATTGGGACGGTGCGCTGCGCGGCCACACCCCGAGTGTATGTGCGGGCCCCTCGCGCGTCGATCCGCCCCCCGACCGGCGGGTGACCCGGCTTGCTCTATCATCACGCCATGGCGATCAGAGTCGAGTGCTATGCCGGCTACCGCGGCGACCAGGAGCCCCGGGTCTTCTGGCTCGGCGAGCGGCGGCTCGACGTGCTGGAGATCGTCGACCGCTGGCTCGGGCCGGACTACCGGCACTTCCGCGTCAGCGCGTCGGACGGCGATACCTACATCCTCCGCCATGACGGGCGCGAGGGCGAATGGGATCTTGCGGCGTATCGCCGCGGGCCGTGACGCCGGGAGATAACCCAGCGCTATATGCGGTCGCGGCCGGACTGATCGGCGCCTGACCGGCGCCGCTAGTCGAGGGCGTCCGACGCGAGGTCCGGCTCGCCGCAGTGCCGGAGGATGTGCGCTCGCGCCGCGTCGCGCAGCCTGACCGCCGCCGCCCAGTCGGTGCCCGCCGGCGCGATCGGCGCGCCGAACACGGCCCGCACCTCCCGTCGCCGGAAGATCCACTCGCCGTCGCGCAGCACCGAGCGCGTGCCGCGGAAGGCGACCGGCACGACCGGCACGCCGGCCTCGGCGGCGACCACGAATGCGCCCATCCGGAACGGACGCAGCCCCGGCGTGCGCGAGAACGTGCCCTCGGGGAAGATCGCGAGCGCCGCGCCGGCCTTCGCCAGCCCCGCGAGCATCCGGCTGTCCTCCACGCTGCGACCGGCCTCGAAGCGCTCCACGAAGACCGCGCCCGCCTTCCGGAACGCGATGCGCGTGAACGGATTCCGTCCGAATCCCTCCTTCGCCGCGAAGACGAAGCGCGAAGGCAGCAGTGCGAAGAGCAGCAGCCCGTCGACGTAGCTCGCGTGGTTGGCGACGACCACCACCGGCCCCGCGTCGGGGAGCTGCCCGGCGCCTTCGATCGCGACCGGCAGTCCGGCGGCCCGCACCGCGGCCCACGCCGCGCCGCGCCACACGCGGCCCGCGACCGCCTGCGGCAGCACGAGGCCCGCGACGTAGGCGAGCGTTGCGAGCGCCGCGGTCGCCGTCCACACCCAGCACGAGTAGACGACCGCGACGGCGCCGCGCCACCACTGCGCGAGTCGGCCCTGCACGGAGCGCAGCGCGAGCCCTGCGAGCTCGCGCCACAGCGCCGGCCGGCGCGCGCCGATCAACCCGCGCTCGTACACCTCGCGGCTCGCCGCGCGGCGGATCTTGCCGCTCGAGGTCTTCAGCACCGAGTGCGGCGGCGCGAGCACGACCTCGTCCGCGGGCCCGCCGATCAGGTCGGCGGCGAGCGCGTTGATCTGCGCCGTGAGCTCGGCGCGCTTCGCGGCGTCCGCCTCGCGCGTCTCGGCGAGCACGACGATCCGCTCGGTGCCGGTCGCCGGGTCGCCGACGCCGAACACGGCGACGCAGCCCTTCCGGATCCCCGCCACCGCGCCGACGGCGTCCTCGAGCTCGTAGGGATAGAGGTTCTGGCCGCCCCGGATCATCATGTCCTTGGAGCGGCCGGTCAGATAGAGCTCGCCGGCGGCGATGTAACCCAGGTCGCCCGTGTCGATCCACCCGTTGTCGAAGAGCTTCGCCGTGGCCTCGGGGTTGTTGTAATAGCCGCTCGTCGCCGACGGCCCCTTGAACTCGACCCGCCCGACGTGCCGCTCGGGCAGCTCGCGCCCGGCCTCGTCGGCGATGCGCATCTCGTAGCCGGCGAGCGGGCGGCCGCACGCCACGATCCCTACCGCGTGCGCTGCACTCGTAGCCACCGGCACCGCGATGCCCCGGGCGAGCCGCTCGCGGTCGATGCGATCGACGAGCACGCCGCGCCGCCCGGGCGGGAAAGCGAGGTCGAGCGCGCACTCGGCGAGGCCGTACACCGGCGCGAGCGTATTCGGGTCGAACCCGTAGCGCGCGAACCGCGCCGCGAAGCGCGCCATGGTCTCGGCGCTCACCGGCTCCGCGCCGTTGAACGCCCATTTCCATGACGCGAGATCGAGGCCCTCGAGCTCGCGCTCGTCGATGCGCGACGCGGCGAGCTCGAAGGCGAAGTTCGGGCCGGCGGAGATCGTGCCGCGGTAGCGGTGGATCGCCCACAGCCAGCGCGACGGCCGCGCGAGGAAGTGGAGCGGCGACATGACGACGAGCGGGAGCCCGCCGTAGAGCGGGCAGAGCCACGCGCCGATGAGGCCCATGTCGTGGTAGAGCGGCAGCCAGGAGACGAAGACGTCCTCCGACGTCGCGCCGGTGGCGCGCACCATCGCGCGGACGTTCGCGAGCAGGTTGGCGTGTGTGAGCACGACGCCCTTCGGGTTGCCGGTCGAGCCGGAGGTGTACTGGATGAACGCGATGTCGTCGGCCTTCACCGGCACCGGCGTCGGCTGCGCGGCGTGGCTGCGCAGATCGTCGACCGTGACGATGCGCGCGAGGCTCGGCACCTGACCGCGGAGCAGGCTCCCGACCGGCTTCGCCTCGCGCACGGTGACGAGGAAGCGCGCGACCGAGCTCTGCAGGATTCCCGCCTGGCGCCGCACGTGATCGGCGAGCTGCGCGAGCCGGATCGGCGGGTAGATCGGCACCGGGACGCCCCCGGCGGCGAGCACGCCGTAGTACGCCGCGAAGAAGTCGCGGCCGGTCGGCAGCATGATCGCCACCGCCTGGCCCGGTTCGAGGCCTTCACGCTGCAGGCCGGCGGCTACCGCCGCCATGTCACGCGCGAGGTCGGCGTAGGTGAGGCGGGCCTCCTCCGCGTCGCCGTCGAGGATCGTGATGTGCGGGCGATCGGGCTGGGCCTGCACGTGCCACTCGAGCGCCTCGAGCAGCGTGGTCGCGTCTTCCGGCACCTTCGCGACGCCGCGATCGGCGAGCTGCACCACGTCGGCCGCGTGCGCCTGGCGCTTGGAGCCGGCGAGGAGCAGCCGCAGCATGTCGCGCGCGGTCTCGATCTCCGCGAGCTTGTCCTCCTCGACGCCGACGCCGAAGACCTGCTCCACGCGCAGCCACACCTCGAACCGGCTCAGGCTGTCGAGGCCGAGGTCGCGCTCGAGCAGGCTGTCGAGGTGCGCGGTGATGACCGGCGCGCCGGCGCCGCGCGTCTCGGCGAGGAACGCGTTCAGGATGTCGATGAGGGTTCGCGCCGTCTCGTCGGGAGACAGCGTCGCCATCGACTCGGGGGCGGCAGCCATGCGCTGGTGGAATGCGAGGGACCCGCTATCGTAATTCGTCCGCGGCCGCTGCGCGTGCTAAAAAGGGGTGGCACGCGCCACGCGTCGCACTCGCAAAGGAGCAAGCCATGGCGGTCTACGTCGAGAAGGACGGCCCGGTAACGACCGTGATCATGGAGCGGCCGGATGCGCGTAACGCTGTCGATCCGGCGACAGCCGACGCGCTCGTCGCCGCGTTCGAGGCGTTCGACCGCGACCCGGACGCCCGGGCCGGCGTGTTCTTCGGCTCGCACGGCACGTTCTGCGCGGGCTGGGACCTCAAGTACGGCGCCTCGCTCCAGGGCAAGGACGTGCGCGCCGAGCTCGCGCTCGATTTCCCCGTGGGTGGCGCGCCGGCACCGCGCGGGCCGATGGGCCCGTCGCGCCTCGAGCTCGGCAAGCCGGTGATCGCCGCCGTCGCCGGCGCGGCCGTCGCGGGCGGGATGGAGCTCGCCCTGTGGTGCGACATGCGCGTGATGGAGGAGGACGCCTACTTCGGCGTCTACTGCCGCCGGTGGGGTGTCCCGCTCGTCGATGGCGGCACCGTGCGCCTGCCGCGGATCGTCGGCATGGGGCGCGCGATGGACCTGATCCTCACCGGGCGCAAGGTGCCCGCCGACGAAGCGCACCGCATCGGGCTCTGCGAGCGCGTGGTGCCGCGCGGTATGGCACGCGCGGAGGCGGAGCGGCTCGCCCACGAGATCGCGCGGTTTCCGCAAGGCGCGGTGCGCGCCGACCGCCGGTCGGCCTACGAGACGCACGGGCTCGGGGTACGCGCGGCGCTCGAGCTCGAGTGGCGGAACGGCATGCCGACGATGGCCGAGGCGGTCCAGGGCGCCGGAACCTTCGCCTCGGGCAAGGGGCGGCACGGGGACTTCACGCGGATCTGACTCGATCCCGTCGGCCGCCTATACAATGCGCCGCGACCGATGCAAGGGGGGAGCTCGATGAGGAGGGTGTTGCCCGCGATCGCGGCGGCGATCGCGCTTGCGCCCGCGTTCGCGCACGCGCAGTACCCGACCAAGCCGGTCCGCATGGTCGTCGGTTTTCCGCCGGGCGGCGGCACCGACGTCGTCGCGCGGATCATCGTGCCGCGGCTGGGCGAGAACCTGGGCCAGCCGGTGGTGATCGAGAACCGTCCCGGCGCGACCGGCACCGTCGCCGCCGAGATGGTCGCGAAGTCGCCGCCCGACGGCTACACCATCATGATGGGGCACGTGTCGGTCAACGCGATCGCGCCGAGCCTCTTCCCGAAGCTGCCCTACGACGTGATCAAGGACTTCGCGCCGGTGACGCTCGCCGCGTCGGTGCCGCACATCATCACCGTTCACCCGTCGCTGCCGGTGACAAGCATCAAGGAGCTGATCGTTTACCTCAAGGCCCGGCCGGGCAAGCTGACCTTCCCGTCCGCCGGCAATGGCAGCACGCCCCATCTCGCCGGCGAGATGTTCAAGAGCCTCGCCGGCGTCGAGATCGTGCACGTGCCGTACAAGGGAACCGGCCAGTCGATGCAGGACCTCCTCTCCGGCCAGCACCTGGTCGGCTTCGACACGATGCCCGCGTCCGCGCCGTACGTTCGCAGCGGGAAGCTCAGAGCGCTCGCCGTGACCGGCCCGCGGCGGGTCGCCGAGTTCCCCGATCTGCCGACGGTGGAAGAGGCCGGCGTGCCGGGCTACCAGCTGACGACCTGGTACGGCGTCTTCGCGCCCGCCGGGACGCCGCCGGCGATCGTCAACAGGCTGCATGCCGACATCGCGCGCGCGATGGAAGCGCCGGACACGCGCGAGCGGCTCGCCGGGATCGGCGTCGACGACACGGTCACGCGCACGCCCGAGGAGTTTGCGGCCATCGTCCGGAACGACACCGCGCGGTATGCGAAAGTGGTGAAGGACGCCGGGCTGAAGATCGACTAGGACGGAGGCGCGTGATGGCGACGGTGATTCCTGGCGAGAGCAGGGGCCGATGAGCGCGAGCGTCGCACGCGCGTGGTCGATCGACGACCTGCGGCGCCTGGCGAAGCGGCGCCTGCCGCGCGCCGTCTTCGACTTCATCGACGGCGGCGCCGAGACCGAGTCGACCCTGCGCGCGAACCGCGCCGCGTTCGAGCGCGTGCGGTTCCTGCCCAGGGTGCTGATCGACGTGTCGAAGGTGGATACATCGACGACGATCCTCGGCGGGCCGTCGAAGCTGCCGATCGCGATCGCGCCCACCGGCGCGGTCGGCTTCGGACGGCGCGGCGGCGATATCGCCATCGCCCGGGCCGCGGCGGCGTTCGGGATCCCCTACACGCTGTCGACCACCGCGACGACGTCGATCGAGAGAATCGCGCGCGAGGCGCCCGGCCGGCTGTGGTTCCAGGTGTACGTCTTCAAGCGCCGCGACTTCACGTTGGGTCTGATCGAGCGCGCCCGCGCGGCCGACTACGAGGCGATCGTCGTCACCGTCGACCTGGCAGTGGGCGGCAAGCGCGAGCGCGACATGCGGAACGACTTTTCGGTGCCGTTCCGCTTCACGCGACGCAACCTGCTCGACTTCGCGACGCGGCCGGGGTGGGCGCTCGACATGCTCACGCGGGGCATGCCGGTGATGGAAAACCTCGCCGGCTTCGAGAACGAGGCGGCGAGCTCCGCTGCGATCGCGGCGTCGGTCGGCCGCAACATGGACCCCTCGTTCGACTGGGACGGCCTGAAGGCGATCCGCGACAAGTGGCCGCGCAAGCTGATCGTGAAGGGGGTCGAGCGCGCCGACGACACCGAGCGCCTGGCGGCGATGGGTTGCGACGGCGTCATCGTCTCCAACCACGGCGGGCGCCAGCTCGACGGGGCGTGCGCGACGCTCGACGCGCTGCCGGCGGTAGCGCGGGCGGCCGGCAAGCGGTTGAGCGTGTTCGTCGACGGCGGTGTGCGGCGCGGCGGCGACGCGGTGAAGGCGGTCGCACTCGGTGCCGAGGCGGCGATGATCGGTCGCGCGACGCTGTTCGGCGCCTGCGCGGGCGGCGAGCCGGGCGCGGTGCGCGCGCTCGAGATCCTGCGCGACGAGCTGGTGCGGACGATGCAGCTCTGCGGCGTGACGCGGGTCGGGGCGATCGGGCCGGAGCTGCTCGCGCCGGAGCGGTAGACGGCGCCGCCGGGCACCCTGTGCGCCTCCGGGGTCGCATCCCCGCGCGAAGCGTGGGGGCCCCTGCTCAACCCTCTGCCGCGCCCTGCCACAGCAGGTCGTAGCCGAGCTCCTTGCTGTCGGTGCACATCTCCGCCAGTGCGCCGAATTTCTCCCGGAACGCCGCGTCGGCGTGCGATTTCTCGTGCTCCTCGAACGAGCGCCAGTAGGTCACGATCGCGATGTGATCGTCGGCGGCGCGCGTCGCGGACAGCGAGCCCTCGTCGGACACGAAACCCGAGAACTTGAACACCTGCCCGGCGAGGAAGCCGCCCTTGTCGCCGCCGTAGGTGTTCTTGACGACGTTGCACATCTCGCCGAGCGCGAGCTCGACGTCCTCCACGCTGACGCCCGTCTTCAGTTTGACCGTGTTGAAGAGCATCTTGGCGCCGAAGGGGATGGCGATGGCTTCGAACATGGGATGGTCCGGCTCCGGAAGGCGGAGGCGAAGTGTACCGCCGCCTGCGAGACTACTCGTGCTTGAGCTGCGCGGGCGAAATCAATACGCCGAACTGTTCGCACCAGACGACGACGCTGCCGTAGGCGGCGACGTTCACGCCCGGCGGGACCGGGTAGTTCTGGCTGCCCTTGAATGCCTTCAGCCGCCCCAGGTCGACGTACATCGTTTTCGCGACCGCGGTCGACGGCGTCACGTCTTTCTCCGGCACGAGGTAGACGTGGAACTTCGGGCCCGGGCCCACCTCGAAGTCCTCTTCCAGGTGAAGCAGGCCGTCGTGCACGGTGACGCGGCCCTTGCCGTGGTGGATCGGATCCGACGGATTGGCGTGGACGAACGTTCCGCGCGCGAGGACCCGCTTCGCGGCGGCCGGGTCGACCTTCTCGGTCGCGACGATGTCGGCGAGGAAGATGTAGGGATACACGAAGATGCCGAGCGCGAAGCCCGCCGCCGTGCCGAGCACGCCGCCGATCACGAACGCGAGGATCCACTTCGCCATGGCCGTCTCCGTCGGACTTGGTCGCGAGGCGCGCCCGCCGCCTTACTGCTCGCGACCGTTCGATCGGCCCTCCGGCGGATTATAGGGAGACGGCGTAGCATCGAGCGCATCATGGAAGTGCTACGCACTCCCGACGCGCGCTTCGACGGGCTTCCCGGCTTCCCGTTCGCACCGCATTACGTCGACGCGCTGCCCGGTCTGCGGATGCACTACGTCGACGAAGGTCCGCGCGCTGCGGCACACACGTTCCTCTGCCTGCACGGTCAGCCGACCTGGTCGTATCTCTACCGCCGGATGATCCCGGCGTTCGCCGCCGCCGGCGCGCGCGTGATCGCGCCGGATCTCTACGGCTTCGGCCGGTCCGACAAGCCGCGCGACGAGCCGTGGTATACCTTCACGCGCCATCGCGCGTCGCTCGCGGCGTTCATCGAGCAGCTCGATCTCCGCTCGATCACGCTCGTGTGCCAGGACTGGGGCGGGATCCTCGGCCTGACGCTGCCGATGGACATGCCCGAGCGCTTCGCGCGACTCCTGGTCATGAATACCGCCCTTGCGACCGGCGATGCGCCGCTCGGCGACGGCTTCCTCGCGTGGCGGGCGTGGTCGAACAAGAACCCGGACATGGATGTCGCGAAGCTCATCAAGCGCGCGTGCCCGCACCTTACCGACGCCGAGGCCGCGGCGTACGCCGCGCCCTACCCCGACGCGAGCTACAAGGCCGGCGTGCGGCGCTTCCCCAACCTCGTGCCCGAAGCGCCGGACGCCGATGGGGCGGCGCTCTCGCGCCGGGCGCGCAACTGGCTGCAAACCGAATGGCGCGGCCCGACGTTCATGGCGGTCGGGGCGACCGACCCGGTGCTCGGGCCGCCGGTGATGGCGGGCCTGCGCGCGCTGATCCGCGGCTGCCCCGAGCCCTACGTGCACCCGCGGGCCGGGCACTTCGTCCAGGAATGGGGCGAGGACGTTGCGGAGCGCGCACTGCGGGCCCTCGGCGCTTAACGCCGCGCGCGCGTTGCAAGCCTGCGGGGCGTAACCGTGCGCACAATATGACGCTATCATCGGGCGCGCCATACCAGGGAGACCCGCCATGCGCATCCGATCCCTCCTCGCCGCCGCGTCGCTCGCCGCCGTCGCCGCCGTGCCGGCGCAGGCGCTCACGCTGATCACCGAGGAGAACCCGCCGCTCAACTTCACCGACGGCGGCAAGCTCACCGGGTACGCGACCGACGTCGTCACCGAGATGGGCAAACGGGCGCAGATTCCGCTCAAGTTCGAGGTGATGGCGTGGTCGAAGGGCTTCCCGATGGCGCAGTCCGGGAAGGACCACTGCATCTACTCGACCGCGCGCCTCCCCGCGCGCGAGCTGAAGTTCCAGTGGGTCGGCCCGGTCGCGTTCAACCGCTGGGGCGTGTTCGCCCGCAAGGACTTCGCCGGCAAGATCGGGGCGCTCGACGACCTCAAGCCGCACCGTATCGGCGCGGTCACGTTCGACGCGAAAGCCGACTTCCTGAAAGAGAACAGCGTCGTGAACCTGCTGCTCGTCGACAAGGACGCGGACAACCCGGCGCGGCTCTTCCTGCCGCGGACCGATCCGAACTACATCGACCTGTGGGTGACGAGCCTCTTCGGCGCGCAGCAGACCGCCGGCGCGAAGGCCGGCGACCTCAAGCTCGCCTACACCATCCGCGACGTGCCGAGCTGGCTCGCGTGCAGCCCGTACGTCCCGAAGGACACCGTCGGCAAGCTCGCGGCGGCGCTCGCGAGCATGAACCAGGACGGGACGATGACGAAGATCGCCGGCAGT
>Ga0335084_10003829_pt1 | contig 14784 bp, 12 predicted proteins | sample Lox_Sample_44_FD_206721 | JGI IMG/M metagenome (GOLD analysis project Ga0335084, IMG submission 206721) | Soil microbial communities from Loxahatchee National Wildlife Refuge, Florida, United States - Lox_Sample_4.4 | ecosystem: Environmental > Terrestrial > Soil > Wetlands | place: USA...
CGACAAGCTGCATTATGGAAGGTTGATTCTGGCCACGGGAGCACGAGAGCGATTCCTTCCCTTTCCGGGTTGGACTCTGCCGAATGTGATGGGGGCGGGGGGCTTGCAGGCACTCGTGAAGTCTGGATTGCCGATAGAAGGAAAGCGCGTAGTTGTCGCGGGAACAGGGCCGTTACTGCTAGCTGTCGCGGCGTATCTTCGGAAGAAGGGCGCGAAGGTTTTGATAGTGTGCGAACAGGCATCGTGGAATCGGCTCGCGAGATTCGGCATCGGCCTTCTTCGCTTTCCTGGAAAGATTTCTCAAGCTGTGATGTTGCGGACAGAGCTTTCAGGAATACCGATCACGACCAGGAGTTGGATCGTTGAGGCCTATGGGGCAACGAAGCTGGAATCGGTGACGATTTCGAGGAACGGCAAGCGTGAGCGCGTGGCGTGCGACTATCTGGCGTGCGGGTTCCATCTGGTTCCGAACATCGAACTGCCGATGCTGCTTGGCTGCGAGATTCGGGATGGGAACGTCAAAGTGGACGAATTTCAGCAGACCAGCATTAGCAACATGTTTTGTGCGGGAGAGCCGGTCGGTATCGGAGGCGTTGATGCCGCATTGGTTGAGGGTCAAATCGCTGGATTTGCGGCTTGTGGGCGCACCAAGGAGGCGCGGTCGCTATTCAGCGCGCGTCGGAAGGCGCGTCGCTTCGCTAGCGCGTTGGAGCGGGCATTTCGATTGCGTGCGGAGTTGAAGCAGCTGCCAACTCTAGACACGCTAGTATGCCGCTGCGAGGATGTTGCCTACGCCCGGCTGCAACAGCATGACTCCTGGCGAGCTGCGAAGCTGCACACCCGTTGCGGCATGGGACCATGCCAGGGCCGAGTCTGCGGGCCAGCGACGGAATTTCTGCTCAACTGGAATCCGGAGTCGGTACGGCCGCCGGTGTTTCCTGTAAGAGTTGAGAGTCTTGCCTCCACGACAGCAATAAGGTAAGCGCGTAGCTTACGCCCAGGTTCTTATTCCAATAATCCCCCAGTACGCTAGATAGAGTGCAGCGATCAGCAATCCCAACGAAACGATGATCGCGAACCTGCGGACGCCGGGACGAATACCGTCCTCCGGCTTTCGCCACGAAATTAGCGCGCTGGCCAGCGAGGTTACTCCGAAAAGCAGACTCATAGCCCAGAGAGAAACCGACCACCCAGTCATGTTTCCCATCCGGGGGATCAAGTCATCGCTCGAGACAATGAAGATCGCGACGAATGCTACGAGACTCAACACTGCAAGTAGGGGCCACAACCTCAGTGGACGCTCAGCAGGACGCCGCCTTTCTTTCCGGAATCCGCCAATGATCCAGAATGGCGCGTAGATCCCAATCGCGACCATCGAGAGCAATACGTAAATGGTCAGCAATATCTCTACAATCGCAAACCACGCTGGAATCTTCTTGAGGGTGTCTGTGCTCACTTCGATGTAGCGTCCTTCCAGCTTCGGCGTTATCAAGATGAGTGACGGCACAGGATCGGGCGGATCTTTCTTTGAAACGTGGCGGAATTGGCTATCAGTCACAGGAACGAATATTTCATTCCATGAACCAAGGCCCGAGAGGAGCAGCTTGCCATCACGGAAGGTGACTCGCTTCATCGCAATCAAGCGCCCGAGAAATCGAGTGATCTCGATGCGAGGTGAATCGGGCTCGTACCAGCCTGCGTAGTTTCCGGCGCTTGCAGGAAGCGGAGCTTCAGGTGGAAGAGAAGGTTTCTGCAGCTTACTGGTGATGTAGGCGCGAATCGCCTTGCCGATTTTGTCGAAGGCGTCACTATTCCCGGTATTGATGCTGTAGAAGTAGCCCACGCCGTATTCCAGCATGTAGCTCATGTCGGTGATTCCGCCTTCGACGCCTCCATCGTGCCCGTGATAGGTGAATCCCTCGCGAACATCCCAGTAGTTGCTGAGCCCGTATCCGGTCTTGAGACCATCTTTCGCCGCCCACGTGCTTGTGGGACTCTCCATGCGATCGATGTCGGCAGAGGGAACGATCTGCTTGCCCCCGGATGCACCGCGATTCAGATAAAACTGAACATAGGCGGCCATATCGTTGGCGGAGGCGTTAATTGATCCCGCCGGACGCATCAGGATGTGCCAGTAACTGTAGGACGTTATTCCATCGTCGTGATAGAGCGTGGTGCCCACACCCTTGGGCGGCTCGAAATACGTAGCTGTCTTCATGCCGATGGGAATGAACAGATTCTGCTGCACAAAATCTTCAAATCGCACTCCGGTCAGCCTTTCGACAATGTAGGCGGCGACGGGAGGACCCGAGTTGCAATAGGACGTGCGCGTCCCGGGACGCCAGCGGGAAGTACGCGAGTGGTGGTCATAGTCAAGACCTTCGCGCAGAGTCATTGAATCAGGCGCCTGCTTGGCATACTCGCGGAAGTGAATGTCATCCCAACCCGTCGTGTGTTCGAGAAGATTGACGACTCGCACGGGATCTGTAGCTTCCCAGCGATTGTCGAACCACACGTCGGGAACGAGCTTGTGTACGGAATTATCCAGAGACAGCTTGCCCTGATCTTTGAGCATCAGGATGGATAAAGAAGTGAATGCCTTCGAGGTGGAACCGATCCGGAAGAGAGTGTCGGCGGTATTCGCGCGATTGCTGGCGACATCGGCTATACCTAATCCAGCGATCCATTCCGGGCCGTCCTTGTGCACAATGGCCACGGCAACACCAGGCGTGTGGGTATCTTTGAGAATCTTCTCGATCTGTTGTTGAAGTTCAGGAATGGATTGAGCGGGCTTCGGTTCTTCTTCTTTCTTGTCAGCTGCCAACCCTGAAGTAGCGATGAGGAGTAAGAGGACGGCGGAAACAAAGCATCTCACAGTGCGGGCCTCCGCATGGGAACCAGGTCGATCTCAGCGCACCATCTTACGTCTGAAGGTCTAAATCTGATAGTCGAGATCGTCCATCAGTCGCTGAAGCGATGCGGGCACCGGATCGCTCGTGGCTTCGATCCCCTCGAGACGCTGGACGCGCTCACGAAGTTTGTTCACTTCAGTGGCAACAGAGGCGAGCGCTTCCGAGAGGGGGTCGTTGATCTGCTTCGGATCGGTGATGACCACACGTTTTCCCTCGCGGAAAACAATGTGGCCGGGGACGCCCACTACAGTGGAGTTTTCGGGAACGCTGCGCAGGACAACAGATCCGGCGCCGATGCGGCAATTCTTCCCGACAATGATATTGCCCAGGATCTTCGCGCCCCCCCCGACGACCACATTGTCTTCGAGGGTGGGATGCCGTTTGCCGTGCTCCTTGCCGGTACCACCAAGCGTGACGCCCTGATACAGAGTGACGTCATCTCCCACAATGGACGTCTCGCCGATCACGACTCCCATCCCGTGATCGATGAACAGACGGCGTCCGATTTTTGCGCCGGGGTGAATCTCAATGCCGGTCAGCAGACGAGCGACCTGCGACAGCCAGCGTCCCGCGAAGAAGAAGCCATGATTCCACAGCCAATGATTCATTCGGTAGAACCAGACCGCGTGCAAGCCGGAGTAGCAGAGAAATACTTCGAAACGAGACTTCGCCGCAGGATCGCGTTCCATCACCGTAGCGACGTCTTCGCGAATTAGAGAGAACAAGTGCGGCATGTGCGTAGGCTCAGGCCGGCGGCAGTTCTACGGTCGGGATCTGAAGCGCTTTGTCGCGCAGTTCCTGGAAAAGAATACTGCTGAGATAGCGCTCTCCAAACGATGGCAGGATCACCACGATCAACTTGCCCGCGTTCTCCGGCCGCTTCGCGACTTTCAGAGCGGCGACGACTGCGGCTCCGGAAGAGATGCCGACGAACAGCCCTTCTTCCAGAGGCAAGCGCCGCGCCATGGCAATCGCTTCATCATTGGTAACGGTGACCACATCGTCGATGTAGTCACGCCGCAGAATGCTAGGGATGAACCCCGCGCCGATACCCTGAATTTTGTGTGGCGACGGCTTCCCGCCCGAGAGCACGGCACTATCCGCAGGTTCTACGGCAACAGCCTTGAAAGAAGCTTTCTTCGGCTTGATGTATTGGCAGACGCCGGTAATTGTGCCTCCAGTACCGACACCGGAAACGAGGATGTCGACCTTGCCGTCGGTGTCGTTCCAGATTTCAGGGCCTGTAGTCTCGACGTGAATCTTGGGATTGGCCGGGTTGTCGAACTGCTGCAGTATGTATCCACCGGGAGTGTTTGACATGATCTCTTTGGCTTTCAAGATCGCTCCGGTCATGCCGCGAGGCCCCGGCGTCAACACAATTTCGGCTCCGAAAGCCAAGAGCAGAACGCGGCGTTCCAAACTCATTGTGTCAGGCATCACAAGAATGAGTTTGTAGCCTTTGACGGCGGCGACGAATGCGAGGCCAATTCCGGTATTGCCGCTTGTGGGTTCGATGAGCACCGTTTTGCCGGGCTGAATCTTCCCGGCGCGTTCAGCTTCAACAATCATGCTAACGCCGATGCGGTCTTTCACACTTGCCAACGGGTTTTGGCTTTCAAGCTTGGCCACAACCTGTGCGGCACAGCCTTCGGTAACTTTGTTCAACCGGACCAGCGGAGTTTGCCCAATCAACTCGGTAACATCATTCGCAATTCGCATTTGTGTTTTCCTGCTCCCAACCAGCCGTGATTTGGCTCGGGAGAATGTTCGTTAATACTAGCAAGACCGCCAGAACATTGTTCAGGAACGCGAAGGCCTGAGCTCGAAGATCACGAACGGGAGGATATCAACGATGTGTGAGTCCGAAGGTAACGGCGCCGGCGGATGATCCGATATTCACGACGGAAACCAACCGCTCTAACTTGTGATGACCGGTCCTGTGGAAGAAATAACTGAGGCCGACTACGCCCACAGTTTCTCCGACAAAGTTGACGGCGAGTCCTGCCGACGACTGGCCGAATACTCGGACCATCGGATTCAGTTCTCTGCCACCACTCTGAAGATTGGAGCGAGTCACGGCAAAATCGGCGCCATTCAAGGCTGCGGCCGCGATGAAGAGTGCGTCGTTCTGCTTGTCCCAGAACCTGTGTGAATGGTCCCCGGGCGTGGGAACAGCAACGAAAGGCACAACGGGTTGCACCGCTGCCGAAGGGGGCATGGGTGCATCGGGAAGTGGATCTTTTGCCCACGATGTGGCGCAAATTACGAATACTGCCAGTAGAGTTCCGAGGGGGGTATGGATTCGATTCGACGATTGGCGAAGGATCATAGGTGCTTGCCGAAAGGCGAAGCACTATGAGAAGGGGCAATCCAGCGGCCAAGTGAACCGATATGGGAATCGCCGCAAGCTATTCAAAACTAGAGCGTTATTCCCTCGTTTCTCATGAGAATCGAAGGTAATGTGCATTAGTTTGCATGTGCAGTGGCGATGGGGTTCTTCTTGCAAAGTGAGCTCATTTCTTGTAGACCACACCTCCTTTCATCACGAATCGAACGTTGGAGAGTGCGGAGATATCTTGCAGCGGGTCGCCTGAGATCGCGATCACGTCGGCTAGATAGCCCGGCTCAAGAGAACCAATCTGGCCGTCCCATCCCAGAAGTTTCGCTCCATTCACCAGATCGGCTCGGAGTACTGTCAGGGGAGTCATGCCGTACTTCACCATGAGCACAAATTCGCGTGCTTGCGTTCCATGCGGGAAGGGGCCGACATCCGAACCGACAGCCATCGGCACTCCGGCTGCAATCTGTTTCTTGAACTCCTGAATCTTCAGGTCGAGCAGTTGACGTTCGCGCGCGCTTTGCTGGGGCGTTGCCGCATGTTCCGCAAAATACTCGAAAATGGTGAAAGTCGGAACCGCGTAGATCTGCCGTTCTTTCATCAGGCGGATCGTGTCATCGCTCAACTGATCGGCGTGGTCAATAGACACGACACCCGCCTGAGCAGCATACAGCGCTCCGGGCTCTCCGGTGGCATGAACCGCGACTCGACGTCCCAGACGTGCTGCCTCTTTGACTGCGGCTTCGAGTTGCGGTTCGGTGTACTGAAATGGGGTCGAGTGCTTTCCGTCTTTGACCGAATCCGCTCCTGTTTCATAGATCTTAGTGAAGTCTGCGCCTTCCTTAAACTGTTGGCGCATCACAGTGACTAATTCATCGCCCGTATTGGCGTAATCCGCATTCGGCAGGACATGTTGTGCGGGGTTGTAGCCGATGGCGTCCTCGTGGCCACCGAGTATGTTGACGGCGTTCCCGCTAACGCGCAGCCGCGGCCCAGGAATTTGCCCTTTGTCGATCGCGTCACGAACAGCGCTGTCTGCGGATCCGGCGCCTTCGGTACCCATGTCGCGCTCGGCAGTGAAGCCCGCCATCAGGTCTTCGCGCGCGGCGAGCGTCGCCAGGATGGTCCGTTCCGGCACAGACTCGTTGACCGTCTGTAGATCTTCGGCCCCGGGATGAAGGAACAGATGGATATGCGCATCGATCAATCCGGGAAGTAGCGTCTGGTCGCCGAGGTCGATGACGTCTGCGCCAGCCGGGCGCTTGACCGAAGTACCCACTTCTGCGATTCGGTCGTCCTGGACCAGTACTTCGCCGGGACTGATCATCTTGCCGGCTTTGACATCGAACAGATGCGCAGCGTGCAGGACAACGAAGTGGGTTGCAGGTGCGGCAGTCTGCCCGACTGCACCGGCGGTTGGAATTATCCAGGCGAGAGCAAAGATGAGGATTCGGTTCACCATAACGCACGCGATGGTAGCACTCCAGTTTGCGCCGACGCTAGAGTCGCCAATTCAGAATCTGTGATCAGGATCACAAATTCGGATGTGATCAGTCACACCCATTCAACCCCTGATCATCCACACTGAATCATCTCCTTATGAAGGACTTTGGGATTCTTAACAGTCGAAAGCGGGCCTTGATCGCGCTCATCCACTCCGTCGTATTCCTCGGGATCGCGATCCATGGCTTTGCCGCGCCGAAAGCTGGGATTCTGCACGCAGTTGCTGCGAAGGGCGACTTGATTCTTATTGCGATCTATCTCGTCGTGGCCAGCATTCTTGGCTGGCTGGTCAGCCTATCCCGATGCGCGTGGGAGCGAATCTATTTCAGCCTTTGCACCGGCAGCGCGAGTTTTGGACTACTGCGTACAGTCTTCGGCGACAAGAACATCCCACCCGCGCAATATATGCGAGTCATCCTGCTAGGTTTCGCGATCGCCGTAGGCTTCCTGATTTTCCGCTCGTTTGCTCAACCGATGCCAACGGATGGGCAAGCAGAGTTTGCGACTGAATCCGAAACGCCTGCCCTGACGGCCGAAACCTTCCAGAAATAAAAACCGCCCGGGATGTTCTCCGGGCGGTGAATCACAGGAGATTGGGGCGAGGCCTGTCCTCGACCTTAGGAAAGGAAGAATTCTTTGGTCAGTGTGGCCCAGTCTTCATCGGGCAGGTGAGATGTAATGTCGTCAACGGCAACACCGCCATCCTGAGCGAGAGCCGAGGCCATAGCTATCGGCATTCTCTTGCGCAGCCGCAGCGCAGAGTCTTCGGTCCACATACGGGCCAGCGCGCCGCCCAGCAGGTTGCGGAAGTTGATCTTGGAATCTGGGGCTTGCACCGTAACGAGCCAGCCTTCTCCGTACGGATCACGCAGCGCCATTGCCGGATTCTTTGCAGCGGCTTCGTTTACATCGCTGATTGTGCCTTCGATCGGCGATACCATGTCCACCGACTTGCCGTCGCGGAAGATCGTCCAGATCTTCTGTCCCTGACGAACCCAGCGGCCACGTTGGGGCAGCGCAATGCTTTCGATCTTGCCGAGAAGTTTCGATGCAAAATCGTCGATGCCCACCCGCACCAGCTCACGACTCTCACTCAGAGCCCAGGTATGTCCGGCATGGTAACGAAGATTCTCGGGTACCTGGAACCCGGATACCATCGTCGGCACAACATGCGATGGGGCTTCGCGCAACACCGTGTGGACTGGCTGTTTCAGAACTTGTTTTTGGCCGCGAACATAATCAATCACAAGGAAGATTGCGAACGTCAGAAGAACCATGATGACCGTCATAACTCACCTCGCCCGGAGTGCGCTTTCACAACTTGCTCACTCGCACTCTTACTAAAGGCAATCTCCTTGCCAATGCAGAAGCAAAGATGTGGAGTGATCTTCAAGGTTGCGCATCCTGCACGAGATCAAGGCTTTACCTCCTTCATGCAGATCCAGCGACTGCGCGCATGGGAAAAAATACAACGGCACATCTCGCTGAACATTGCAACAGCGCCACCGTCGGAACTGTCGTTTTGCAAACTCGGAAGCGGGTGATGTCGTTATAAATCAATAGTTTGAAACACTGAGAAAGTGATGATGCGATTCGCATCATTGTTTTGATGTGAAAAGCAACGAGCTTCTTCACCGCGCTAGCAGGACCCTATTGACCACCATCACGTCGAAGGGTGACAGCGGTCACGGCTGATAATTTTCTAATCGTAGAAACTCTTACCTGTCTGAAGCTGCTGAAATTTGCGACAGCCTCTGATCTTGATGAGGTGGAGCAGCTTGTATCTGTTGATTTCTGGCGACGGTTACTGCGGTAACCACGCACTCTCCTCACTCAGCTCAGGCCGTCGGGCGAAAGGACTCGCGGGCAGAATGGCCTGCTTCGACGTGCTGCCCCAGGAAAATCATTCATGAGCAAAGCACTCTTATACGATGCCACGGCTTGCATCGGTTGCAAGCAATGTGAGCAAGCGTGCGCCACGCAGAACAATCTTGGATACGACGATGCTGTTGCTGCGGAGGAGTTCCAGTCCGCGCACAAGCTGACCTGTGTTCTCACCCGCGATGACAAGTTCATGCGACGGCTGTGCATGAATTGTCAGGAGCCGTCGTGCGCTTCGGTTTGTCCGGTAGGTGCACTACAGAAAACTGCGCTCGGTCCAGTCACCTACGATGCGTCGAAGTGCATGGGATGCCGCTACTGCATGGTGGCGTGCCCATTCAGTGTGCCGAAGTACGAGTGGGGCAAGCTGATTCCCAAGGTGCAGAAGTGCATCATGTGTCCCGACCGCGTTTCACAGGGGAAGCCAACCGCCTGCGCGGAGATCTGTCCTACAGGAGCAACCAAGTTTGGCGAGCGTGACGAACTGATCGCCGAGGCCCGGCAGCGCATCCGCGACAACCCTGGGAAGTACGTGGATCACATTTATGGACTGGAGGAGGTCGGCGGTACCTCCGTGCTACTGCTCTCCGCCGTTCCGTTTGAGACGTTCGGATATCGCACCAACATCTCTAAAGATCCATTGCCAATGTTGACATACAGGGTCCTGTCTCACATTCCCGACTTCGTGCCTCTCGGCGGGATGGTGCTGGGAGGGGTGTGGTGGATCACGCATCGCCGCGAGGAAGTGGCACTCGCTGAGGGTCGACTGCCCAGCGAGAACAAGAACGGAGGAAAACGATAATGACGCGACCTGTGTTCCGCATGACGTTCTGGAAATTCGTTTTCCTGTTTCTGATGGCGGCCGGTGTTTATGCCACGTTCGTTCGTTTTACCCAAGGTTTGGGAGCATCAACCAATCTCAGCGACAAGTTCCCGTGGGGCATCTGGGTCAGCTTCGATGTTCTTTGCGGCGTGATGCTGGCGGCTGGTGGATTCACTCTCACGGCCACGGTCCACATTCTGAACATCAAGCGAATGCATTCGATCATCCGTCCAACAATTCTCACAGCGTTCCTTGGATACGTTCTCGTTTGCTTCGCACTGATGTATGACCTGGGCAAACCTTATAACATCTGGCATCCGCTGATCATGCGCAATCCGCACTCGGTGATGTTCGAAGTGGCGTATTGCGTGATGCTCTACACGACTGTTCTTGCACTGGAGTTCTCGCCCATCGTGCTTGAGCGCTTCAATCTGCAAAGACCGTTGAAGGTCGTCCGCACTATTCTGATTCCACTTGTGATTTGTGGTGTGATTTTGTCGACGCTCCATCAATCGTCACTGGGGACGCTCTATCTGATTGTTCCCGAGAAACTTCATCCTTTCTGGTACAGCCCCCTTCTGCCGTTGTTCTTCTTTATTTCGGCAATTGCGGTTGGGCTAGCCATGACGATCTTTGAATCGTCGATGAGTGCGAAGCATTTTGGGTTGCAGCTGGAACTGCCGGTTCTTCAGGAACTGGGCAGGGTTCTGGTTGTTGTGCTGGGGGTGTACGGAATCCTTCGGATTGAGGACTTGGCAAATCGCGGCGTTCTCCGGCTGGCGTTTCATCGGAGCTACGAGACTTATTTCTTTTGGCTCGAAATCATGCTGGCCATCATTCTTCCCCTCATCTTGCTTGTGCAGCGACGAGTGCGCTCCAGTGCGCAGGGCCTCTACGTCGCAGCCGTTCTGGTGGTTCTCGGGTTCATTACGAACCGCATGAATGTCAGCATCACGGGGTTCGAAGGGTCCACGGGCGTGCGCTATTTCCCGAAGTGGAGCGAACTCGCAGTAACAGGGATGGTTATTGCGGGCGGATTTGCGCTATTCGCGGTGGCAGTGAAGTATTTGCCAATCTTCCCAGCCGAAGAATTGGCCTCGGAGGGTGTGCGCGAGCCAGTCTTCGACGAGACGGTGAATTCTCCGGTACTGGAGCATGCAGGAGACTGATCCAAGTGCGGCGCGGTGGTTGCGGGCGACACAGACGCTTAGCGCAAAGCTGAACATCTTATTGCTTGGCGCGATGGTGGCGATCTTTGCCCTGCTGGGATATCTGAACGTGCGCCTACACCGGCGTCACCTGGAGCAGAACACCCTGCTCAGCGCCGAGCGGATGAGCGACATCATCAAGCAGGGCACCACTGAGTACATGTTGCGGAACGATCGTGAGGGACTCCACCGGTCCATTCAAAAAATCGCAGCGGAGCCGGGAATTGAAAAAGTCCGCATTTTCGACCAGGAAGGCCGGATCACCTATACGACGAGTTCCGGCGAACTGAACCATGTTGTCGATAAAACGGGGGAAGCGTGCTATGCCTGTCACGCGCAGTCCCAGGCCTTGACGCGCTTGAACCGCCCAGACCGTTTCCGCATTTATCGCAACGCCAGTGGAACTCGTGTTCTTGGCATCATCACTCCGATCGAAAATCAGCCTGTTTGCTCGAATGCTGCATGTCACGCACATCCCGCCGAAAATACAATCCTCGGCGTTCTCGATACCAACCTGTCGCTCGCCAAGGCCGACGTACAACTCGCCGAGAGCAGCCGCCGCATGATTCTCTACACGGCATGTGGACTCTTGCTGATCGCGTTGCTGAGTTGGTTGTTTGTCTGGCAAATCGTTGGGCGCCCGGTTAAGGCTCTTGAACAAGGCACCGAGCGCCTTGCAGCCGGGGAACTGGGCTATCAGATCGATGTTCGCTCTCAGGACGAAATCGGGGAGCTCGCTCAATCCTTTAATGCGTTGAGCAGCCAGTTGAAAGCCGAGCACAACGAGAACGTGGCGTGGACGCGAACTCTGGAGCAACGGGTAGAACAGAAGACCCGCGAACTCAAGCGAGCACACGAGCATGCCCTGCACACAGAGAAGATGGCTTCCATCGGGAAAATGGCTGCCGTACTCGCGCATGAAATTAACAATCCCCTGTCGGGCATCTTGACCTACGCCAAACTCCTGCGCAAATGGCTCGATCACGAGGACGGTGGAATTGACCGGCGCACGGAGATTCGCGAATCGCTCGACTTGATCGCCTCCGAAAGCCGTCGATGCGGGGACCTCGTGAAGAACCTGCTCACCTTTTCGCGCACGACGCCGATGAACCTGCAAGCCACAGATCTCAACAAGGTCATCGATCGATCATTGCGGCTGGTCCAGCACCAGCTTGACCTTGCCAGCATTCAGGTGCAACCAGAGCTTGATCCAGAGCTTCCGCTGGTCCTCTGCGATGGTGCACAGATCGAGCAAGTGCTGCTGGCGCTCGTGATGAATGCCATCGATGCCATGCCACAAGGCGGCAATCTGTGGCTCATCACAAAGCTGGATCGAGAAGAAGGCATCGTGCGGATTGTGATACGAGATGACGGGAGCGGGATTCCGCCTGATCTCCTGCCGCGGCTCTTCGAGCCGTTTCTGACTACGAAAGAGACCGGACGCGGTGTTGGATTGGGACTCGCCATCAGCCGTAGCATTCTTGAACGCCACAATGGAAGTATTGAAGTGCAATCAGAGGTGGGGCGTGGCACGACGTTCACGGTCACCCTGCCTTGGGACGCCGACGCGGCAGAAATGTCCGCGAAGGAGACAACCGCTGCCACCAGCGGGAGGTGATCATTCGTGGAGACACAAGGGAAGTTGTTGATCGTTGACGATGAATTGAGCGTCCGCGATTCTCTCGGGAAATGGTTCCGGGAAGAAGGCTATGAGATTGGGACCGCCGAGAGCGCCAGCGATGCGCTCACGCACATGGCCGAGAATAAGTGGGATCTCGCCCTGCTCGACATCAAGATGCGCGGCACCGATGGCATCGAATTACAGCGGCGACTGCACGAACTGGATCCAGACTTGATTGTGATCATGATGACTGGCTACGCCTCGGTAGAGACCGCTGTCACTGCCCTCAAGAACGGAGCCTACGATTACGTCAGCAAACCACTTGATCCGGAGGAGATCGCTCATCTGGTGAAGAAGGCTCTGGCCCATCGTCGCGCAGAAAAGGAGAACATTCGCCTGCGTGAAACCGTTGCGGAGGCGACGCGGCCGGGGGACGTTGTAGGGCAGAGTCCGGCGATGCGGAAGGTCTTCGACGCTGTCCAGACCGTTGGACCCACCGATGCCAATGTATTGATCACAGGCGAGAGCGGAACGGGAAAAGAACTTGTCGTGCGCGCGATTCACGCGGCCAGCATGCGACGGTTTCATCCTCTAGTGGCGATTCACTGCGGCGCCTTGACGGAAACCCTTCTGGAGAGTGAACTCTTCGGACACGAAAAGGGAGCCTTCACTGGTGCGCAGTACCGCAAGAAAGGCAAGTTCGAGATCGCGGAAGGGGGAACCGTCTTCCTCGACGAAATTGGCGATATCAGCCTGAAGACGCAAACAGATCTGCTGCGAGTACTACAGGAGCGTGAGATTACCCGCGTGGGTGGTAACCAGGTGATCAAGGTCGACTTCCGCTGCATCGCTGCTACCAACAAGAATCTTGAAGCGATGATCGAAGAAGGCACGTTCCGCCCGGACTTGTTCTATCGGCTCAATGTATTCCACATTGAACTGCCTCCGCTGCGAGAACGACGCGAAGATATCCCTCTGCTGGTCGAACATTTCGTACACAAGTTCGCCTTGTCGATGAATAAGCACATCATGCGCATCGCGCCCTCCGCGATGAATCAGTTGCAGCAACAGCCTTGGATGGGTAATGTCCGCGAGTTGGAAAACGCAGTCGAAAGGGCGATGGTCGTGGCGCAGGAGCCTGAACTTCGCGAACAGGACTTCATCTTCAAGCAGCAAGCTGCTACTCCGGCGGGAACTGGAAAGAGTCTGGACGAAATGGAGCGCGCCCACATCATGCGGGTACTGGAAGAGTGCAGCTACAATCAGAGCCGCGCTGCCGAGGTGCTCGACATCGATCGGGTCACACTGCACCATAAGCTGAAACGCTATGGCTGGAGCCGGGCCACGGTAGAGAGCAGAAACTAGTGTCAACGCAAGCTGGCTCCGATGAATCTTGTGTATCTGCTTCCGGTCGGTTCCGTGGATGTCCCGTTGCTTGAGGACTTGCGCGCTGCAATTCCCGCAAGATTGCCTGTTGAATGCGAGATTCTCCCATTCAGCCTCGATCCGGCACCCTCGTACCATATTGAACGACAGCAATTTCATTCCTCCGAGATTCTGCAGCGGGTGCAGAGCATGATCCGACCACGGGACTGGCGTTTTCTGGCAGTTGCCGATGTTGATCTATATATCCCGATTCTGAAGTACGTCTTTGGGGAAGCGCAGCTTGGCGGCCCGTGCGCCCTGGTCAGCGCTTTTCGGCTGCGCCAGGAGTTCTACGGATTGGAGCAGGATGACGCATTACTCAGGCAGCGTCTGCTGAAAGAATCCATTCATGAACTCGGACACACTTTCGATCTGAGGCATTGCGAGGACTACCGCTGCGTTATGGCATCTTCTCATTCGGTGGAGTGGATTGACCTGCGGGATAGTCGGATGTGCAGCGGTTGCCGATCGCGGATGGAATCGAGCGGTGTTCTCAAAATGTCGCAGAATGTTCGCGCACATCACAAATCGGCTCTCCCGTAGTACACTCTTCGCCATGATTCCCAGACGCCTTTTACACGTGTACGCCCTAGTTTTCATCATGACCAGCGCAGCCGTCGTCGCGCAAACTTTTTCGAAACACAAGTCCGGAGTCCAACAGAAGGACTTCGGAACGCGGGACGGGAGGCCCGTTATCTTGTACACGCTCACCAACTCTCACGGTGTTGAAGTGCAGGCCATGAATTATGGCGGCATCATCGTTTCTCTTCGCGTTCCTGACCGCAAAGGCCAATTAGCGGATATCGTCCTCGGACATGAAAAGTCCGAAGGCTATATGCCCAATCCTCCGTATCTCGGAGCGATTGTTGGACGATACGCAAATCGCATCGCGAATGGCAGCTTCACTCTGGATGGAAAGACCTATACGCTCCCGAAGAACGACGGACCAAACACCCTTCACGGCGGAACGACCAAGACGTTCGACAAAGTAGTCTGGGATGGCGAGCCTCTGAAAGATAAGGCGGGAGTGGCCTTTTCTTATCTCAGCAAGGACGGTGACGAGGGGTTCCCCG
>Ga0335084_10003830_pt1 | contig 14783 bp, 14 predicted proteins | sample Lox_Sample_44_FD_206721 | JGI IMG/M metagenome (GOLD analysis project Ga0335084, IMG submission 206721) | Soil microbial communities from Loxahatchee National Wildlife Refuge, Florida, United States - Lox_Sample_4.4 | ecosystem: Environmental > Terrestrial > Soil > Wetlands | place: USA...
GCTTTTTCGTGGCTGGGTGATTGTGCCCAATTTTGTGCCACACCCACCCCAGAAACTGCTTGAGAGGCAGGTTTTGCGATGGCATCGAGGGCGGCTCGCTTTGCCTCAATCCTAATATGCGAATAATGCTCGATCATCTTGCGGCTGACGTGGCCCGCGATCGCCATTAACGTGTGCTCGCTCGCCACGAGGCGATGTTGCAGACTGTGACGAATCACACGAGGCAAGAAGTCCGTGACTGGATTCAGCGTTTTGGGGAACTGTCCTCGGCGTTCACTGCGATCTCGCTCTATTGTGCAGTTTTGGTGCCTCACGCTTATCCAATTTCCGAGCTCGAGCATATGTATGCGGATGAGCCCAAAGTCATGGCCAAAACTAAAGGTCTTAAAAGATGACCCAGGCAAGCCACGGTGCAATGATGCAATGTCCTGCTTTATTTTGACGAAACGCTTGCGAGACGATCTCGGACTCCAAAGCTTGATGTATCTGAGAAATCCAAAGACGATGGCAGTGGAATAGGTGGATAGCCTCCAGGCGGAGGCGCCACGGGCGGCGACGCCGGGGCATCTGCCTGCGAAATAACGGTACTGATACCTCAGTTTCCGGTAAGCCGACTAATCGGGACCTACGACGGATTCAAGGCTGCTCAGTCGGCTCGGGTTTGATGTCGCGTGGTTTGCCGGAAGCATTTTTCTCGTTTGGCAGATGTTCGATTTTGTAGCCTTTAGGAATTTCAAACAAAGCGGAGTCCGGCTCGCTGCGCCTGATATTTGCTAGCCTGCTCTCGTTTTTGACCTTGGTTCTAGCGTTCGTGATGATTTGCACGACCACTTCGGCAATGTCATCCGATACCCACCATTCCGTGGTGTTTTTCACCGCTCCGTTCGCATCGCCATCGTCTTGAGTTCCGAGAACCGTCTCTCGATAGCCGTGAGTTAGAAGCCCCTCAATCTCCTTGAAGCCGAGGTCCTCGAAAATTACATTCGACGGCCGTGGACCGCTGGTCAAAAAGTCAAAGAGAGAAGCCCCGTCCTTGCGTTTCCATGAAGTTGCACCAACGTTATGACCGATACGCGCAGTTTTTAAGTCAGGGAAAATCGTGATGTTCTCCCCAGTATGGCAATCGGAGACCGAGGCCATTGAGTGGATTCGGGGACCGCTTCCCATTGACACATGAACATCTGGCTTCTGTTCATCCTGTTTTTGCCGTTGGGCAACTTTTGTTCCTACTAGGTGCCACTCCCCATAAGTGCGACCGCTACTGTCCCTCGCTAACAATCCACTGGTGTTAAATCCTGGCTGAGTTTCGTCAGGATTTTCATTCAGAATGTGCTGTGTCGTTTCTGCGGTGAAAGGTTTCCCTTCATCACATGTATAAGCTGACTGTGCGCGGCCAGGCTGAGCGACAAGCAAGCTGGCCACGGCCATCAGGGCCATCGGATACAAGCAACGGACGAGGTCTGAGGTGTTCACCTTGTGGAGAATTGTACCTCCAAAGTCCTGATAAACGGGGTGGTCTCAATAGGTCGACGCAACACTCAGCTCAACCTCGCCTCGCATTGAAAACAAAAGCCGAAAGCCCTTGCGAGATTAGATTCGCCGGACTACTGCCCTGGCTAGGTTTTGACCTACTCCAGCCAAACAGATCGCCTCTCCCGGGGAAGCCTGGTTGAATCAATGCATTGGATGGTGTTGCATCGACCGTTAGAGCCGACAGGACTAACCGTCCATGTTCGTACTAGCCGTTTGGCTAGCGGTGATATAGCCACAGGGCCATGCCGACAACGGCGCCACCTAGAACGGAAAAAACAATGAGTTCACTTAGCGGGGTTCGAGAGACAAGGCCCATGAGGACTAATCCAATCACGATAACAAGTCCGATGGGATGAGCAGTCCACTGACCCACGCCACCAGGACCGAACGGAACAAGATGCTTGGATTCCGGCGTCCAACCATCCGTACGCCGAAGTTTGCTAGTGTCATCGGTCTGCTTGCCACCGGCATCAAATGGACCGTCGGATTGAAAAAACGCGCTCTGGCGTTCGCGACGCCAAACGAAAAAAGCAACGATGGCACCACTAACAACCGAAAAGGGGAGAAGCGCGTTGAAATAGGTGTCGCGAGAGTCTAGGAGCAGGCCGACCACGGGTAGAAACAGGGCAACGGTGATGCCCGACAAAAGAGCATAAGCGATAGGGTGCGACCCATCTTGGGGCGTTATCGGGGTCGCAGGGCCGGAAGATTTGTTGGCCCTGGCATTCATGCTCGCAGTCTACGCCTAACGCTTTGCATTGAATAGTCAAAGTAGACGGTCAACTCCTGATTAACGGGGAAACCTTCCTTTGAGGTATCAGGACTCAAGCCGCCCTGTTACTTGCGGCGATTCGCAAACCATTTCCAAGGAAAAAGCCCTGCCACGACGAGAAGGCCGCCGAAGACGACCCACCAAAGTATCGGGCCTGTGGTTACGCGACCGACTTTAGGGTTGTGGCCAGAAATCCAGAGATGACCTTGCGAGATGGCAGTCCATCCCGCCCACATCGAGACAGCACCGAGCACAATCGCTAAGGCTCGGAAGACGATGAAACGTCGTTTCTGTTCTTCCATGGCATCTTTGATTCTAGTCACGGCCTAACTCCTGGTAAACGGGCTAACCTTCCATTGAAGTATCAGGACTTACGCGAGCCTGTCGAGTCGGAGTAGCATCAAGTAGACGCAAGGATGAAGAGACGACTCACCTTTTGGGGTCTAGTTCTCAGCAGCACGATGTTCATCGTGCTGGCGTTGACGTGGTTCGTCCTGAATCACTTCCGCCGTGAATATTACAATTTGGGAATTGAATCTGGAACTGGCCCCTACTTCGCCATTATTCGTGCGCAAGGTGTCTTGGTCTGGCCGATAGTCTGTTTGTTTTGCCTTGCCACCGTTATGCTGCTGTTCGAGATTGTCCACATAGTTGTATCGAAGTCCTCAAAGTGAAATCCACTGATACCACCACAACTCCTGATAAACGGGGTTACCTTCCATTGTGGTATCAGGACCCATTTGTCGGTTTGACAGGACCACCTGCCGCATTGTGAACGCATCATATCTCAGCAGTTTTGTTTAGGCACCCTCCAGCGATTTAGAGGTGCTCTCATGAAGCCAGCATTCATTGCATTACTTTTGGTATTTCTGTTCCCCGGCACTTCTCGTTCGCAGAGCCTGTTCGACGGCACTTGGGTTATTGCTACCGACAAAAATCGGAACTTCGCGGCCGAAAAACCGATTGCCCTTTCAATTGCCGGTGGAGTGTTTCGGGATGGCAACAGAGTGCTCAAGGCCGATGGCACAGACCAGAAAGTTCCGCCGACGGGTTATTGGGATACGGTCAGCGTCCGCATCGTGGACCAGCATACGGTCGAGATTACATCCAAAAAAGCTGGAAAGCCGATGTACAGAGAAACGGACACGGTCTCTCCCGATGGCAACACTCTGACGCAAATAATGAAAGACACAACAGAAGCGGAGGCCGTTACGTTTGAGAGTGGGTTTAGACGCATTGCACCCCCGCCTCCGGGAGCTCACGCTATCTCGGGTTCGTGGCAAATCTTCAAACAGAGCCGGTCAGCGAACAGCACAATCATCAGTTACAAGTGCACGTCAGATGGATTTAGTGCTGCGACCCCACTAGGCGAAAGGTTCGACGCAAAATTCGACGGCAAGTTCTATCTGATGGAAGATGACCCCGCTCGCACGATGGTCGCAGTGAAGAGAATTAGCGCCAACGCGGTGGAGATGACCAATCAGCGCGAAGGAAAGGTCGTGTTCGTAGTGACTTTGGAGGTTACGCCGGACGGGGAGACCATCCGTGCTTCATCGAAAAGCGCCGAGGACGGCAGCGTAAAGAATTGGGAACTGCACAAAGTGTCCAAGTAATGAAGAGGGCCTGATTAACGGGCAAACCGTCGACTGAGGTATCAGGACCGACTGACCCTGCCATAGATCCCTCAGGATGAGCCGCTGCCCGATCCACTTTTTTGAATATTTTTTTGAAAAATGGGCACGGGCGGCCTCGTGTTTTCGACACCCCCGGGTACCCCCTGGAACAATGATCTCGGGCATGGGAAATGGCGCCGAGGCGCACTGGCTAGACCGTGCTCAATTTTGTGCCCACCCTAGATCAAGATCCGTCCCGTCATTTTACTTGACGCTTATATAAATATATGGTAATCTATCCGCGGTAAGAAGTGCGCCCCGCCCTCTTCGCGTAGCCCAATCTCAGGCCCAACCTAACCACCTTCAAAGTCAACACTTACGGATACACGCGAAATAACCATCTTTAAAGTCAACACTTCCATAAAAAGGGGGAGGGGGGTGCCTATCTGATCTGCTGGCCACGCACGAATCCAGCCTGCGCTGCCTTCATTCCATTCAAAACATTCACTTTGCGCTCTATTTCCGTTCTTTGCTGCGGAACGTGGCCGGTACGAACTCCAGCGCACTGGCCTCCTTGGCCGCTAATTCAATCTGGAACGCCATCACATCCGCTGCGATCGGATTCTGATATTCCGCCAGTGCGGCGGCAAGCACTTCCTCGATCTTCGCGTCGCTGGTGCGGACGTGCCGGTACAGGTTCATCGCCAGCGCTTCGGCCGCGCCCGGTGTCAGCAATTGCGGAATGCGCGGTTCCAGCGCCGGAAACACCGCTTCCGGAATTGCCAGCCCGCGCTTCTTCGCTACCATGCTCAACAGCGCGAACCCCTCTCTCGCCGTTGCTGTCGGGAACAAAGGAATCTTCACGTCCACCCGGCCCGGCCGCTTCAGGTCCACCTCGATCAAATCCGGCCGGCTCGAGGCCAGCACCCAGATCACCTGCCCTCGGCTTTTGCTGTTCCCCATTTCTTCCGCCAGCATCGAATAGATCCGGCCCCCTACCCCGGAGTCGCCGCCCGACGAGTCCCGCTTCCCCAGCGCCTGGTCCGCCTCGTCGATAAACACGTAGCAGCGCCCCAGCGCATGGATCAGCCGGAAAATTTTCTCCAGGTTCCCTTCGCTGCTCCCGACCCACTTGTCGCGGAAATTTTTCATCTTCACGATGGGTACGCAGGCCTCGCCCGCAAGACATTCCACCAGGAACGTCTTTCCCGTGCCCACCGGACCGCACAACAGGTAGCCCTTCGGCAACGCCGCCACGTCGTTGCGCTTCCACAGTTCAATATCCTGCCGCAGCCATTTTTTGATGTTCTCGATTCCGTACAGATCGTCCAGTGTCCGCGTGGTTTCAACAAATTCAATCAGCCCGTTGGTGTCCTTCTCCACCAGCTCTTTCTTGATCTTGGCCAGGTCGTCGCTCGCCAGCCGTTCCTTGCGGTGCTCTTTCGTCTTCACCACGCTCTCCACCGCTCCCAGCGTCGCCCCGGACAACTGTTCTCCCAGCCCGCGCAAGTCCGAAGCAAAGTCGGCCAGCGCAACCGGATACGAACCCGAAATGATCCGGAATCCGTCGCTCAGCTCTTTCGACGAAGGCAGGTCGATCTTCGCGCGAGCCACCCGCGGGTTGTTCACCACCAGCGGATGCAGGTCATTCAGGTTTTCCGTCAGCAGGAACGATGCCAGCGCATGATTCGCCAGCAGCGCATCGCTCGACCAGTCCCGGATCAACGACGCCAGCGCGTTCAGGTCATAGTCCAGCCCGCCCTGCAGCCCCGGTACCAGCAGATCCGCATTCTTGATCATGCAGCCCACTTGAATTGCTGGCTGGTTCAATCGCGTCAGGTTCGCGCAGTACCGGAAATAACGCGTCAACATCTCCACCGCGGAACGCGGCGCTTTCCAGTCCCGCTGGCTCTCCTGAAAGTGCGGCCACTTCGAGAACACCTCGCCGCCCTTTTCAACGCGCACGCCGTTTCCGATGTCGTAACTCAGCACCACGTCGAAGCGCGGCAACAGCACTTCCAGCAGAAAATCGGATATCGAACCGAGCCGAGGATTCGGCGACACCGGCAGAACCATCCGGTCGCTGATGTTCCCGTAAATCACGAACTGGCTTGCCGCATTGCTCTCGTACAGGTCCGCCAGCTTCCGCGCCCACTCGGGAAAGGAAACGCTCGCCGCCGCCGTTGCTGATCCAGGGGCAATCGTGCTCATTGCGTCTCCGTCGCCGTCGCGCCCATCATTTCCACCACTCGAATTCATAGTAACTGTTTGTGTAGCATTCCTCCGGCGTAAAAAGGTTGCTCGCTACGAATCGGGTATCAGGCCCGCCCATCTGGAACAATGTCCTCTATCGGAACGATCCGTTTCCAAATCGAACTCTCGTCCACGGTCCTTCCACCCTTCGCCAGGTCAACCTCCCGCATACTCCTCAAATCCGTTGCTTTTTCGTCGCTTCTCTCTCGTTCCTTGGCCTCTAACGTGCACTTTCCATTTGGGCTGAGGCGCTCGCATGACCGATCACGGCCATCCTGAACTGCATCGCATCGTCCTCGAGAGTGTTCCCCTCGCCCTTTGCGTCGTTAATCGCGAAGGCAAGGTTCTCCTGTGGAGCGCAGGCGCTGAGCATTTGACCGGCTACCTTCGCCAGGACGTTCTGGGCCGCCTTTGTCCCGATAACCTTCACCAGGCCAGCGACGATGAGACCGGGACGAGTGCAAGCAGGTTCCCACCCTTGCTCCAGACCCTTCGTGAGGGCCGCCCAGTCACCGCGCATCTCTCCATACGGACGAAGAATGGCCACCTCGTGCCCGTCCATCTCGAATCGGTTCCCTTGCGGGATGACAATGGCATCATGATTGGCGCAGCCGAGATCTGTCACACGGTCTACAAAGCAGATATGGCAGAGCGCCGCCAGGCTCGCCTTGCCGCCTACGGCTGCCTCGATCCCATCACGGGCATGCTCAACCACAGCATGATCCAGGCCCGCTTGAAAGAGAGTTTGAATCTCTACGCCCTTTATCCCGTGCCGTTCTGCATCCTGTGCCTCTCGATCGATAACCTGACGAAAATCCGCGAACGCTTTGGCCAGGCTGCCGTCGATGCGACTCTGCGCATCGTCGCGCAGTCCATCGAACACGGACTCCGTCCCACCGATCACGTGGGACGCTGGCTCGATCAGGAATTTCTCGTGATCCTCAACGAATGCGGCGAATCCGACGTTCATAAGGTCGCCGAGCGGCTATGCCGAATCGCCCGCAAAGCCGACGTCTCTTGGTGGGGAGACATCCTCCACGTCACGGTCTCGGTGGGTGCGACGGTTGCACACGATCATGACGTGGCGAGCTCCATGATCAGCCGCGCGGAAGGCGCGCTGCGCGCGAGCACCGACGCGGGAGGAAACCAGGTCAACCTTATGGTTTCGTGACAACACGCAGCTGAGGCCCTGCAAACTATGTTCGTCATTATCGGAATCGTGGTCGTAATCGGAGCCATCATCGGCGGCTACTTGATGGAGCACGGAAACTTGAAGGTGCTCATCCAGCCCGCCGAACTCATCATCATCGGAGGCGCCGCGGCCGGGACCGTCCTCATCGCCAATCCGTTGCACATCCTCAAGAAAATGGTCGGTGGGCTCGCGGGAGTCTTCGGCAGCTCAAAGTTCAACAAAGCCAAATATATGGAATCGATGAAGATGCTTTTCGAACTCTTCTCGCGTGCCCGCAAGGAAGGTTTGATGGCTCTCGAAACCGATTCCGACAACCCCGACCAGAGCCCCGTCTTTTCCAAGTACCCGTCGTTCTTGAAAGACCATCACGTTCAGAACTTCGTCTGCGACACCATTCGCATGGCGGCTGGCGGAGGCATCGAGCCTTTCGACGTTGATCAGATGATGGAACTCGATATGGATGTGCACCACCACGAAGCCACCCTGCCGGTCTCCGGATTGTCCACCATGGCCGACTCGTTACCGGGTTTGGGTATCGTCGCCGCCGTCCTCGGGGTTGTCATCACCATGGGCGCGCTCGGCGGGCCTCCTGAGGAAATTGGGCACAAAGTCGCCGCGGCTCTCGTCGGCACTTTCCTTGGCATTCTTCTGTGTTACGGCTTCATCGGCCCGATCGCGGCCAGCATGGGCAAGGCAACCGACGAAGAGCACGCTTACTATCACGTCCTTCGCATCGTGATTGTCAGCTTCATCAAAGGTTCACCGCCCAGCATCGCGGTCGAGTTTGGCCGGCGCGCTATCCCCGGAAATGTGCGGCCGACGTTCCAGGAACTGGAAAAGCACATTAAGGAACGCGGGGATGCTCCCCCCGCGGCCTAAGCCGGAGCCTGTTCATGCCGGGTCCTCCGCCCATCATTATCAAGAAGAAGGTCAGCCACGGCGGCCACCATGGCGGCGCGTGGAAAGTAGCCTATGCCGACTTTGTCACCGCGATGATGGCGCTGTTCATCGTCCTTTGGCTGATGAATAGCAGCAAGCAGATCCAGAAGGCCGTCGGTGGCTATTTTAAGGATCCCACCGGCTCCGCCAAGATGGTGGGCAGCGACATGCGCGGTGCCGGCGAAAACTTTGTCGTCACCAAAGAAAACATGAAGGAATTGAAGGAAGAATTACAGAAAGCGATACGGCAGGTGCCCAAATTCGATGAGCTTCGCAACCATATCGACATGACTGTCACGAACGAAGGGCTTCGCATCGAGCTTACCGAATCTGCAGCCGGCACCTTCTTCGACAGCGGCAGTGCGCGCATGAGTCCCGGGGGAAGCGACCTCGTCAAGCTCCTCGCTCAGGAATTGAGCAAGCTGCCGAACTCCATCGCGATCGAAGGCCACACAGATTCGAAGCCCTATCCCCCCAACGCGGTATACACCAACTGGGAACTCTCGGCGGATCGCGCCAACGCCGCCCGCCGCCTTATGCAAAGCAACGGCCTTCGCGGCGACCAGGTCACGCAAGTTCGCGGCTTCGCCGATCAACGTCTCCGTAAAAGCGATTCACCGCAAGACCCATCCAACCGCCGCATCTCATTCATTGTTCAATATCTCGCCAAAGCTGCCGATGCGGCTGATGGCGGCCCCAAGGAAGAATCGAAACCGGCGGAAAGCGAAACCGCCGCTCCACATTCTGGTGCGTCGGAAGCGGAAAAACAGTAGTCACTTGGATGTCCTCGTGTATTTTGGCTTCTCCCTCTCCTGTAGGAAGAAACCACGCGCTGAATCTCGCCGTCTAATTGTTGTGGGAACCCGCCGGCCCGACCGGCAACTTCTGCCGGTGCTCTGGGTTTATTTCCAGGGGAGTCTTTGCCTTGCCGAACGTCCCCGTACGAGGAGAACTCTTGAAATGAAAACCTGGTTCAAGTGGCTTTGTGTCGCCACCTTCTTCCCATTACTGGCAACCACGGCGCGCGCCCAGCAACGTTTTGAAGTCACTCCCTTTGTCGGCTACGAAACCAGCGGCTCGTATCCCGTCAGCGTCTTTTCGAGTGAAAACGTCCCTATCAATCGGCTCCGTGTGAACGACGCCCTCGCGTACGGCACTTTCGTCGACGTCGGACTGACCGAGAATTCTCAGTTCGACTTCATGTGGAACCGCAACAACAGCTCTTACGACGCGCACAACATCCTGACCAATTCTTATTTTCACGCCTACGATTCCGACATCGATCAGTTTCAGTTTGGGGCGCTGTATATGTTTCGCAGCAGCGAGGTCAAACTTCGGCCCTACATCGTCGGCGGCCTCGGCTTCACGCACGATTCCAACAGTAACGGCACACCCAATCGCACAGAATTTTCCTGGAGCATCGGCGGCGGAGTGAAGTACTATGCGAGCCGTCACATCGGTTTTCGCGCCGACGCCCGCTATCTTCCGACCTACGGCAGTTCTTCCAATGCCACGTACTGCGATCCCTTTTTCGGCTGCTACAACACCAAAGTCTCAAACTATCTCAATCGTGGAAGCTTTGTTGGCGGCCTGATCATTCGCTTCTGAGAACCTTGCAGCAGGGGAAAGGGCCCGCCCTCCTCAGCGGCGGTTTTGTTTCTGCTCTTTCGAGTTCTTCAGTGGCTGGGCGGCGGATTCTCCGCCGGCGGTTCAAACAGCTTTTGGTCGACCGGTCCGTTTTGCTGGACCTGCTCTATCTTGATGGCGAACGCTCCGTTCGGCCTCGCCAACGTCCACCGGTAGGGAATTTTCACCCCGTCGGTTACCCGATAATCCGCATAGTCTACCTGCGCGGGATTGCGGCCTAGCGCGGTCTCGGTGTACCGGATGAGCCGAAGCAGAAGTCCGGACTCCTGGTCGAAATACATGCGAATGGCAGGGTGCCCTGGATTCGCCGTCGCACCCACCAGATACGTTGCTTTGCCGTCAACTTCCTCGCCCGGCCTGACGCGGAATTCCTTGTAGAGTTCCCGCGCGTCTGCCGCGAAATACAAATCCGCATCGATTCGCGCGGACTCGCGCTCCGCCGTGGTCATCCGATGAACGCCGCCAGGAAACGTCAGCCATCCCGCCTGCCCGTTAAAGGCGGTTACGCTCGAACCGCCATTCAGGTGCGAAACGGAGACCCGCTTGTCCGGAGCTTCCGAGTAGATTTCGATCGGCGACTGCGTCCCCATTGCCTCGATGGTGCCCTTCTGCACGCGCGTCTTGATCTTCCTCAAGGCGTCGGCTCCACCAACGGCTGCCAGGTACTTGTCCAACAGTTGCTCCGCCGTTGGCAGGCTGGCATGAGTGTCTCCCGCAGGTTCGTGGGTGTGCGGCGCAGGCCGTTTTGCGTTTGCGTCGGCCGACAGCAGAGGCGTGCCTACGGGATGCGCCGCTCCCCGGTGGCATGTGTAGCAGGTCACTTCCAGGTCGCCCTTGAAGTGATCCCTGTCGATCGCCAACTGCATCTCGATCATCGAGCGCGCCACTTTCTTTTCTTTCTTGTCGTCCTTGTCCATTTGATGCTCGACGTGGCAGAACTCACACTCAACGCCCAGCGATGCACTGATGAACTGCATCGTCGGAATCAGCTGCTCCGCGGGAATATCCTTCAATATCTGGATATTCTTGAATTGCTGCGCTGCTGTCTTCGGGTTGCTTTCCCCAGACTTCCCCGCTTCCTGCGCAAGTCCGGCTGCAGCCGCGCATGCCGTCACACCGACCACAGCGACAACCAGGCAATCCCGCCAGGCAAACTTTCTCATTCTCGTCTCCAGATTCCGGTTCTCATCAGTCGTTGAATCAGAATTTCGGCCCGCTCAGATCTCCCCGCCTTTGGCCAGCGCCGTGATCCGGTCTGCCGCGCGGAAGGCCAGCGCCTGGATCGTCATCGTTGGCTGCCCTCGTCCCGAGGTCACCAGGCTGCTCCCGTCGCACAGGAACAGATTCGGCACGTCGTGTGTCCGGTGATCCGGGTTAATCACCGATTTCTTTGCATCGGTCCCCATCCGGCAGGTGCCCAGCAGGTGAACGGCGAATTGTTGCTCCTGGACCGGCGCGTTCCACTTCTGCTTCGCTCCGGCGGCATCCAGGATTTCCAGCGCGCGGTCTTTCATCCATTCCGCCAGCCTCAAATCGTTTGGATGGTCCCGATACGTCATGCGCAACGCCGGCAGGCCCCATGCATCCTTGATCTCAGGATCCAGAGAGAAACTGTTCGTCTCCACCGGCAGCGACGTGCCGTGGCAGAAAATCTCCATCGTGCGCACAAAATTCTCATGCAACGACTTCTTGAAGTCCTTGCCCCATTTCGGCGTCCCGGGAGGCAACGCCCCCAGAGCGAAAGTGATCGGCGTCAGGTCGAACCGCGCATCCAGTCCTCCCCCGCCGTAGATTCCGGTCTTCTGCAGGTCCATTTCGTAAAAATCATGGAAGATTCGGCTGACCGCGAAGCCTTTATAGTCGTTCAATGGTTCGTCAAACGTCGCAAAAACAATTGCGCCGCTGTTCAACATCAGGTTCCGGCCGACAAGTCCGCTGGAATTCGCCAGGCCGTGGGGAAACTGCGCCGATTCCGACAGCAGAAGCAGTCGCGGCGTCTCCGCCCCGTTCGCGCATACAATCACGGCCTTCGCTTTCTGCAGGTGCGTGTTCTTCTTGGCATCGAAGTACACTGCGCCGGTCGCCCGCCCGTTCTTGTCCACCTCGATGCGGCGCACGTAGCAATTCGGCCGGATTTCACATCGCCCCGTAGCTTCCGCCAGTGGAATCATCGCCGACAGCGCCGTCGACTTTGCTTTTACTTCACAACCGAATCCCAGGCAGAATCCGCAGTTTACGCAGGCGCTGCGCCCCGCTCGCGGTTGCGACAAGATTGCCATCGGCGCGGGAAACGGGTGATATCCGAGCTTTCGCGCCGCCCGTTCAAAAATCACGCCGGATCCCTTCACCGGTAACGGCGGCATGGGATATGGCTTCGAACGCGGTGGATCAAATGGACTCGCTCCCGCCAGCCCTGAAACGCCGCATTCCCATTCCACTTTTGTGTAATACGCTTCCAGGTCGTCGTAGCGAATCGGCCAGTCTACCAGGGTCGCGCCGGGCACCTCACCCACCTTGCTGCGTTCCACGAAATCGATTTCATGCAGCCGCCAGAAGTTCGCCGTGAAGTGGACACTGCTTCCGCCGACGCATCGGCCGTACATCACACTGTACTGTTTCTGTGCTTTGTCCTGTTCCGTCTTGCGAAATGTGACCGGCTGGGTGTTCGGATTGTTGGTCAACTGGTGGTTGAACACGACATCAATTTCGTTGTGTCCGAAGTCCGCCTCCGTTAAATACGGTCCTTGCTCCAGCACCACCACGCGAAATCCGTTCGTCGAGAGCTCCTTCGCCAGCACACCCCCGGCCGCGCCGGATCCGACAATGACGAAATCCACTTCCTCGCTGGCCTTATACGCCACCTTGGACTGGCTCATTTCTTCTCTCCCGCTTTCGCGTCCGCCTGCCAGCCCGGGTAATCCTTGTCATAGAAGCCAAAGGGCGGCGCAAAACTGTGCGCCGGGTCCCGCTGAATCACTTTCCATCCCACGTAGTCGCGGTTCCCCCCGCCCGATGGATCGACCAGAAACCCCGATATCGTGTGTTGCCAGATGGTCTGGAAGAAATCCGCCGCCGGACCGATTTGCGGCCGCCTTCGCCCTCCAACATTCTGCGAAGGAATCTCATCGCTCAGTTCGTGGAGAAGCTGCTCTTGTTGCTCGAGGCTCGCGTCCGCAAACTGCTTCACACCGGGATGCTTCGCGCTCGTCTCGCCGTTAAGATGCGCCAATCCCTTCTGATACGTCTCTACCGCGTCGCTTGCGAAGGTCTTCAGCGCGTGATCGATGAAGTACACAACTCCCGCTTCTCGAGCTCCCGGCAACTCATCGGTCGGGATGATCAGAGAGGCGATCGCTTCGACGTCTCGCGCCTGCGCCGGCGTCAACACTTCGAATTTCACAGGTGTCTTGGATTTTGTGGCCTGGTGCGCATGGTCCGCGGCGGCCAGGATTCCAGGCCATTGTGCATTCAGCCACGCCACGCCCGCGGTTCCGCCGGCATAGGCAAGAAACTCTCGCCGCCCCGTCGAAGGTATCTTCATCTCTCCCCCAAAAAGTATCTGAGCAATCTACGTGTGCGGTGCCGCAGCGTCAAGCACGCTCCGGCGGCAGCGCGCATCCAATTTGGTTATCCCGGCGGCCTTGCAGTATCATCAGTCTTCTGGCTCACACATGAGTACTTTCACCGGCGCGATCGGTAGCGGAGGGAAATGGCTGCTTGACCGCATTGTCGGCGCCCTCGCCGCCACCGGCGTTAATCCCAACCTCCTCACATTCCTCGGCTTGGTCGTGAACTTCGCCGCGGCCGCTAATTTTGCGGTCGGCAATTTCCGCACCGCCGCCATCATTATCTTCTTTGCCGGTTTTCTCGACATGCTCGACGGCCAGGTGGCCCGCCGCCAGAACCGCGTCACCGCTTTCGGCGCCTTCTACGACTCCACGCTCGACCGCTACGCCGACATGGCTCTCTACATGGGCCTGCTCGTCTATTACTCCGTCAGCGGACGCACTCCCTATGTGGTCCTCGCCGCCGTCGCTACCGCCGGCTCCGTTATGGTCAGTTACGCACGCGCACGCGCTGAGTCGCTCATCCCGCTTTGCAAAGTCGGCTTCATGGAGCGGCCCGAGCGCATGGTGCTTCTCATCATCGGCGGCCTCACAAATCGTATGGCCCAGGTCCTGTGGGTCATCGCCATCGTCTCGACCATCACCGTCATCCACCGCATCTACTTCACCTGGCAGGAAACCAAGGCTGGCCGCGTTTTGCCGGGCTTGAAAATGCCCTCCTAGGCTGGCTGCGCGGTCACTTTCTCACCGTCCCTGTCTGGCTGTTCCAATGACGCTTCCACCGGACCCTCGATCATCCGCTTCACCCGCTCCTTCAGCGTCGGTACATCCTCTTTCTTCATCCCCTTGGTCTCAATCGTGTCATGCAGATGCACCGTAATCGTCGTCGGCCGCAAAGTCCACGTCTCCGTCCGCAAATGCCGAAATGATCCAACCAGGCTCACCGGCACAATTGGCACTCCCAGTTGCTGCGCCAGCCGGAACCCGCCATCTTCGAATTCGTTCAGGTGTCCGTCGCGTGTCCGCTTCGCTTCCGGGAATATGATCAGGCTGACTCCGCTGTCGATCGCTTCTTGCGTCATACGCCATAGCCGCTTCAGATCCTTCGCGCTGCGCACGTCCGGCACCGGGACGTTCCCGAATCGTTTCATCAGCCACCCATAGATCGGAATCCTGAAATGCGACTCAAGTTCCCAGCCTCGAACCAGCTGCGGAATCGCGCAGTAGAGCATAAACGGGTCCAGCAGGTTGACATGATTCACCATGAA
>Ga0335084_10003832_pt1 | contig 14774 bp, 12 predicted proteins | sample Lox_Sample_44_FD_206721 | JGI IMG/M metagenome (GOLD analysis project Ga0335084, IMG submission 206721) | Soil microbial communities from Loxahatchee National Wildlife Refuge, Florida, United States - Lox_Sample_4.4 | ecosystem: Environmental > Terrestrial > Soil > Wetlands | place: USA...
GAAAAGGAATGGAGACCATGGCGCCTTACCGAGAGAGGTTTTCTTATTGCTAAGAAAACTACAACACCTTGCAACTTTGTTAACTTCAAGGATTATCAGAGCAAGGTCGAGCAAATAGACGCAGAAAGCAAAAAGAGACTATCTGCAACAGAGGCTGCTTTTCGTGGAGTACCCCACGAGGACAAATCTGCTGAGAAGCCGAAAAAGGGAGACAACTGAGGTTGAAAGAATTAGAAATGGTCGGGGAGAGGAGATTTGGACTCCCGACTTCTTGGTCTCGAAATTGGGTTATCTTTTATTGGAAGAGCGCGTACAAGATGGGAAACGGAAGGTAGGATAGGGGTCTTTTCATTTTCTAAACCTCTCATGGCAAACCACACATGAATCAAAAAGCTTATGGATCTGGTCTTTGACCGCTTTTTTCTTTCCCGCCTCCACTGCCTTTTCTAATACGCCAAATTTTCTGCGAAATTCATTGTCTAATTTAACAAATTCTTCAAACCTATCCTGGTTTTTTGGAAGTTCGATCTTCTGACCTGTACTTATTGCCTCATCAAACTTCTCTCTCCTTATATAATATGGGGGTATAAAGGGTTCAATCAACTCCATGTTGTCAAATATTACAGCGTCAATGATTGTTTCAAACACCTCCTCAAGGGCCAACATATCTCTTCTAAGAACATTCGTTCCTCCTTGTGGTTCCGTCTGACCCATAGCAGAAATTCCAACCAAACAAGTGCCAAAAACGCCTACAACTATGATGATTGAAATAAATCTTTTGCGGTTCATCGCAATTCTCCTCTTTTACCCAATAAACAAAACTTGCTTATTTTTTGGAGAATTTCTATCCCCTTCATTCGAATCCTGTTTCTCGATTCCTGACGACCTCCTCAAGCTGCATCCTATTCAAAGACACCTTGGTGATAAACCGATCGCCTCGCCCCCAAGTAGAAAGGCAGCCTTTCGGTATTCTGGCGTATCATACTGCGTGAGAATAAAAATGATAATATCGGGATAAACTGCTTTGTCAAAAGGAAAAAAAAACCCTTGGAGGTTTCATCTAGGCATCTTGTGGAAGAATTTTGCCCCTCTTGAATGATTCGCGTAAGCATTGGCATCCGTAAATATCGAAAAACGAGCTTGCGGTGCACCGGCGAAAGTCGCTCATATTTTCTAAATCGTCAGTGCAGGAGTTAATCTGATACCCATCACCCTCTCATAATGATCTTTATCGCAAAATTCAAATCCGACCTTCCTGTAAAGCTTAATGGCTATGAAGTTTAATACCCTTACCGTCAGCCAGACTAATTCGAAGCCGAGGGCTCCGGACCTTTCCAGCATGAACCGCACCAGCTCTGTTCCGATCCCGAGGTTTCTGTAGTTTTGAGCCACAAAGATCACAATTTCACCCGATTTCCCTTTCACATCGGGAATCAGCGCGACGTGGCCGATGACGCTATCGCCTCTCCAGGCGAGAGCATTCAAACCTATTCCGAAAAGCATCTTGAGCCAGTTTTGACAGGTTTCAGGGTCTTCAGGCGGAAGTCCCTGGGAGGCGGGTTTCGGAGAGAAGGTGCGGTACATCCCCAGAAGAGATGAAAAATCTTCAGCACAACTGATCCCCACTTCGAAGGACTTCCCGGATTTGTCAGTTCTGAGGATAGGCTCTGGCCTCACTTTGTCCTTCTGCACATGGCTGTCTAAAACAAAAAGAGACCGAAACACTTTCTGATGACGACGCGAAGTCTTGAAAGAGAGGCCTGGACTGGCGGCGTTCGGATGAGTAAACATTCCCGCCTACGTCTTGTAAGGACTGGGTCCTAATTGCTTCACCTGTTCGGTGAATTCCCTCACGATCTGCGCAAACCTTGGTCCTTCAGCGGAGGAGATCCATTCCAATCTAAACCTCTCCGTCTCAATACCGAAATCCTCTAACATCAGTTTGATCGCCTCCGCCCTTTTTTCCGCTTTCACATTACCATCCTGGTAATGGCAGTCTCCGATGTGTCAACCCCCCACGAAAACGCCATCGGCCCCCTTGGTCAGGGCTTCGATCACTAAATTCGGGTGAACCATGCCCGAACACATCACCCGTATGATTCTTAAACTCGTCGGATATTGCAATCGGGAAACTCCTGCCAGATCTGCTCCAGAGTAGGCGCACCAATTGCAACAGAAGCCTATGATCAAAGGTTCAAAATTATCATTCATGCAGGCACCTCCATTGCAGCGTTGACTTGAGCCAAAATCTGTTCTAATTTAAACCCGCCCACATTTATTCCTTTCTTAGGGCAGGTCGCCATGCAGCTTCCACAACCCTTGCAAAGGATTTCATTCACCTCCACCGTCTTCTTAATGGCATCTCCGCTTACATATTCAACCAGCGTGATCGCCTTATAGGGGCAGGGGTCGACGCAGTAGGCGCAACCATCGCAGTTCTCGTCCACCACCTTGGAAATATTCCCCTCCAGCTCTATCACATCCTTTGAAAGGAGGGTGGCCGCTCTTGCTGAGGCAGCCTGGGACTGAACGATGCTCTCTTCGACCGCTTTTGGAAAATGGGCCATCCCGGCCAGGAAGACACCATCGGTGGCAAAATCAATAGGCCGCAATTTTACATGGGCTTCGAGGAAGAAACCATCTTTGTTGAGGGGAACTTTTAAAAGTTGAGCAAGCGTCTTGTTATCCTCATTTGGAACGATCCCTGCAGACAGGACGACCAGATCTGCAGAGATTGCCACGGGTATTCCCAGGGTTTGGTCAAGGACATTAACCGTGAGCCCGCCCTTATTTTTTAAAACCTCCGGTTTTTTATCCTTTTCGTATCTTATAAATACGACACCTTTCTGTCTCGCCTGGGTGTAATAGCTCTCTTTAAACCCATAGGTTCGGACATCCCGATAGAGGACATAGACATGGGTGGTGGGTGAAAGTTCTTTGATTTTCAATGCGTTCTTCACCGCTTCGTTGCAGCATATCCTCGAGCAGTAAGGCCTTTCATCGTCGCGGGAGCCCACACATTGAATCATGACAACATTCTTGGGGGGTTTACCGGATGCGGTTTTAAAACCATCTCTGGCGACTAACCGTTGCTCCAGCTCTAACTGTGTGATCACCCGACCATCCTCTCCATACAAATATTCCTTGGGTCGATACTCTTTTGCGCCGGTTGCCACTACGACGGCTCCATGCTCGAATTCTTTCGATGTTCCGTTCATCGAGATCTTTGTCTTAAAATTGCCGATGAAACCTTCTATCGTTTCGATATTTGCTTGTGTGAAGAGGTGAATGTTGCTGTTTGCCTTCACCCTGGCCACCAGGGATTCGAATTCATTGCGAACTTTTGTCCCATCAATCAAGTAATGAATCTGCCTGATGTTTCCTCCAAGCTCTTTCTCCCTTTCCACCAGATAGACTTCAAAACCCTGATTGGCCAGTTCCAGCGCAGAGGTCATTCCGGAAAGTCCGGCGCCGACAACCAGAGCGGATTTGTTGACAGAAACCTTCTTCATTTCAAGTGGCGCAAGCAGTCTTGCTTTCGCGACGGCCATTCTCACCAGGTCCTTTGATTTAAGGGTGGCCTTTTCGCGTTCGTGCATGTGGACCCAGGAGCATTGGTCTCTGATGTTCGCCATCTCAAAGAGGTAAGGGTTAAGCCCTGCTTTTCGAACCGTGCTTCTAAAGAGAGGTTCATGAGTTCTGGGAGTGCACGCTGAAACGACCACGCGGTTTAAGTTATGCTCCTTAATCTTTTCTTTGATCTTCTCCTGTGTATCGTTTGAGCAGGTGTAAAGATTACCCTCTGCAAAGACCACGTTGGGAAGGGTCTTGGCATAGTCCACTACCCCCGGAACATCCACAACTCCAGCGATATTGGACCCGCAATTGCACACGAACACTCCCACGCGAGGATCCTCTCCGGTGATGTCTTTCTCCGCAGGGAATTCCTCATGAACGATCAGGCTACCCTTTGCTTCCTTTAATAGTGTCAAGACCTTTGAAGTTGCGCCAGATGCCTCCATCACTGTCTCGGGAATATCCTTAGGTTCGGTGAATGTTCCCGCGAAATAGATTCCGGTTCGATTGGATTCCACCGGTCGAAATGGAGAGCTCTTGCAGAAATGATGTTCATTGAGATCAATTCCAAATGTCTTGGCAATTCGTTCCACCTCTTTGGGCGGCTGGATGCCAGAGGACAGAATGACCATATCGTATTCCCGCGAAGCCTTTCTATCGTTTTCAACCAGGTACTGAATGCGGAGATTCCGATTTTCAGGTACCTCCTCAATGGAAGCCGGACGGGAACGGATGTAATTTATTCCAAGCTGTTTCGCCCTTTCATAATATTCATCAAATCCTTTGCTGAAGGCTCGCATGTCCATAAAGAAAATGTCGCACTCCAAACCCTCGATATGTTCCTTTGCTATAATTGCTTCTTTCGTGGCGTACATACAGCATATTGAAGAACAGTAATCCCTTTCGGAATCCCGGGAACCAATGCATTGGAGAAAGGCGATCCGTTTTGGGGGCTTTCCATCGGAGAGTCTCTCGACGTGTCCAGAAAATGGTCCGGATGCAGAAAGCATTCTCTCAAATCCGAGCGCGCTGATCACATTCGGAAAGCGACCATAACCGAATTCAGGCTTGACCGCCGGGTCGAAATTCTCGTATCCGGGCGAGAGGATAATGGCGCCCACATTAATCTGAACTTTTTCTTCTTTCTGCGTGTAATCAACCGCAAGGGCTTCGCAACGTCTCTGGCACTCTTGGCATTCAATGCAGCCCTCAATTTGTGAAGCCAGACACCGCGTCGCCTCTTTAACCGCTTCCTCGGGTTTGAATCCCAGAGCGACTTCCTTGAAGTTAGTTACCCTCTCCGCGATGGGCAGTTCATTCATCGGAATGCGGGTCTGAGGAGAAAATCGCTGTTTCAGGGCTGTCACTTCCTGCTCTTCGAGTTTTTCCGGTTTTTTATCCTCTTTCCGGATCTCAATCGTTTCCCCCTTCAGATACCCGTCGATCGAGGCAGCTGCTCTTTTCCCGGCCGCAATGGCATCCACGACAAAGGCGGCTCCTGTGATGACGTCACCCCCGGCGAAGATCCCTGCTACGTTTGTTGCCCCTGTATTCGGATCAATTAGAATCGTTCCATTCTTTGCCGTATTGACTTTCAATTCTTTTAGAAAGTCAACCTGGGTCACCTGTCCAAGAGCAGCGATCACCGTATTCACGGGAGCCTTGAACTCAGAGCCGGCCATCGGAACGGGGCGTCTACGGCCACTGGCATCGGGTTCTCCAAGTTGCATTCGGATACATTCCATTTCGGAAAGCTTACCGTTCTGAGAGAAGAATTTTTGAGGAAGGGTCAGAAAATCGATCTTCACCCCTTCCTTCAACATGGCCTCAATCTCTTCATTCGCAGCCGGCATTTCGGCCCGCGTACGGCGATAAACGAGCCGGACCTCTTCAGCCCCGAGGCGTTTCGCCGTTCGGGCGCAGTCGATGGCAGTATTCCCTCCTCCCACTACCGCAACCTTTTTTCCAACCTTAACCTGCTGGCCGAGGTTCACCGCCTGAAGGAACTCGATTCCATCTGCTACATCCGGAAGGTTCGCTGGGACCCCAGCCGTCAGGCCACGAAGCATCTTTTGGGCCTCCTCGACGGGGACCGCAAGTTCCTTGGCAATCGGCGTAACGGAAGGGACTTGGGCTGCGTCTAATTTTATTCCCCCTGGCGCGCCCACGCCGATGAAGATGGCTTGATGATCTTTCTGAATATCGGCGAGGGAGATATCTCTTCCGACCTGAACACCCGTTTTGATCTCCGCCCCGAGTCTCCTGATGTAGTTGATCTCCTGCGCCAATATTCCTTTTGGAAGTCTGTATTCAGGGATGCCATAGCGCAACATACCCCCGGGTTCCGGTAGAGCTTCAAAAATGGTTACCTCGTGTCCCTTTAAGGCCAGGTCATTGGCCGCGGCAAGACCTGCTGGTCCACCACCGACGACTGCCACTTTCTTACCCGTTTTCGTCACCTGGGGGACCGGAAGTTCATCAATGTTCACCTGGTCGGCCACGAACATCTTCAGCTCGCGAATGGCGATCGGTTCATCCAGTTGTCCGCGATTACAATTCTGTTCGCACGGAGCGTAACAAACCCTGCCGCAGACAGAAGGAAGGGGGTTCACGGCCCGGTTCAATTCATACGCTTCCTTGAACTTCCCCTCTGCAATAAGTTTTATGTATCCAAGGGTATTGGTATTGATTGGACAGGCGTACGTACAGGCCGCGTTGCAGGGCCTCTCCTCACGCTTGTCAATGGTTGCTTTGTTGGGTATGGCTTGGGGAAAAAGGATGTAGATGGCCTTCCGTTCCGCCAACCCGACGTTGAAATCGTTCTTCATGATGACCGGGCAACTGGCAACACAAAGCCCGCATCCTGTGCACTTGCTTATATCCACATAGCGCGGGGCTTTTCGGAGAATGACCTGGAAGTTTCCCGGTTCCCCTTCAACACTTTCGACATCGCTCAAAGTAATGATTTGAATATCTTTATGCCGGCCGACCTCGACCAGTCTGGGAGCAATCGTTCACATCGCGCAATCATTGGTGGGGAACGTCTTATCGAGTTGCGCCATGACGCCCCCGATCGAGGGTTTATTGTCGACCAGATAAACCTTGATGCCACAGGCTGCCAGATCGAGCGCAGCCGCCATCCCGCCTATCCCGGCGCCGACGATTAATGCGGCGCCAACTTTTTTCTCTTGCGTTTCATGTGGTAGCATGTTCGGGAACCTCCTTGGGGGACCATTGCTGTTCGAGTGTCCTCTCTTTTTGTGATCGCGATTGTAACGAGACGGCCAGCGGACGATAGATCATATGCGTCCATTTGCCGAAGGGCATTTCAATAACTAACATTGGGGTAGCAATGAGAACATGGATCGCGTAGGCATAGCAGGTTCCTACTTCGAACCCCGATAACCTGAGGATATGAAGGATGATTCCGCTTAAGGTCGTTGCGAAAAGCAGTACCAGGAAGATCCAGTCTCCGAATTCAGAGGACTTATAGACTTCTTTTTCTTTCGTGATGCGACCGAGTAAAATACTCCCGGTGCCGTAAAGAAGGAGGACGGTTGCGAAATATCCCAACCATCGCTGAGGATGGTACAGCGGGTGTATCTGATCGGTCTGAAACCAATTTAAACCGAAAACCTTCACCACCAGCATGATCAGACACCCGATTCCGATGAAAAGGTGCTCGAGCCATCGGCTCTTTCCGGTTGGACATTCGGCCATCTTTTTGTAAGTGAAAAAGTGGACCAGAAAGGTTTTGACCTGAGAGGGAAAGGAGATGGGCGTCTGGTCGTTTTGGCGTGCGGAACCGGTAAACCCGTACATGCGAATGGCATTGGACACCAGGATAAACAAAGGGATCAAAATGACTGCGAGCGTAAAGTAGGTCATGGTGGGGAACATGTGCTTCAAGCCCATGGAGGTGGAGGTTAAATCGGAAAACGTCATTTTCACGACGGAAAGATGATACAGAAGGATCAGGAATAAGACGACGGCCGCCGCGAAAGAGAGGGTCGCAAGATGCCATCCCTTTGACCGATTGATCAGCGAAGCGATTCCGGTCCAATCATAGACAGACGCCAAATAACGCCGCAACGTCATCATCGATTCTTGGGGTTTCGTCTGCCGGGGGCACGCGGTGGAACAGTCGCCGCAATCGTGGCATACCCACGGTTCCAGGCTTGCGTGAAGAAGTCCTTTCAGACCCATGACCACATGTCGGACGGATTTCCTCGGGAAAGAAGCCTGATCATTTGCGAGCTCACAGCTCAGCGTGCAAGTGCCACAATTAAAGCATCCTGTCACGTCGAATTTCCCATACTTCCTGACGTCAGCCAGCAGGTTTAAGTCAGATTCGTAATAACGCATCACTGCCACTCCTTTCTGATTGTAACAACCATCGACCCCTGAAAATTCTCGAACTCCCTTTCCTCCCTATTGGCAGAAAGGGACGGGATGATTTTGTAAGCTACTCTCTATTCTCCAACCAATTTTAAGACCTCTTCTACAGCGGCAGGTACGCTTCGGGCGAGAGCATCCGACAATCCCGGTTTCACCATTTCCGGAATGTGGTCCACTTGTCCGACAACAACGATGACTTCAACCTTGCAATAATCCCTTAGCTCTCTGAGTAGATTTGAAGTGGGCATCCCATGAATGGTGAAATCATCCACTTTATTTTTGGGGATCTCCTCCAGGTCTATTCTGAATATCTCTCCAGGCTTTCTATTCGCATCGATGGCATCGATGACAATAATTTTTCGAGGCTTTTGCTCACTGAGGATTAGATCAAAAAGAATTCCTCTTACGCTTGTTCCGGCATTGACGACCGAGACGTTCTTGGGAAGAGAATTGCAGCTTTGGAGGCATCCCGCTACGGAAGATCCGAAGCCATCATCACCAAATAGGAGATTTCCACACCCCAGAATAACGATGTCATTGCTCACGGCGGCTAAAGATTGCACAGCGTGTTCGCGCCTCCCTGCGTCGTTGGCGATCTCAGTTCCCATGGGAACGGTGTCGTCCAATTGTAACCCTAAGTTTGCGGGACAACAACTTCTTTAACGACCCTTCTCGTATAGAGATAAGTTTTCCCCTCCTCTTCGAATAATTCAACTTCGAAACCATCTGCTTTGTGCTTATTCATTGCTTCCAATGTCTTTTCTTTACTCGGATGATCCACACCATCCCACATAAACTTCTTTCCGTTCATTACGATCACGTGATTGGGCATTTTAATCACTCCTCTGGTCGCTACGCTCTTTTCACATAAAAATCTCTTGACACAAGAACCTCAATCCATCAAGCCAACGGGGGAACATAGAGTCTTCCTTGCATAATCATCTCGATGGCTGGCAATAGTTCCTTATCCACTGTTTCTGTAATTAGGTAGCCTTCAGCTCCACTCGAGATAGCTTGGCTGAGATATTCCTTGTCTTTGTGGAGACTCAGGATCAATACCTTCACGCCGGGACAGATCCCCTTCACTTTGCAAATGGCCTCGACGCCGTGGAAATTTGGCATCGAAGGGTCGAGAATGACCATGTGGGGAGCTAAACCACTTACCCTCAGGAGGTCAAAGAGTTCGGAACCATCTTGTGCCTCCGCGATCACCTCTAGGTTGGATTTTTCCCTGAGAATTCTTTTTAACCCTTCCCTTAAAGGGGCGTGATGATTCGCCAGGACAATCCGGTAGGGAACCATGAATAATCTCTCCTCCGTTAACACTTTCCTTTTAGCAAACCGACGCTTCCCGATCAATCCACAAAAATAATCATTTTCAGGTGATTAGAAATAACTATGGGATAGAGCAGGCTAAGAATGGGGACAATCATCAAGTTCAGTGGAAATACCGTAAGTTGGCGATCAAGGATCGAGACCGTTTAGGCTTGTTGGCAATAGGATAAAAAGCTGCCCGGCCGGGCATACCATCCCGCAGCCGGGCAGATCCCTTTTGACCGACGGTTCGCTCTCCATGACAGTTCCAGCGGCCGCCGGCCTCCACCCAAACCACCCACTCTTACTTACTGAAATTATCGATGACGCAACCCTGGGAGTCCAGGATAGTGAGATCAATCGCCATACCGCCATCCAGGCGGTGAGCAGCGCAGCTCAGTCAGGGGTCATAAGAACGTATGGCCATCTCCACCCTGTTCAGGATCCCCTGATCATACTTGCCCGCTTTGATGGACTCTTTGGCCGCCTGATTCACCGAGAGATTGATTGCCGCGTTGTTGTGGGTCGTGCCTACAATCAGGTTCACCTTCGTGATCAGGCCATCATTATCGCACTCATAATCGTGGATCAGGGTACCCCGGGGGGCCTCAACGCAACCCACGCCCCGGCCCGCCTTGGCCGTAACCGGTACCCGGACATTGGTGCCGGTGATCTCCGGGTCATTCAGGAGTTCCACCGCCGTTTCTGCGGCCTGAAGGAGTTCGATCAGGCGGGCATAGTGATAAAGCAGGGTGTAGTGGGCTGGCCGACCAAAAGCAGCCCGGAACTCCTCGAGCTCCGCCTGGGCCAAGGGGGTTGCCATCTTGTCGGCCACGTTGATGCGGGCCAGACAGTTGGTACGGTAGACCCCTACAGGGTTCTCCAATGATAGGTTGAGTTTACCCCACTTCTTGGCGTAGGGGAACTTCTGATACGACCAGGGTGCTACCCATTCGCCGATGTTATCCAGGTATTGGTCGTAGGTGAAATCTTCAAGGGAGCCGTCCGGCTTCATCATCCGGAGTTTTCCGTCATAAAACTCGAGCGCCCCATCATCCCGTACGGTGCCCAAGTAGCCCACCTTGATCACGCCGAGGGATTTGATGGTTTCCATATACTTCGGAAAAACATTCTCTTTAGCGAACTTAATGGAAAACTTGGCGAATTCCAGCAACTCCTTAGCCGAGGGGAGCATCTTCTGACGCTCCGCTTCGGGAAGGGGTCTACTCACCCCCCCTGGCACTGAGAAGGTTGGATGGATGGCCCGACCGGCAAAACCTTCCAGCATCTGGGCGCCCAAATGGCGCATATGGACCACTTTCTTCGCTATGTCAGGAGCCGCTTGGAGGATACCCACCACATTTCGCACCGAATAGTCGGCGTCGGGGCCGATGACAAAGTCCGGAGCAGCCAGAAAGTAAAAATGCAGAATTTTATCGCTTACGTAAGCGATGTTCTGCATCAGACGGCGCAATTTCACAGCCGTCGGTGGCGGCGTAACGCCAAAGCAACCATCCGTCGCTTTACTGGAGGCCAGGTGGTGCGCCCAGGGGCAGATCCCGCAGATGTGGCAGACCGTTCTGGGCATCTCCTCCACGGGCCGACCTTCGCAAAATTTTTCAAAGCCGCGCAAGTTTTGGACATGGACCTTGGTATCAACAACGTTGCCGGCATCATCCAGGGTGATGGCGACCTTACTGTGGCCTTCGATCCGAGTTACTGGCTGAATATTGATCACTTTGCTCATGCGTTTTACCTCCTCATTTCGATGGTCGCACCGGCAGCACCTTCAGGTTGCCGTGCCCGCCGATATAACGGTTCATGATAGCCCGCCGATCCAAAATCGATTTTGGGTCCAGCCCGACTGAGGTCAAGGCATTCATCATATCCACCAGGGGCTGGGCTCCTTTCCGTATGGGTCCGAAACAACCCCGGCAAGGGGTACGGGCAACAATACAGCGGGGTTGCCCGGTCTTGCCGGCGCAGCCTGCCAACGTCACAGGCCCCATGCAAAGGTAACCCTGCTCGTTGATACAGCGAAACTTATCCAGGCCCTCTTCTGGTTTAAATTCATAGTTCTGGAGCCAGCGCTTAACCGGGCCGCCGCCTGACTTCTTTTCCCGTATAACCGGGCAGGTATCACATACGCTCCGCTCAGGCAGGCTCCAGGAGGTCTTGCCCTGGAGTAGACCGGTAATGGCCTCGGCAATCCAGTCAGGGTGGGGCGGGCAGCCGGGGATGCTGATGTCCACTTTCACTACTTCATCTACTGCTGCGCAGGTGGGAGTCCACTTCGGAACATTGGGATCCTCCGGGTTAGGGGAGGGTTCAGTAGAAGGGCTTTGCCGGAACACCTTCTCAAAAACCTCTTCATTTTTCCACATGTTGGCCTGGGCCGGCACGCCGCCAAAGCAGGCGCAACTCCCCAGGGAGATGAGAAACTTGGCCTTTTTACGGATCTCCTGCAATTCGTGTTTTTGCTCTTCAGTACGGACACCGCCAGATACGATGCCAACCACGGCATCGGGAACATCCATGGTAGTCCCTTCGCCAAGCTGGCCCAAAAACTTGTGATCAACCAGGGCCGTAATGTGGACGAAGTTTAGTTGGGGCAACAGGTCCACCAGGGGATCTCCAATATTGAGAATGGATATCTCGCAACCGGAGCAGGCATTTAACCAATCTTCCACAACATTTACCGCCATAGCCTTACCTCCTTCATAGATTTAATATACCGAAGCCGACTCTTCGCTTCTGCCCATCTTCATCCTTCCTCCGGTTCCATATCCGGATCGTAGGATATTTCGCCATAACGTTCCATCTGTACCAGGGTTGAGAAGCCGGGATCAATCCCCCAAAATAACTATTTTGGGATAGTTACAAATAACTATAAGGGTCTGAACGGAAAAAGCACAATCTCAACGACCCGCGTTTTGACGGAGATCTCCCTTTGCCACAGGGGGCTCGTTCTGTGGGGATTCCCCTGGAGCGGCAGGAAAACAAAGGGTGACGGTTGTCCCAATTCCTTCTTCACTTTCCACTTGGATCTGACCACTGTGCTTTGCCACAATCTCTTTGACAATGGTGAGGCCTAAACCCGAGCCGATGACATCCTGAACATTGGAGGCGCGAAAAAAAAGTGTAAACAAACGGGGCAGGTCCTTCTTGGGTATTCCAATTCCATTATCACTCACAACAATGCGGACCGTCTCATTGGCCTCGCGGCCAAACGTCATCCCGAGGCGTCCGCCTTCAGGGGTGTATTTGATCGCATTGGAAATCAGATTCTCAAACATCTGTTCGATCATTTCCGGGTCGCCGTTTATCTCCGGTAAATCCTCTGGGAGGGTCACCACAAAGGCCAGCTTCTTTTTAACTACCTCTTCCTGAAAGTCCTGCTGGAGGTGACTTGCAATGATTCTGAGATTCACGGGTTTGTATTCTGTCTGGGGCTGTCTGCTTTGACTCTTTGCCAAGGTCATCAGCTCATGAATCATCAAAAGCATCCCCTGAACCCGCCGATCGAGGCGGTTCAGGTAATGTCGCGATGTTTCATTCATATCGCCCAAATAGCCGTCCCGGACGATTTCAAGCATGAGGGCCATGGCGGTCAAAGGAGCCCGAAGGTTATGAGCCACTCGATTCATGAATCGGGACCGTTCTTGAATCAGGTTCTCAATGGCCTCATAGGCTCGGGCGTTTTCGATAGCGATGGCCACCAATCCCGCTGCCTGGCGGAAAAAGTTCAAATCATCCGAACCAAACTGCTCTGCACGCGTGGAATAGGCTCCCAAGATGCCGATGACGCGGGTTTCTGCAACCAAAGGGACAAACTGGACCGACTGCAAATGAGCTGCCTCCAGATCTTCGCCAAATTGGAAACTCTCCCGATGCGTGACATGCCCGGTCACAAAGGGTTCGCCTTCGATAACCCTCCGGTTTAGAGGGCTCTTTGCCACCTCTACGACTTTGTGTTTGAGAATCTCCGTCGGCAACCCGTGGGCCGCAGCAAATTGCAGGAAATTTCCGTTCTCGCTCAGAAGTTTGACAGAGATCGCCTGAACTTCCATGACCCTGGCGAGTTCCGAACATACGATCCGGAAGACTTGTTCGAGGTGCTGCTTGGACCCGATGGCTTGTGTCATGGTATAGAGGGTATTCAGTTTGTTGTTCAGTTCCGTCACCGCCTCCGTGACCTCGGCCAGATCAAGAATTCGTTTCTCGAGCATTCGCATCACCGCCGTGATCGTGATGGCGGTAATGAATACAAGACCGCAAAAAAACCCGAAAATGACCACCCGTTGGAAAGGCTGTTGTCCCAACTCCATGGCTTTCCCTCGGTAGAGCAAGTCGTGATGCGAAATCCAACCCAGATATTCCGCCGCTGCGATAAGGCCCATGCCTGCGGCTGCGATGACAGCAAAACTGTAGGTGGAACGGCGGGGCAGAAGAATAGCAGAGAACGTGATATGGAATATGAAAAAAAAGATAAAAGGACTTGCAATGCCGCCTGTAAAATGGATAAGAAGAAACATGGTGCCATAGTCAACCCCCACCTGCCAGTGGGCGAAGCGTTCGATATCTTCCTTCCGATAAGCGTCTGCCTTAATCCGTCGGCTCAGGAGATAGAAAACAATGTTATAGGCGAGAATAAAACAGGCCACTCCGAGAAGGGCGCGCGCGTTGAATTCAACCCCGATCCACCGGGCGAATGCCGTACCGACAGCAATTCCCAAGGGAACTCCCCAGCGGAGTTTGATGAACCAGAGGGTTCTTTCCTTCAGTTCCCCCAGAATAATCCGTTTCCGCTTATGGAGCTCGGCAGCGGGGTTGAGTGGGCCTGTTTCCTTTGTGGGCTGGGGCACGTCCGTTCTCCCGTGATCGCGGCCTTGATCAGCCACCGGCCAGAATGCCTTCGATCTTGGCATTAAGCTTCTTCATGTCGGGGGGTTTTCCGAACATCCATTTTGCCGGGCATTCCTCTCCGCAGGATGTGCGGGAATTTGCCAGATCCCTCCGAGAAAGGCTCCATAGGAATATTAAACTCCCTCGGAGCCTATAGTGCGGGCATCTTCTGGAAACTTCTCATACGTCACCTCAGTAAGGTTAGAGATTATGTTGTTGAATTGCTTGGCCACGGGCAGGAAATAACTATCAGAAAAATACTCTTAACCAGAAGAGTAGTCAAGAGGAAAATTATCGCTTGACCCGGAAAAGACAAGAGGCTATCATGAGGAGGGAATTTTTCCCTTTTGTAAAGTCTGCCTGCCGGTAGGCAGGGGAGGAGAAGGGTTTTCGTCTCCGATGTCCACACTCATGGACTGACTGATAAGTGTTAAATTTTCGAGTCAGTTAAGAATGGGAAATTCTTAATAGGCAACCAGACCCTCAAGAATAGGAGCATGTGGGATGAAAAAGACGGTCCTTGGAAGCATCGTGATAGCCATGACAGTTTTCATCATCGCAGGCTGTTCTAAGACGAAGGA
>Ga0335084_10003833_pt1 | contig 14774 bp, 15 predicted proteins | sample Lox_Sample_44_FD_206721 | JGI IMG/M metagenome (GOLD analysis project Ga0335084, IMG submission 206721) | Soil microbial communities from Loxahatchee National Wildlife Refuge, Florida, United States - Lox_Sample_4.4 | ecosystem: Environmental > Terrestrial > Soil > Wetlands | place: USA...
GAGCGGCGAATTGGCATCGCGCGATCTGAGCTCCTTGCGAATGGTCGGGGTCTTTGGCGAGCCCCTGCCGATCCCCCTGCTGCGCCGGATCAGGGAGGCACTGCCGCCCTGCCGGTTCATGTTCAAGTATGGCGCCACCGGGGCCTATCGCATCACCACCTTCGAGGTTCCACAGGCCATTCCCGACGATCTGGTCTCGCTTCCCATCGGGCCCGACCAGCCGGCGTACAACATCTCCCTGCGCGATGACGGCGATGCGGAGGTGGAAGACGGGGCCGTCGGCGAGCTGTGCGTCGAAGGCGCCCCGGTCATGCAGGGATATTGGAAGGACCCGGCCATGACCGCCAGGCGACAGCTTGCCGGACGGCCTCATTCCTGGCGTTCGGGCGATTTCGCCTACAGGGATGCGGCCGGGCTGCTGCATCTCGTCGGCCGCCAGGATCATATGGTCAAGATCCGCGGTCACCGGTTCGATCTGGGCGAGATCGAGGCCGTCCTGCGCAGCCAGCCAGGGGTTCGCGATGCCGTCGCCGCGCTCGTCGCCAAGGACGGCGGCGATGCCGAAATCCAGGCCGCCCTGCTGGCGGAGGACAGCGAGACGATCAGGACGGCCCTGCGCCTCGCCTGCGCCAAGCGCCTGCCGGCCTTCGCGCGCCCGTCGCGCGTCGCGATGTTCGAAGAGTTCCCGCTGCTGCCCTCGGGCAAGGTCGATCGAATGGCATTGCAGAGGAAGCTCCGCGCAGGGAGCGATCGGTCGCCTCAGTAACTGTGCGTTGGCGCACACCCTAACCATCGGATAGCGGCCCCCTATCATCAGGTTGAAGGACACCGGGAATTCTCCCGGATGGATAGACGCGCTCCGCTGCGCCTGATCTGACAAGGCGTTGGCGCGATCGATCAAAAAGCCGGGCAAATCCGTGCCACAATTGAATCGAATTGCGCCCAACTTTCATTTGCCGATGCGGGCGAAATTCGCCTAAATCCCGCCGACATTCGGTATCGGTTCCAGGAAGGAGCGGATCATGGCGGTCATGGCGATCACCGACAAGAACCTCGCCGGCCAGCAGCTTCAGGGCCTCAATCTCTCCGGCAAGATCGTCAAGCGAGTCAGTTTCGACGGCGCCAATCTCTCCCGCGCCGACCTCAGCTATGGCCAGTTCTTCGACTGCTCCTTCGACGGCACGGATTTTGCAGGCGCCCAGCTGGCCCGCACCCTGTTCGAGAACTGCAATTTCCGCAACGCCAAGTTCGTCAAGACCAGCGCCAACGAGGCGGTGTTCCGGACCACCACCGTGCTGTCCTACAGGAAGAGATCACCGCTCGAGGTGTCGGCGCCGCAGGTTTCCTTCGACGGCGCCACCATCGAAGGCTCGGACTTCACCAACGCCAATCTCAACAAGGCGTCGCTTACCAAGGTGAAGGCCAACGACGTCAATTTCAGCGGCGCCGATCTGCGGGGCGCGGTGTTCGAGCATTGCAGCATCGCCGGCGCGCAGTTCGCCCAAGCCAAGCTCGAAGGCGCCGATTTCTCGCAGACCGAGGATGCGAGCAAGGCGCTGCCGGAATGGGCGGTCGGCATGGTGAAGATGATCCGCAAGATCGAGCCCGCCGAGCTCCTGGGGATGATCCAGCGCCATCAGCGCTGGGTGGGAAGCAACGGCAAGGACGGCGCCCGGCTCGCCCTGCTCGGCCATGACCTGACCGGCATCGAGGTCGCCAGGCAGGATCTGTCCGGCGCCGATCTGCGCAACTGCCGGCTCGACTTCGCCGATTTCTCCGGCGCCAAGCTGGTGGCAAGCGATTTGCGCGGCGCCAGCCTGATCAAGACCGACCTGCGCAATGCCGATCTCCGCGCGGCCCAGATCTCGGAGGCAGCGCTCAGCAAGGCGCGGGCCGAAGGCGCAAGGCGATCCTGACATGCCGGCCACCGAGGGCTCCCGCGAGCCTCCAGGGCGTCGCCGGCGGTGCCGTCATTTGGACGGTCGTCCAACAATCGCACCCGCCGGCACGGCCCTGAAAGGCCCGGGGCGACGGGCGCCGATTTACCGAAATTGCCTCAAATTGCAGGGGCCTGCGCGTCGTTCTTGTCGGCAAGATTCGCGTAAGTCTTTCCTGGCATAGTCCTCCGGTTCCAGGAAGGAACCCATCACGGCCATGGATATCGAAGACCAGGATCTCAGCGAGCGCTGGCTGCAAGGCACGAGCTTCGCCGGCAAGACCGTCAAGCGCGTCAAGTTCGACCGCGCCGATCTTCGGCGCTGCGACCTCAGCCACGGCCGGTTCTTCGACTGCTCGTTCGACAAGGTCGATTTCGAGGGCGCCCATCTCGTGCGCGCGCTGTTCGAGAACTGCAACTTCCGTCATGCCAGGTTCGTGCGCACCAATGCGAGCGAGGCGATCTTCCGCAGCGGCGCGTCACCCGCCGCCAGCAAGACGTCGGCGCTCGAGGCGGACAATCCGCAGGTCTCCTTCGCCGGCGCCACGATCGAAGGTTCGGATTTCACCAACGCCAATCTGCACAAAGTCTCGCTCTCGAATGTAAAAGCCAACGATGTCAATTTCTCCGGCGCCGATCTGCGCGGCGCGCTGTTCGAGCAATGCAGCATCGCGGGTTCGGAGTTCGAGCAGGCCAAGCTCGATGGCGCCGACTTCTCGCAGACCCAGGACGCCGCGGCGACCTTGCCGGGATGGGCGGCGAGCCTCGTCAAGCTGCCGGCCCGGATCGAGCTCGAGGAGCTGCTGGACCTGATCCAGGAGCATCGGCTATGGATCGACAGCGCCGGCCTCGAGGGCGCCCGGCTCATCCTTTCCGGCCAGGACCTATCCAGCTTCGAGATCGCGGGCCAGGATCTCTCGGGCGCCGATCTGCGCCATTGCCGGCTCGATTTCGCCGATCTCTCCGGCGCCCGGCTGGTGGCGACCGACTTGCGCGGTGCCAGCCTGGTCAAGGCCAACCTGCGCAACGCCGACCTGCGCGCGGCGCTGATTTCGGAGGCGGCGCTCGCCAAGGCGCGGGTCGAGGGCGCGCGACGGTAAAACGATCGCTGCGCAGGCTGAGATGATCGCTGCGCTCTGCTTTCAAGCTCAGGACGTGCGTGCTGCTACCCTCCTGGCCTTGCGTGGCCTCATTTCCCACGCCGCTCGAACCGGTAGGCCAGTTCGGGGCCTTCCTTGCCCTCGTAGGCGAGCTGGGCGACGAGCAGCGCGAACGGCTCGGTGTAACGGGCGATCCGCAAGGGTCCGGCGTCCACCGGATCGAAGCCCACAACGCGGATCAGCTCGGCGGTAACCTGCTTCCCCCGCCGGTCGTCGCCGCAATAGACCAGGCTCGGTCGATTCGCCTTGCGCCTGCCTTCGTACACGTCGAATAGCACCTCGCTGGGTACGGTGTTGAACGCGCCGACGACCCGCGCCTTCGGGATCATCTTTGCAAGTTCCTCCAAACCCGAGGAGGCGTGGGCAACGACCAGCTCGGTATTGCCGGCATTCATCGGGAGCGAGCAGCTCACGACAACCTTGCCCGACAGGTCGCCTGCCTGCTTCAGCACGTCGTTCATTCGCGACCAATGGACCGCCAGCAGCAGCGCATCCGCCGCCTTCGCGGTTTCGGCCGGCGTGCCCATCCGCGCCCCTCCCCCGGCTTCATGCGCGAGCTTTTTCAGCTTCTCCTGGCTGCGGGCATAGCTGAAAACCACCTCATGCCCGGCACGCGCAAAGAGCGTGCCGAGCTTGCCTCCCATCAACCCCGAGCCGAGAATGCCGATGCGCATCGTGCTTTCACCCTCGAAAGAAACTTAATACTCCTGGCGGGTGGGCCGGGCCGTCGCTTCGCCCAGCCCGCTGCTTGCGCCGGCGACGACAATCGCCTTGTTTTCAGCGTTGTCGTTCACGGTCACGGCTCCCGATCGCTGTCACGGCCGCTCAGCGGCCGACCAGCTTCTGCAGATGCTCCGGATACCGGGCTCCCTGTATCGCGACCTTCGACAGTGCACGCTCGATCTCGCGGAGATCGTCCGTCGTCAATTTGACGCCGGCCGCGCCGACATTCTCCTCCAGTCGCTGCAGCTTGGTGGTGCCGGGGATCGGCACGATCCAGGGCTTCCGGGCCAAGAGCCAGGCGATCGCGATCTGGGCAGGCGTCGCCTTTTTCCGGGCCGCGATCTGGCGGAGCTGCTCGACCAATGCCTGGTTTGCCTTCCGCGCCTCCGGCGTGAAGCGGGGAACGATGTTGCGGAAATCGGTCTTGTCGAAGCTCGTGTTCTCGTTGATGGCGCCGGTGAGAAAGCCCTTGCCCAACGGGCTGAAGGGGACGAAGCCGATCCCGAGCTCCTCGAGCGTCGGCAGGATCTCGGCTTCGGGCTCCCGCCACCACAGCGAATACTCGCTCTGGAGCGCCGTGACGGGCTGGACCGCGTGGGCGCGCCGGATCGTCTGCGCGCCGGCTTCGGAGAGGCCGAAATGCCTGACCTTGCCCGCCCGGATGAGGTCCTTCACCGCGCCCGCCACCTCCTCGATCGGGACGTTCGGGTCGACGCGGTGCTGATAGAACAGATCGATGGCATCGATCCCGAGCCGCTTGAGCGAAGCCTCGGCGACCCGTTTGATGTGCTCCGGCCGGCTGTTCAAGCCCCGCTGCTGACCCGTCTTCGGATCGAGATCGAAGCCGAACTTGGTGGCGATCACGACCTTCCCGCGGAACGGTGCCAGAGCCTCGCCCACGAGTTCCTCGTTCGTGAACGGGCCATAGACTTCGGCGGTGTCGAAGAACGTGACGCCGCGCTCGACCGCCGACCGGATCAGCGAGATGCCGGCCTGCCTGTCGACCGCCGGGCCGTAGCCGAAACTCAGCCCCATGCAGCCCAGCCCGATGGCCGACACTTCCAGTCCGCTCTTTCCAAGTTTGCGCTTTTCCATTGCCTTGTCTCCTCCGCGGTCAGCCGAGATATTGCTCCTCGCTGACCTGTTCCATCCAATCGACGGCCTTGCCGTCGAGCTTTTCCACGATGGCGATATGCGTCATCGCCGTGGTTGGCGTGGCGCCGTGCCAATGCTTCCTGCCGGGCGGGCACCAGATCACATCGCCCGGCCGGATTTCCTCCTTGGGCTCGCCCCAGCACTGCGTCCAGCCGCAGCCGGACGTGACGATCAGTAATTGACCCAGCGGGTGCGTGTGCCAGGCCGTGCGGGCGCCGGGCTCGAATGTCACGCTGGCCCCAAGAACGCGGCCTGGGTCGGGAACGTCGAACAAGGGGTCGATCCGCACATCGCCGCTGAAATAGTCGGCCGGCCCCCTCGCCGACGGCTGGGAACCGCTTCGCTTGATCTCCATGGTCTCTCGCTTCGGCTCATGGGGCAGCCTCGCCGGCTGCTTTCGATGACGAATCTAGGGCGCGCGACGGCATGCGATTAGCCGCTATAATCTGCATGGACTTATGAGCGGAGGCCATAAATGCAGCGGGGCAATCTCGACGACCTCCTGGCCTTCCTGGCCGTCGGACGGGAGCGCAGCTTCACGAAAGCCGCGGCGAAGCTCGGCGTCTCGCAGTCGGCGCTGAGCCACACCGTCCGCGGACTCGAGGAGCGGCTGGGGGTCCGGCTCCTCACCCGCACCACCCGCAGCGTCGCGCCGACGGAAGCGGGCGAACGCCTGCTTCACAACCTGGGGCCCCGGTTCGAGGAGATCGACGCCGAACTTGTCGCCTTGAGCGAGCTTCGGGAGAAGCCCACCGGCACCATTCGGATCACCGCCACCGACTATGCGGCCAACACGATCCTTTGGCCGAAACTGACGAAGTTCCTGCGGCGGTATCCCGACATCAAGGTCGAGATCATCATCGACTATGGCCTGACCGACATCGTCGCCCAGCGTTTCGACGCCGGTGTGCGAAGCGGCGAGCAGGTGGCGAAGGACATGATCGCCGTGCGCATCGGGCCGGACCTGCGCATGGCGGTCGTCGGGGCACCGTCTTATTTCAGGAAGCGGCCCGAACCGAGGAAGCCGCAGGACCTGATCGGCCACAATTGCATCAATCTGCGCCTGACGACCCATGGCGGGTTGTACGCCTGGGAATTCGAGAAAGGCGCCCGCGAGCTCAAGGTACGCGTCGAAGGCCAGCTCGCCTTCAACGGCAGTTTCCAGATGCTCAATGCCGCGCTCGCCGGGTTCGGCCTGGCCTATGTGCCGGAGGGCCTGGCGCTGCCCCATATCGCCAAGGGGCGTCTCAAGCGGGTGCTCGAGGACTGGTGCCCGCCCTATTCAGGCTATCACCTCTACTACCCCAGCCGGCGTCAGTCTTCGCCCGCCTTCACCTTGCTGGTCGATGCGCTGCGCTACCGTGGCTAAACCGGATCCGTCCCGACTCAGCGACGAGCTTCCGGCTGCAGGCGCCGATAGATGGTCTCGGCAGCGATCAGGTCGAAATGGCCGCCGCCCGCATTCTTGAAGAACGTGATGTCGCCGGCGGCACGGCGACCGGCGACGGTTCCGCCCACCAGGTCATAGAGGTCGCCGCGCACATCGCTCTCCTTGATGGCGCCGCTGGCGATCGGCTGCAGGATGTCGCCCACGCCGGCGAGGGCCGATTCCCGCCGATCGACGAAGACGAGCGCCCGCTTCGCGGCTTCGTCATCCGCCTCGCGCGTCCTCTCGGTGTAGCCGCCCACCAGATCGAGGTGGACGCCCGGTCTGAGGTTGACGCCCTTGATGAGCGGCATATGCGAGCGCGTGCAAGTGGTGATGACATCCGCCAGCCCGATGGCCGCATCGAGGTCTTCCACCACCTCGATCGCGATGCCTTCCCGCCCCAGCTCGGCCGCAACCTCGGCCGCCCGCTGCCGCGTGCGGTTCCAGATCAGGACGCGTTGCAGCGACGGCCTGACCGTGCGATGCGCGCGGATGAGCCAGCGCGACATCTCGCCCGCACCGACGACCAGCAGCGTCCTTGGCGAGGCTGGAGCCAGAAGCCTGGCGCCGAGGGCCGAGTCCGCGGCCGTGCGCCAGTAGGTGATCTCGGTTCCGTCCATCACCGCGAGCGGCTTCCCGTTCCTGCCATCGAACAGCACGGAAATGGCCTGGATCGCCGGAAGCGTCCCCCCGTCGAGGTTGGCCGGAAAGCTGGTGATCAGCTTGCTGCCCATGAAACGGCCCCGGTCGACCGCATGACGCACGAAATACTGCCCGCCCTCGCTCCCGAGCATTCCATCCTGAACCTCGATCCTGGGGCGCCGATGCGCGGCCTCGATCGCGTCGATCAGCAGGGGGAAGGTCAGGAGCTCGCGGATCTCGCGGGCATCGACGAAACGCAAGGATCCTTCCTGCCGTCGGGGGTCGTTCACCATCTCGCTTCAACCTTCATCGTCACGTCGCTGCCGGCCGCACGCTTGGCCCGCCATCCGGCCCATCTGCCGCGCCGCTGCGAAGTGCCGCTGCCTCCCGGCGGCCTCCCCTCGAAAGGCTGGGGGAGCGAGCGGTTTTATCGCATAACACCGACATTGCCGCTGCTAGAATTCCCGCGCACAAAATGTTGCTCGAAGGCGGCAGAATCGAGGTTTCAGCGTGGTCCTGAGCGTCGTCACCATCGCGATCGCGGTCTCGTTCCTGTTCGACCTCTGGCTGGATCGCCGGCAGATCCGCCATGTGCTGGCGCATCGCGAGCAGGTGCCGGCGATCTTCAGGGACAGCGTCTCCATCGACGATCACCGCAAGGCCGCCGCCTATACCGTCGCAAGGCTGCGCCTCGGCATGGCACGTGCCGCGGCGAGCGCGACCGTGACTTTCCTGCTGCTGGTCGCGGGTGGATTTGCGCGCATCCACGCCGCCGTCACGACAAGCTACGGCACCGGCCCCGTCGCATCGGTCGTCCTTGCCGGGACCCTGCTCCTCATCGGCGCCCTGGTGTCCCTGCCCTTCGACTATGCCCGGATCTTCTCCGTCGAGACCAGGTTCGGGTTCAATCGCACCACCCATCGGCTCTTTCTCCTGGACCTCGGGAAATCGGCCCTGCTGACGATCGTCGTCCTGACGCCGCTCGTTCTCGCCGTCGACCACGCCATGCGCCGGCTCGGCCCCTGGTGGTGGCCGGGAGTCTGGGGGATCTTCGTCGCATTCAACCTGCTGGCCTTGCTGATCGTGCCGACCTTCATCATGCCGCTCTTCAACAAGTTCGAACCCCTTGGCGACGAGAGCCTGCGGGCGCGGATCGAAACCTTGATGAGGCGCTGCGGTTTCCACGCCAAGGGGATCTTCCGGATGGATGCCAGCAAGCGCTCCAGCCATGGCAACGCGTTCTTCACCGGGATCGGGCCCTCCAAGCGCATCGTCCTGTTCGACAGCTTGATGGAAAAACTGACACCGGCGGAGATCGAAGCGGTTCTCGCGCATGAGCTTGGGCATTTCAGGCTGCGCCATGTCTTGAAGCGCTTTCTGTTTCACTTCGCCGGCAGCTTCCTCGCCCTCGCGTTCCTCGGCTGGCTCATCGAGCAGGATTGGCTTTACGAACCCTTCGGCATCGATCCGTCGCTCGCCCGGGCCATGCCGCTCACCGGTCTGCTGTTGTTCCTCCTGATCCTCCCCTTGCTGTCCGGGTGGTTCAAAGCGGTCTTGAGCCATCTCTCGCGCCGGCAGGAGTTCGCGGCCGACTCCTATGCCGCCGATCACGCGAGCGCCGCGGATCTCCGCTCGGCGCTCATCAAGCTATACCGCGACAATGCGTCGACCCTGACGCCAGATCCCATCTATTCGGCGGTCAACGACTCGCATCCGAGCGCAGCCCAGCGCATTGCCCGGCTTCAGGCATGGAGTGGGGCCGCCGGGGCCGTGGCCTCCTAGAGCAAGATCGGATCAGCTTGAATCAAGCTGATCCCTGAATCTTGCTCTAATTCAAATAACTAGAGACTGATTCGCGCATCAGGCCGGTTCGGCTTGATGCGATCAGGCTCTAGTCACGCCATGGGGTGGGGCCGGCGGCAGTGTCGCGGAGCCGCTTCTCCGAGCGAGCCGGACAGCGGGTTCGCACCCCGGTCGCTGCCGCGCCTGCCGGCCCGGCTTGGGGCCCTGGCGGATTTCGTGAGTTGCGGGGATAATCGCTCGAACGCGCGTTAACCTATCGGCGCAAACCTCTGGCACGACAACGAGATCGTGCATTTCATTGAGGTCACTTTTCCGGATCGACGCGATGGCTTAAGATACCACCTGAAGATCGGGGAGGGTCGTCATGAAAACCAATGTGTTAGAGATCAATCATCATGCGACATCTCTGCGCCCGACCTCGGCCCAGCTGCGCTGGCTCAGCAAGGGCGTGAAGCAGCCCGGCGGCAAGCTCCCGCTGTTCGACGAATGGGGCCAGCGCATCAACGAGCGCACCATCCGCCATTGCATCGACATGGGCTGGGCCGAGCCCTGGTTCAGCAATCCGCTGAAGCCGGAGTGGCTGGTCTGCAAGCTGACCGATACCGGCCGCGCCCTCCTCGCCCATCGCTGATCCGAAACCCGGTCGCCGCTGCGGCGGCCCGCCTCCTGCGATGCGCCGACAACCCCTCGAGATCAAGCTCGGGAACGACGATCCCGGCCTTTCCACGGCGCTGCGCGGCTGGCGCTATCAGGCGAGCGCGCGCGGGCCCAAACTCCTGGTCACCGGGGCCGTCCATGGCGACGAGGTCACCTCGAGCGCGGCGATCTGGCATGCGGCCGAGCAGCTCGCCGACTGGATCACGGCCGGATCGGTCACCCTCATCCCTTGCGTCAATGTGCTGGCGGTGCGCGCGAGCCAGCGCCAGGTCCCGCTCGAGAACATCGATCTCAACCGCCGCTTTCCGGGCCGCCCGGATGGGGTGCTGGCGGACCGGATCGCCCATGCGCTCACCGGTTTGCTGGCGTCGCATGACGCACTCATCGACGTGCACACGGCCGGCTGGAGCGTCCCCTTCGTCCTATTGGATCATTTCGCCGATGCCAGGCTCGAACGACGCGTGCTGCGCTGGGCCATGAGCTCCGGACTTCCGGTGGTGGGCGAGATGCCGGCCGCCGTCTCCGATCTGCAAGGGTTGGATCGCAGCTGGTCGGCCTGGGCCGTGCGCGGGGGCAAGCCCGCCGTGACGATGGAGCTCGCCGGCTTTCACGTTATCGATCACGTCGCCGCCCATCGCGGCGCCACCGCGATCATCAACATGCTGAGCTCTGCCGCCAGCCTGTCCGGCCGAGGGCCGCGGACCGGACCGACCGCCGCACCCTGGATCCGGCGCTCGATCTGCAGCGATTGGGGCGGGCTGTTCGAGGCCGAGCGCAAGCCGGGCGACCAGATTCGCCGGGGCGAGCGGATCGGCTGGGTGCGCAGCCTGACCGGCGAGCCGCTGGGCGAGATCAAAGCGCCGGAAGCAGGATTGTTGCTGGAAATTCAGCCGCTCTCGGCCTTGCATGTCGGCATGCGCGCGGCCACGGTGGCCGTCGAACGCAAGAGCCGAAAAGACTAGAGCCTGCTTCCCCTCCCCCCTTGAGGGGGAGGGGAAGAAGCCGGAGAACGAAAAAGGACGGCGAATGCTGTTTAGCAGCGTCCATGCCGGATCCGTCTTTGTTGCGGCGTTTCTGGCCTCGCTGGTCGAGTTCGTCGAGGCGCTAACGATTGTGCTTGCCGTCGGCACCGTGCGCGGCTGGCGCTCCTCGCTCCTGGGTGCCGCCCTCGGCGCAGCACTCCTGATCGCGCTCGTTTTGCCGCTGGGCCCGTCCCTGGGGCTGATCCCGATCACATGGCTGCAGCTCAGCGTCGGAATCCTGCTGCTGCTGTTCGGCATCCGCTGGCTGCGCAAGGCGATCCTAAGGGGCGCCGGCATCATCGCGCTCCATGACGAGGCGCAGGCCTACGAGAAGGAAACCGCCGAGCTCAGGCGCGCCGGCGCCGTGCGCCTCGATGCTGTCGAGCCGCGAGCGGCCGGGGGTATCGACCTGATCGCGACCGCGGCCTCGTTCAAGGCGGTGGTTCTCGAGGGGCTCGAGGTGGTCTTCATCGTGATCGCGGTCGGCGCCGCCGGCCGGATGCTGCTGCCGGCCGGCATCGGCGCGGGCGCCGCCCTGGCGGTGGTGGTGCTGCTGGGCCTGATCCTCCATCGGCCCTTGACGAAAGTGCCGGAGAACGCACTGAAGCTCATCGTCGGCGTCATGGTCTCGGCCTTCGGCCTGTTCTGGATCGGCGAAGGGCTCGGCAATCCGTGGCCGGGCGGTGACTGGTCCATTCCCGGGCTCGGGTTCGGGCTTCTGGCGCTGGCGTTGGTCATGATCGCGTTGCTGCGCAACCGCTTGGCCAAGGCGGCGGTGCAACCATGACCCGGTTGATCGCGATCTTGCGCGAACTCCTCGGCCTGTTCGTCGATGACGGCAGCCTCGCGCTCGCCATTCTCGCCTGGGTCGGCATCGTCGCGCTTGCTCTTCCCGCCCTGGGCTTGCCCGGCAATTGGCGCGCGGTCGCCCTCTTCCTCGGCTGCGCCTTGATCCTGGCCGAGAATCTGGCCCGCTCTGCGCGGCGCAGCCGGGCGCAGCGCCGGCGCGTCTGAGGAATCGATTTTCCCTGGGCCCGCCCGGTCGGCTAGAAAGGGAGGCCTCGTCCCTCCTCCGGAGCCACCCCCTTGTCGAAGATTCCGCGGACCATGAGAGCCGTCCTGCTCACAGGCAATGGCGGCTTCGACCAGCTCGAATACCGCGAGGATGTCCCGGTGCCGAGCCCGCAGGCCGGCGAGGTGCTGATCCGCGTCGGCGCGGCCGGCGTCAACAACACCGACATCAACACCCGGACCGCCTGGTACTCGAAATCCGTCACCGAGGGAACGACCTCGGCCGGCGGTGCCGGCGGCTATGCCGAAGCGAAGTCCGAGGATGCCGGCTGGACCGGCACGGCGCCGCAGTTCCCCCGCATCCAGGGTGCCGATGCCTGCGGGCGCATCGTTGCCGTCGGCAAGGGCGTCGATTCCGCCCGGATCGGCGAGCGCGTGCTGATCGAGCCGGTGTTCCGGAGCCCCTTCGAGGGCGTGCCCTACCGTGCCGTCTATTTCGGGTCCGAGTGCGACGGCGGCTTCGCCGACTATGCCAAGGCACCCGCCGTTCACGCCCATCGGATCGAGAGTCCGCTTTCCGATGCCGAGCTGGCCTCCTTCCCTTGCGCCTATTCCGCGGCCGAGAACATGCTGACCCGCACCGCTCTCGGGCCCGGCGAAACCGTCCTGGTAACCGGCGCCTCGGGCGGCGTCGGCTCGGCCGCCATGCAGCTCGCCAAGCGGCGGGGCGCGCTCGTGATCGCCGTCGCCAATCCTGCCAAGGCCGCGACGGTGCAGTCCCTGGGCGCGTCGCGCGTGATCGCGCGCGGCGCCGACCTGGTCGGGGCGATCGGCCGGGAGGCTGTCGATGTCGTCATCGACGTCGCCGGCGGCCCGGACTTTCCCCCGCTGCTGGACCTGCTCCGGCGCGGCGGCCGCTATGCCGTCGCCGGCGCCATCGCTGGCCCGATCGTCGAGCTCGATCTGCGCACGCTCTATCTGAAGGATCTTCGCCTGCTCGGCTGCACCATCCTGGAGCCGGAAGTGTTCGCCAACCTCGTTCGCTATATCGAGGCTGGCGAGATCAGGCCGGTCGTGGCCAGCATTCATCCCCTGGACAAGATCGTCGACGCCCAGAAGGAGTTCCTGACCAAGCAGCATACCGGCAAGATCGTGCTGGTGCCCTCGCCCTGAGCCCTTTCCCAGCATCGGTGCGCCCGGCCATGTCGACATCGATCCATTTCACCTATCTCAACGGCCCCGACATGGCGGCCCTGGCACTCACCGACGATGAGATCCTGGGCGCGATCGAGGCGAGCCTGGCAATGCAGGGCCGCGGGCAAACCGTGATCGAGCCGCGCATGCATCTGAAGCCCCGCGAGGCGCGCGGCCATTTCAACGTGCTGCGCGGCGTGCTCCCGACCGGCGACGGCAAGGGCTTCGCCGGGGTCAAGATCGTCGGCGACTTCATCGACAACTGGCAGCGCGATCTGCCCTCCGAAATGGCGATGCTGCTGCTGTTCGATCCCACGACCGGCATGCCGCAGGCGCTGATCGACGCCACGGCGATCACCGAGATGCGCACCGGCGCCGTCACGGCGATCGGCGCCAAATACCTGGCACGCAAGGATGCCCGGGTGCTGGGCCATGTCGGCGCGCGCGGCACCGCCTATTGGAACGTGCGCCTGTTGAACCGGCTCTTCGATCTCAAGGAAATCCGCGTCCATTCGCGGCGCAAGGAGAGCCGCGAGGAATTCGCCGCCACGCTCGAACGCGACCTCGGGCGCAAGATCCTCGTCACCGAGGATTGGCAGAGCTGCCTCGAAGGCGCCGACATCCTGGTCGAGGCCTCGCGCCTCGACAAGCCGGAACCGCTCTTCAAGACGAAATGGGTCAAGCCCGGCGCGCTCGCGATCCCCTACGGCACGATGAGTGCGGTCGAGATCGATCTGACCGACGTCATGGAGAAGGTGGTGATGGACGACTGGGGCCAGGCCGGGGCCGGGCCCTTCGGTGCGCTGCGCCGCCATGTCGATGAAGGCCGGCTCACGCGCGAGACACTCCATGCGGAGCTGGGACAGATCGTGGCCGGCCTCAAGCCCGGCCGCGAAATGCCCGAGGAGCGCATCCTGTTCTGGCATCGCGGCCTGTCACTCTCGGACATCGCGCTGGGGGCGCTGGCGCTGGAGAAGGCGCGCCGCCTCGGCATCGGCAGCCGGTTGCGCTACGCCTGATCGAGCGGCAGCTCCGTCTGCAAGCGAGCGCTGCCGCCCAGCTCGCGGCGGGCCAGCCATAATCCTGGCAACATCGGCAGCCAGAAGGTGAAGCCCCGCAGCAGGAGCGTCGCCGCCAGTGCCGCTTCCAGCGAGATGCCGCCGGCGGCCAGCGTGGCCACCGATGCGGCCTCGAAGGTCCCGAGGCCCAATGGGATCGGGCCCAGCGTCGCCACCACATCGGCGATCATGAAGGCCGCGAAGGCGGTGAGCGGCGCATGGGGCTGCCCCAATGCCAGGAGCATCACGTTGAGCGTGAGACCGTCCAGGAGAAAGACGCCCAGCTGCAGGAGCGTGGTCGTCGTCATCAGACCGGGGCTGCGCAGCAGATTCGACGGCGCCGCCGCGACCGCTTTGAGCAACGGGGCCACCCCGGGGATCCGGCGCAGGCGCCGAAGCCAAGGGCCGTCCTTCAAACGGCGCAGGCTCAGCACAGCAAACGGCACACCCACCACGAACAGGATGAAGATCGCGGCGACGCCGACCACGGCGGCGTTGGCCTGATGATGGAACTGCATCACCGCGAGCGCCCCCAGCGCGGCCAGCCCATAGGCCGCGTAAAACGAGACCAGCCCGACCAGCAAGGCGCCCATGGCGAGATGCGAGGGCACGCGCCGACGGGCCAGGCCTCGGATCACCATCAAAGTTCCGCTGATGCCGCCCGAAGGCAGCACCTGGTCGGTGAAGAGCTTGGCGAGGCCGAGCGGCACCAGGGAGCGTAAGGGCCGGCGCTGGCCGATCCGGGCGAGCGCGCAGTACCAGACACCCGCCGCGCAAATATAGGTCAGAACCTGCAGGACCGCCGCCAGAAGCAGCCACTGCGGCTCGGCGCCGCGAGCGAGCGCGGCGAAATGCTCGAGCTCGCCCAGGCGCAGCACGACCAGGACAACGGCCGCCAGCGCCAATGCCCCGAAAATCCAGCCGCCCCAATGTGTTCGGAAGGTAAATCGGTTGTGAGATGCCATCGGCCGGCTGTGTTGCTAA
>Ga0335084_10003835_pt1 | contig 14770 bp, 13 predicted proteins | sample Lox_Sample_44_FD_206721 | JGI IMG/M metagenome (GOLD analysis project Ga0335084, IMG submission 206721) | Soil microbial communities from Loxahatchee National Wildlife Refuge, Florida, United States - Lox_Sample_4.4 | ecosystem: Environmental > Terrestrial > Soil > Wetlands | place: USA...
ACGACGCGGACCGTGCCGCCGTATTTGGCCTGCAGCTCGCTCAGCAGCTTCTGGGCGCCGGCCAGTTCGCAGCTCAGGCTGTCGCAGACGCGGATGGTGAGTGCCGGCGGCGGCACCTCGCCTTCGCGCACCACGTCGAAATGCGCGTAGAACGTCGCGACCTCGTAGACCTCGGCCTGCGGCAGCTTCATCTCGTACGCGAGGGCGGCCAGATGCGCCGTCGAGATATGGTGATAGCGGTCCTGGATGAGATGCAGATGCTCGATCAAAAGGTCGCGCCGGCGCGGCCGGTCGCCCAGCAATGCCTGGACTTCCGTCAGCGCGACCGGGTCGACCTGTCGCCCCTTGGGGTGGAAGCGCCCGCTGCGGCCATCGCCATTGCCGCGGCTGTGCTTGCGTATGTCCGAACTGGCTTGCGTCATTTCCTGCTCGATCCTGCGACGGTGCTGTCACTCTTTCGATGTTGCGTGCGAACCAATGGTTCCAGGCCGCGACAGGTCTACCGCCCGATACGGCGAAGATAATCTGCGGCGCCAGACCCCGGTAGCGGCCCGTCTCTATCGCTCCATAGAGGGCGCCTATCGACACCCAGGGCGCTGAAACTGCCTAGAAACCCAGCATTTCCTCGAGCGGGCCCTTGGGCAGTGGCACGAGGAACCAGATCTCGAACATCATGAACATCGCCAAGGTGACCGCGACGCCGATGGCCGCGGCCGTATGCGGGCGGTAGCGGCCGAAATACATCATGAACAGCATGATATAGATCGCCGAGGCGACGTAGATGCCGATGAACGAGAGCACGACGACGTAGACGAAGATCGGCAGCAGGACGAGGAGGACGCGCTTCAGCGCCTGTTCGCCGACGAAGGGGGCGCTCGCGGCGCCGCCGTCCGCCTGGCGCCGGCCGCCGCTGCCGGGGCGCGCACGGCGCTCCTGCACGCCGGCGATGATCGTCTTCGCCAGGGTCACCAGGCTCGCGGCCGCCATGATCAGCCCGATGTAGAACGGGAAGTAGCCGGCGCGCGGACCTTCGTCTTCCGCCCAGCCGGCGCCGATGCGCCAGGAATCCTGGATCACGATCGCGGCCAGCACGAGGAACACGAGGCAGACCACGATCTCCATCGTGCGCACCGTGATAACGGTTCTGCCGCCGTCGGCGGACTCTTCGTTGTGTTGCATTACTCGCCCCGTGCCGAACTCTTCTCTGCCGAAATCATGCCGCGGCGGCGGTCGTCAGCGGCCGCCGCCGCGGTTCGCTCTCAACCCTTGTGGAGGAAGCCCGCCTTGTCCATCAGCTCGTGGTGGAGCTTCTCGGCGTCTTCCACCCACTTCTTGTACTGGTCGCCCGACATGTGCGTCTGATTGAAGGCGCCGTCCTCCATGAACTTCTTCCAGTCGTCGGTCGCCATGACCTTGCCGAACAGGTCGACGTAGAACTTCACCTGCTCGGGGGTCACGCCGGGCGACATGAAGATGCCGCGAAGCATCTGGTACTCGACATCAACGCCCGACTCCTTGCAGGTCGGGATGTCGGCCCAGCTCATGTCGGCGGTCACCTTCGCCGTGTAGATGCTGCGCTTCGCATCGAACAAGCAGAGCGGACGCAGGGAGCCGGCGCGCCATTGCGCGACCGCCTCGATCGGGTTGTTCACGGTGGAATCGACGTGATCGCCGACGAGCTGCACCGCGACCGCGCCGCCGCCCGCAAACGGGACATAGGTGAAGTGCTTGCCGCCCAGCACGCGCTGCTCGAGCGCCGCGGTGATGATCTGGTCTTCCTGCTTCGATCCGGTGCCGCCCATCTTGAACTGCTTGTCGGGCGCCGCCTTGATCGCCTCGATGTAATCCTTCGCGGTCTTGTACGGCTTGCTCGCGTTCACCCACAGGATGAACTGGTCGAGCGCCAGCATTTCGACGGGGGTCAGGTCCTTCCAGTTGAACGGCACGCCCGTCGCCATCGGCGTCGTGAACAGATTGGAGAGGGTGATGATGATCTTGTGCGGGTCGCCCTTGCTGCCCTTGACGTCAAGGAAGCCCTCGGCGCCGGCGCCGCCCGACTTGTTCACGACGATCAGCGGCTGCGACATCAGGTTGTGCTTCGACACCACGCCCTGGATGAAACGCGCCATCTGGTCGGCACCGCCGCCGGTGCCGGCCGGGATGACGAACGTCACCGGACGGGTCGGCTGCCAGTCGGCGGCCAGGGCCGGTGCTGCGAAGGCCGCGGCTGACGCCAGTGCGCCGGCGGCAAGACCCAGTGCCCAAGAGGCACGGGATTTCTGTCGGGTCATTGTCTCCTCCTCTCCCTTAACTGCCTATCTATTCGACTGCCTTTGCGTTTTCTTTATGACGGAGTGAACCTGCGCCCGTCCAGCTTTCCTTACACCCAACTTACGACCAGCCTCGCCACTAAGTTGCGAGTCAGGCGGGGTTCTCCTGCGGCGTTCCGCGCAGCCTGCCGAGCGCCCAGTTGACGATCGGCCAGACCAGCAGGATGACGCCCAGTGCGGCGATGCCGCCGACCAGCCAGTTCGACCAGAAGATCGACAGGCTGCCCTGCGACAGCAGCATCGACTGCCGGAACGCGTTCTCCGCCTTGTCGCCGAGCACCAGCGCCAGCACCATCGGCGGCAGCGGATATCCCAGCTTGTTGAACACGTAGCCGACGACGCCGAAGATGCACATCATCCAGATATCGAAGGTCGCATTGTTGACGGTGAAGGCGCCGACCGCACAGATCACGACGATGATCGGGGCGATGACGCTGAACGGCACGCGAAGGATCGCGGCGAACAGCGGCACGCAGGTCAGCACGACGATGAGGCCGGCGATGTTGCCGAGATACATGCTGGCGATCAGGCCCCAGACGAAGTCCTTCTGCTCGACGAACAGCAGCGGGCCGGGCTGCAGGCCCCAGATCAGCAGGCCGCCGAGCAGCACCGCCGCGGTCGGCGATCCGGGGATGCCGAGCGTGAGCATCGGCAGCAGCGCCGAGGTGCCGGCGGCGTGCGCTGCAGTTTCGGGGGCGACGACGCCCTCGATCTCGCCCGTGCCGAATTTGTTGCCGCGCTTGGACATGCGCTTGGCGATGCCGTAACTCATGAACGACGCCGGCGTGGCGCCCCCCGGCGTGATGCCGAGCCAGCAGCCGATCAGGCAGGCGCGGATCGATGTCGCCCAGTATTGCGGCAGCTTCGCCCAGGTCTGCAGCACCGCCTTGAGGTTGAGCTTGGCCTTGGCGCCTTCGAAAGCGAGGCCGCCCTCCATGGAGGAGAGGATCTCGCCGAGGCCGAACAGGCCGATGACGGCGGTGAGAAAGTCGAAGCCCTTGAGCAGATCGGTGAAGCCGTAGGTCATCCGCAGCTGGCCGGTGACGGTATCGAGCCCGACCGCGGCAAGCGCGAAGCCGAGCATCATCGAGGCGATGATCTTGAACGGCGAGCCGCGGCCCATGCCGATGAAGCTGGCGAAGGTCAGGAACTGAACGGCGAAAAATTCAGGAGGACCAAATCTCAGAGCGAAACTCGCCACCAGCGGCGCCAGGAAGGTGATCATGACCACGGCGACGAAGGCGCCAACGAAGGAGGACGTGAAGGCGGCGGTGAGCGCCTGGTCGGCCTGGCCCTTCTGCGCCATCGGATGTCCGTCAAAGGTCGTCGCCACCGACCATGGCTCGCCAGGGATGTTGAAGAGAATCGACGTGATCGCGCCGCCGAACAGAGCGCCCCAGTAGATGCAGGACAGCATGATGATCGCCGAGGTCGGCGGCATCGTGAAGGTGAGCGGTAACAGGATGGCGACGCCATTCGCACCGCCGAGCCCCGGCAGCACGCCGATGATGACGCCGAGCAGAATGCCGACGAGCATCAGGATCAGATTGAACGGCTGCAGAACGACTACGAAGCCGTGAAAAAGTGCACCGATATCTTCGAGCAAAGTCCGTTTCCCCCAAGCACTATGCGCGGCCGGGCCCGTTTAGCACGCTACGCGCGGGCGCACGAGCCTTGCATGGTCGCCAGTATTTGGTATACAGAATAATTGACCCGGCGGCCAACGTAAACAAGCTTACGAACCCGACAACAAAAAAAACCGTCCCGAACCGTCTCCTCCCGCGTCGGACGAGACGAGCGAATTCGGGAATTAGTGCCGCAAGCTTTGAGGGGAGCAGAGTACCGGTGAACGAGCCGATGAGCGCCATGAAACTGGCCGTGCAGCCGATCGAGGCTGAGCCCAGCTTCCGCGACCGCGCCTACGCGGCGCTCAAGCAGGCGATCACGACCATGGATATCTACGCGACCCGCGACGAGATCCGGCTCGACGAGCGCCAGCTGTCACAGGACCTGGGCATCAGCCGCACGCCGATCCGCGAGGCACTGAACCGGCTCGAGCAGGAAGGCTTCATCCGCTCGGTGCCGCGCAAGGGCATGTTCATCGTCCGCAAGACCAAGCAGGAGATCGTCGAGATCATCACGGTCTGGGCGGCGCTCGAAAGCATGGCGGCGCGGCTCATCACCCAGCATGCCTCGGACGAGGAGATCGCCAATCTTCGCAAAATGTTGACGGCGTTCGCCGGCGACGAGGCGCGCCTGCACATCGACGAATATTCGGAAGCCAACATCCGCTTCCACCAGGCGATCGTGAACCTCAGCAAGAACAAGCATCTGATCGACACGATGCAGAATCTCTTCATCCACATGCGCTCGATCCGGCGCAAGACGATCGCCGAAAGCGACCGCGCGACGCGGTCGATCATCGATCACATGAACATCGTCGAGGCTCTGGAGAAGCGGCAGACCGACCGCGCCGAGCAGCTGGTCCGCCAGCATAGCCTCGACCTCGCCACCCACGTGGAGAAGCACGTCGACTACCTGGATTGAGCGCGCCACCGCGCCAGCCGACGACGGACTTCCGCGAACGAACCAAAGAGGAGACGACCATGGCCGAAGGAACGAATAAACCAGGCGACACGCAAGATCTGACGGACGGTTTTCACCTCCTGATCGACGCGCTGAAGCTCAACGGCGTGACCACGATCTACAACGTGCCCGGTATTCCGATCACCGATTTCGGCCGCATGGCGCAGGCGTCCGGCATCCGCGTGCTGTCGTTCCGCCATGAGCAGAACGCCGGCTATGCCGCCTCGATCGCCGGCTTCCTCACCAAGAAGCCCGGCATCTGCCTCACCGTCTCGGCGCCCGGCTTCCTCAACGGCCTCACCGCCCTCGCTCACGCCACCACCAACTGTTTTCCGATGATCCTGATGTCCGGTTCGTCCGAGCGCGAGATCGTCGACCTGCAGCAGGGCGACTACGAGGAGATGGATCAGCTCGCGATCGCCAAGCCGCTGTGTAAGGCCGCCTACCGTATCCTCCATGCGCAGGACATCGGCATCGGCCTCGCGCGCGCGATCCGCGCCGCCGTGTCGGGCCGTCCCGGCGGCGTCTATCTCGACCTGCCGGCCAAGCTGTTCGGCCAGGTGATGAATGCCGAGGCCGGCAAGAAGTCGCTGGTCAAGGTGATCGACCCGGCGCCGGCGCAGCTACCGGCGCCCGCCGCTGTGAAGCGCGCGCTCGAAATCCTCAAGAGCGCCAAGAAGCCGCTGATCATCCTCGGCAAGGGCGCCGCTTACGCGCAGGCTGACGAGGCAATCAAGACCTTGGTCGAGAAGACCGGCTATCCGTTTCTGCCCATGAGCATGGCCAAGGGCCTGCTCCCCGACACGCATCCGCAGTGCGCCGGCGCCGCCCGTTCGACAGTGCTGAAAGACTCCGATGTCGTCCTGATGATCGGCGCACGCCTCAACTGGCTGCTCAGCCACGGCAAAGGCAAGACCTGGGGCGACGCGCCGAAGAAGTTCGTCCAGATCGACATCGAGCCGAAGGAGATGGACAGCAACGTCGAGATCGCCGCCCCCGTCGTGGGCGACATCGCGAGTTGCGTCGACGCGCTCCTCGCCGGCATGGGCAGCTGGCCGGCCGCCCCGGCCGAGTGGGTCAACGCGGTCAAGGCCAAGCGCGAAGAGAACGTCGCCAAGATGGCGCCGCGGCTGATGAACAATAACGTGCCGATGGACTACCACGGCGCGCTCGGCGTGCTGCGCACGATCGTCAAGGAGCGGCCGGACGCGATCCTGGTCAACGAGGGCGCCAACGCGCTCGACCTCACGCGCGGTGTCATCGACATGTACAAGCCGCGCAAGCGCATCGACGTCGGCACCTGGGGCATCATGGGCATCGGCATGGGCTATGCCATCGCCGCCGCCGTCGAGACCGGCAAGCCGGTCCTGGCGATCGAAGGCGACAGCGCCTTCGGCTTCTCGGGCATGGAGATCGAGACGATCTGCCGCTACAAGCTGCCGGTCTGCGTCGTCATCTTCAACAATGACGGCATCTACCGCGGCACCGACGTCAATAAGGCCGGCGACGATCCGGCGACCACGGTGTTCGTCAAGGGTGCGCGCTACGACAAGATGATCGAAGCTTTCGGCGGGGTCGGCGTCAATGCGACCAGCCCCGACGAGCTCAAGCGCGCCGTCAACGCAGCGATGGACTCAGGGAAACCCACGCTCGTCAACGCGGTGATCGACCCCGCCGCCGGCAGCGAGAGCGGCCGCATCGGCAACCTCAACCCGCAAAGCGCGCTCAAGAAGAAATAGCGCCGCCGCGCGGCAACCCGACTACCGAGTTTCTTGGAGGATAGAGATGGCGACGAAGAAGAAGCAAAAGAAGGCGGCGCGCGGCAAGAGCAAGGCCGCGGCGCGCAAGGTGGTGAAGCTGGCGAAGAAGGCGGCGCCGCGCAGGGCGACGGTCGCCAACGGGAACGGTCTGCCGAAGCCCTCGGCCAAGCCGTACGGTCAGGCCGGCAAGGCCCTGGACGGGGTGCGCATCCTCGACTTCACGCACGTGCAGTCGGGCCCGACCTGCACCCAGCTGCTCGCCTGGTTTGGCGCCGACGTGATCAAGATCGAGCGCCCCGGTGTCGGCGACATCACGCGCGGCCAGCTGCGCGACGTGAAGGACGCGGACAGCCTCTATTTCACGATGCTCAACCACAACAAGCGCTCGATCACCGTCGATTCGAAGAACCCGCAAGGCAAGCGCGTCATCGAGGCACTGATCAAGAAGTGCGACGTGCTGGTCGAGAACTTCGCCCCCGGCGCGCTCGACCGCATGGGCTTCACCTGGGAGCACATCCACAAGCTCAACCCGCGCATGATCGTCGCTTCGGTCAAGGGCTTCGGCCCCGGCCCGTACGAGGACTGCAAGGTCTATGAGAACGTAGCGCAGTGCACCGGCGGCTCGGCCTCGACCACCGGCTTCCGCGACGGCCCGCCGCTGGTCACCGGCGCCCAGATCGGCGATTCCGGCACCGGCCTGCACCTGGCGCTCGGCATCGTCGCCGCCCTCTATCAGCGCAACCGCACCGGCCGCGGACAGAAGGTACTCGCCGCCATGCAGGATGGCGTGCTCAACCTCTGCCGCGTCAAGCTGCGCGACCAGCAGCGCCTGAAGCACGGCCCGCTCACCGAATACAGCCAGTACGGTGAAGGCGTGCCGTTCCACGAGGCTGTGCCGCGCGCCGGCAACGATTCGGGCGGCGGCCAGCCGGGCTGGATCCTGAAGTGCAAGGGCTGGGAGAACGACCCCAACGCCTACATCTACTTCATCACCCAGGCGCCGGTGTGGGAGGCGATCTGCGACGTCATCGGCGAGCCGACGTGGAAGACCGATCCGGAATACGCCACGCCGCGCGCCCGCCTGCCGAAGCTCAAGGCGATCTTCGCGCGCATCGAGCAGTGGACCATGACCAAGACCAAGTTCGAGGCCATGGAGATCCTCAACAAGTACGACATCCCCTGCGGGCCGATCCTTTCGATGAAGGAGATCGCCGAGGATGAATCGCTGCGCAAGACCGGCACCGTCGTCGAGGTCGATCATCCGACCCGCGGCAAGTACCTGACCGTCGGCAATCCGATCAAGCTGTCCGACTCGATCTCCGAGGTGAAGCGCTCGCCGCTGCTCGGCGAACATACCGACGAGATCCTGAAGGACGTGCTCGGCTTCAAGGCGAACGAGATCGCGGACATCAAGGCGTCGGGCGCATTGACCCCGGCGCCGAAGGGCGAAAAGGCCGCGGCATAACGACTGAGAAAGAATAGGGAGCAGTACATGCGTATCGTGGTGCACGGCCAGCAGGCCTTCGGCAAAGCGGTGCTCGAAGCCCTGCTGAAGCGGGGCGACAACGTGGTCGCGGTCTATGCCGCACCCGACAAAGAGGGGCAGAAGCCTGATCCGATCAAGGAGGCGGCGCTGGCGGCGAAGCTGCCGCTGCATCAGCCGAAATCCTACCGCAAGCCCGGTGAGGTGTGGGACCAGTTCCGCGCGCTCAAGCCCGACCTCTGCGTGATGGCCTACGTGACCTTGTTCGTGCCGTCGGGCTTCCTCAACATCCCGACGCACGGCTCGATCCAGTATCATCCGTCGCTGCTGCCGCTGCATCGCGGACCGTCGTCGATCAACTGGCCGATCATCCAGGGCCGCACCGAGACCGGGCTTTCGATCTTCTGGCCGGATGACGGGCTCGATACCGGCCCGATCCTGCTGCAGAAGAAGACGCCGATCTCCGACGACGACTCGCTCGGCTCGGTGTACTTCGACCGCCTGTTCCCGATGGGCGTCGAGGCGATGCTCGAGGCGGTCGACCTCGTGAAGTCGGGCCGCGCGCCGAAGGTCCAGCAGGAGGAGGCCCAGGCCACCTACGAGGGCTGGTGCACGCCGGACAACGCCCGTATCGACTGGGGCCGCCAGGGCTTCCACATCCACAACGTGGTGCGCGGCTGCAATCCCGCACCGGGCGCCTGGACGACCGTGAACGGCAAGAAGCTCCAGATCTTCGAGACCAAGAAGCTGCCGGCGCGCGACCCGAAGGGCATCGCCGGCGCCATGGGCGAGGTCATGGAGGTCGACGGCGAAGGCTTCACCGTCGCCTGCGCCGACGGCCGCATCCGCGTGCTGCGCGTGCGCGGCGAAGGCGCCAAGGTCACCGCGGCCGAATTCGCCGCATCATCCGGGCTCAAGCCGGGCGTCAAGCTCGGCAGCTGAGCCATCCCAAGAACACGACACTTTCCGAGGAGCGACAGATGCGCAACCCGGCCGAACAGCACGCCAAACCGAAGTCCGACATCGAGATCAGCCAAGCCGCGACGATGCGACCCATCATCGACGTGGCGAAAGAAAAGCTCGGCATCGACGCCAAGAACCTCGAGCCCTACGGCCATTACAAGGCCAAGGTCTCGCTCAACTACGTGAAGACGCTGAAGGACAAGCCGAACGGCAAGCTGATCCTGGTCAGCGCGATCACGCCGACGCCGGCCGGCGAAGGCAAGACGACGACCACGGTCGGGCTGGGCGACGCGCTCAACCACATCGGCAAGAAGGCGATCATCTGCCTGCGCGAGCCGAGTCTCGGGCCCTGCTTCGGCATGAAGGGCGGTGCGGCCGGCGGCGGCTATGCCCAGGTCGTGCCGATGGAAGACATCAACCTCCACTTCACCGGCGACTTCCACGCGATCGGCGCCGCCAACAACCTCCTCGCGGCGATGATCGACAACCACATCTACTGGGGCAACGAGGCCGGTCTCGACCCGCGGCGGGTGACCTGGAAGCGCGCCCTCGATATGAACGACCGGGCGCTGCGCCAGATCGTCAACTCGCTCGGCGGCGTTGCCAACGGCTATCCGCGCGAGGACGGCTTCGACATCGTCGTCGCGTCGGAAGTCATGGCGATCTTCTGCCTCGCGACGGACCTTGACGACCTGCAGAAGCGCCTCGGCAACATCATCGTCGGCTACACCCGCGATCGTAAGCCGGTACGCGCCTCGCAGATCAACGCGCCCGGTGCCATGACGGCGCTGCTCAAGGACGCGCTGGCGCCGAACCTGGTGCAGACGCTCGAGAACAGTCCCGCGTTCATCCACGGCGGCCCGTTCGCCAACATCGCGCACGGCTGCAACTCGGTGCTCGCCACGACGACGGCGCTCAAGCTCGCCGATTACGTGGTCACCGAGGCCGGCTTCGGCGCCGATCTCGGCGCCGAGAAGTTCCTCGACATCAAGTGCCGCAAGGCGGGCCTCAAGCCCGACGCGGTGGTCCTCGTCGCCACGATCAGGGCGCTCAAGATGCACGGCGGCGTCGCCAAGGACGACCTCAAGAAGGAGAACCTCGACGCGCTGAAGAAGGGCATCTCCAACCTGCAGCGCCACGTCACCAACGTGCAGAAATTCGGCCTGCCGGCGGTCGTCTCGATCAACCGCTTCTCGGCCGACACGACGGCGGAGATCGATCTCGTCAAGAAGGCGTGCGCCGAGCTCGGCGTCGAGGCCTTCATGGCCGACCATTGGGCGGCCGGCGGTGCCGGCGCCGCCGATGTGGCCAGGGCCGTGGTCAAGATCTGCGACGAGAAGAAGGCGAACTTCAAGTTCCTGTATCCCGACGAGATGCCGCTCTGGGACAAGATCAAGACGATCGCCACCCAGATCTACGGCGCCTCGGACATCACCGCCGACAAGAGTGTCCGCGACCAGATCGCCGGGCTGCAGGCCGCGGGCATGGGGCATTTCCCGATCTGCGTCGCCAAGACGCAGTACAGCTTCACGACCGATGCCAACGCCAAGGGTGCGCCGTCGGGCCACGTGATCCCGATCCGCGAGGTCCGCGCCTCGGCAGGCGCGGAGTTCCTGGTCGTGATCTGCGGCGAGATCATGACCATGCCCGGCCTGCCCAAGGTGCCGTCGGCCAACAACATCAAGGTCAACGCCGAGGGCAAGATCGTCGGACTGTTCTGAGCCGCTCTTGCGTTCGCAAAGCAAAAAGGGCCGGTGGCGACACCGGCCCTTTTTTTATGCCGGGCGCGTGCGCAAATCCGATAAGGATCGCGACACCGCGGTCGTGTCTTTACAAACATTGCCGCGATGTGACTTGACATCAGTGCCGCGCGGAGCGAGCGTTTGATGTCCACCTTCTGCATTTCCAGGCGAACGCTTCCGCGGTTTCGGTAGGCCGACACGCAGCGGACGCCCGGGGCGGAATGAAGCGCCGGAGCGGAAGGCGGCAGAAGGATCATAGCGAGGAAGGAGGCCATGGATATGGAAACTCCACCGGATCAGTGTCGACGGCCCTGCCGCGACGCAGGGCCACAGCCTGGTTAGCGATCGCAAACCTGGCCAGGAGCGCCCAGGCTGCCGAAAAGTAGATACAAGCGACCGAGGATCGTCCGCCGCAGCGGCCACTGCGCCGAGTGAGATCCCGGACATCGAATCCGCTCTTGGAGCGGACCGGCTAAGGCCGAAAAAGCGAGCCCCGATCCCCAGCTCCCTCTGACGAGGGCCGTGGGACGGGGCTCTTGCTTTGAGTCCCCCTTGCTTCGTCGGCCGGCCCCCCTCAGCATCCGCGCATGACCTTGCCTGATGGATTCGCGCTCAGCCGCTATACGGCCGCCGATACGGCCGCGGTGCGTGCGCTGCACGCGCTGGCGTTTCGCACCCTCGCCACCTCGCATCACACGCCGGCGCAGATCGCCGCGCACGAGGCGCTGATCATGGCGCCGGACTACGCCGACGACCTGGCGCGCAGCCACGTGCTGCTCGCCCGCCGCGGCAGTGACCTCGTCGCGACCGCCGGCTGGCTGGCGATGCCCGACCGCCCCGCCACGGCGCGCATCCGCAAAGTGTTCGTCCATCCCGATATCGCGCGCCGCGGGCTCGCCACGGCGATGGTGCGCGCAGCGGAGGCCGACGCCGCCAAGGCCGGGCTGACCAGATTGTTCGTGCGCGCCAACGTCAACGCCGTTCCGCTCTACGAGAAGCTCGGCTATAGGCCGGTCGAAGCAGGTGTCATGTCGGCCGGCCGGGAAAGCCTGCCGGTGATGTTCATGGAGAAGGTGCCGGCATGAGCGCCTGCGACGCATCCCGCATCTGCCCGTGGTGCCAGCGCGCCACGACGCCGGTCTGGGTGCACGGTCATGCCCAGTGTGAGCACTGCCGGATCAATATCGAGCCCTGCTGCTCGGGCGATGAGACGATCCCGGCACGCCCGGACGAGGCGGCGGATTGACGACCAGTCCCTGCATCGGCGTTTGCCAGCTCGACGGCAAGACGCAGCGCTGCGTCGGGTGCGGCCGCACGATCGACGAAATCGCCGCCTGGCCGCGTTTCACCGAGGCCGAGCGGCGCGAGATCGTCGCGCGGCTCGAGCGCTCGCGGCCGCGCGCGCCCGAGACCTATGACGGTTGACTGCTCCGTCATTGCGAGCGACCGCGAAGCAATCCAGCGCGACGAAAAAAATGCGGCGCCGAAGTCGAAACCTCAGGCGCCGCCATCTCCCAGATTGTCGGGCGGCTAAACCGCCTCTTCAGCGAAACCAGACGTCATTGCGAGCTCCGATCGGAGCGAAGCAATCCAGACCTGCTCAACTGCCCTGGATCGCTTCGTCGCTGACGCTCCTCGCGATGACGAAACGTCACATCGGCGGCTTGACGCCGTCCTTCTCCGCGGTGACGGCCGGGGCCGACAGGCTGCCGTCGTCTTTCTTCTGTGCGATCACGAACACGGTGGCGCCGGGCTTCAAGAGGCTGGCGTCGCCCGGGACGTAGGTGACGATCGGGATGTTCGACGGGACGACGATCTCCGACTCCTGACCCTTATACGTGACCTTCATCGTGCTGCCGCTCGGAGCGGCGGCGAGCGAACCGACCGTGGCATTGGTCATCAGGCTGTCCGGCATCAGGTCCCACGGGAACTGGCCCTCGGCGGTGCCGCGCATCGCCTCCGGGAAGATGTGGACCTCGACCGCATGCAGCTTGCCGTCCGGACCCTTCTTCGACGTCGAGGCGACGTAGTCGCCGACCTTGATGTCCGACAGGCTCTTCTTGGTGACGCCGCGCACCGTGTAGTTGGGCGCGAGCGCGATCTTGACGCTCTGGCCGTCGCGCGACTTCACCATCAGCGTATTGCCATCGAGCTTCTCGACCGTGCCGCGGACGCGCTGCACCGCGGGCGCCTGGGCGAGCGCCGGCAGAGCCAGCAGCAACAAAACGGCAACGGCGGCGGATTGACGCAGGATTTTCATGGATGACTCCCCTCCTCCAGGATGGGTTTTTAGAACCCGAACACAGACCAACCGCCTGTGTTGAACTGTAAAAACACCGTGGCCGGCCGCCCTATTCCGGCTAAGTTAGCCGACTTTTTCGACCTTATCGCAAGTGCTGTCGCCGCGTGTTTGACTTCCTCGTGAACTGGCAGACCGCTGCCGCGTTCGTCCTCGCCTTCCTGGCCGGGCTGATGCGCGGATACACCGGCTTCGGGACGCCGATCTTCCTGTCGCCGCTCTATGCCGTGCTGTTCGGGCCGCAGGCCACGGTGCCGCTGCTGATCATCATGGAGATCCCGGTCGTCGTGCAGATGGTGCCGCCGGCCTGGCCCAAGGCCGATCTCAAGGAGATCGCCGGCCTCGCCGTCGGCTGCGCGCTGCTGCTGCCGGTCGGCGCCGTCATGCTGACGGTGCTCGACCCGGCGCTGGTGAAGAAGGTCATCGGCGGCATGACCCTGTTTTTCGTCGGCATGCTGTGGTTCGGCTGGCGCTATCGCGGACCGCGCACCCACGCCGTCCGCGCGCTGATCGGCGCGATCAGCGGCTTCTCCAACGGGCTGACCGGCATCGGCGCGCCGCCGGCGATCCTCTATTACGTCTCCGGCGACAAGGACATCGTCCACATCCGTGCCAACCTCATCGTCTACTTCTCGTTCATCACCCTGATCGCCGTGCCGTCCTTCATCTACTTCGGCCTGATCGGGAGCGAGACGGTGTGGCGCTGCGTCCTGTTCAGCGTGCCGCACCTCGCCGGCATCGCCATCGGCTCGCGTCTCTTCCACGGCACGTCGGAGAAGATGTACGTGCGCGCCGCGCTGATCACCCTTGCGATCGCCGGGCTGCTCGGGATTTTGCGCTGAAGGCCACCGCCGAGCTGTTGCCGAAATGTCGCGTTAAAATAACGCGAGAATAACGCGAGACCTACATTCGTAGGTCGCGCGCTACTTGCTCTCCCGCGGCGTGAAGCTGCCGGCGGAGAGGTACTGCTTCGGCCACGGCAGGTCGTAGTTCTGCTCGTAGGCGGCGTGGCGGGTCCAGTACGGATCGTAGAGGTGGCCGCGGGCCAGCACGCACAGATCGGCGCGGCCGGCGGCGAGGATGGCGTTGACGTCGGCCCAGGACGAGATGTTGCCGACGGTCATCGTCGGCATATCGGCTTCGTGCCTGACACGATCCGCAAAGGGTGTCTGGAACAGCCGGCCATAGACCGGCTTGGCGTCGGGCACGGTCTGCCCGGCCGAGACGTCGAGCACGTCCAGGCCCGCCGCTTTGAACAGCTTGCCGACGGCGACCGCGTCGGCCGGCGTGAAGCCGCCCTCGGCCCAGTCGGTCGCCGAGATGCGCACCGACATCGGCTTCGCCGCCGGCCAGGCCTGGCGGATGGCGCGGAAGATCTCGAGCGGATAGCGCGCGCGGTTCTCGATCGACCCGCCGTATTCGTCCGAGCGCCGGTTGGTCAGCGGCGAGAGGAAGCTCGCCAGAAGATAGCCGTGCGCGCAGTGCAGCTCGATCAGGTCGAAGCCGGCCTCGTCGGCCATCTTCGCCGCGCGCACGAACTCGTCGCGCACCCGATCCATGTCGGCGCGGTCCATCGCCTTCGGCACCTGCGAGTGCGGCAGATACGA
>Ga0335084_10003836_pt1 | contig 14769 bp, 16 predicted proteins | sample Lox_Sample_44_FD_206721 | JGI IMG/M metagenome (GOLD analysis project Ga0335084, IMG submission 206721) | Soil microbial communities from Loxahatchee National Wildlife Refuge, Florida, United States - Lox_Sample_4.4 | ecosystem: Environmental > Terrestrial > Soil > Wetlands | place: USA...
TTGCAGGCGATCCCCGGCATCCAGATGTTCCCGGTTGCCCCGCCCGCACTCCCCGGCGGCGGCCAGTTCCCCGTGGAGTTCATCCTGGCCTCCACGGCCGAGACCGGCCAAATTCTCGAGTTTGCCCAAAAGCTCAAGCAGAAGGCAATTCAGAGCGGCATGTTCGCCTTCCCGCCGCTGATCGACGTCAAGATAGACCAGCCCCAAACCGAGTTCGTCATCGACCGCGACAAGGTGGCCGCCCTCGGTCTCAGCCTAGGGCAAATCGGCGCCGACCTGGGGAATATGGTGGGCGGCGATTTCGTCAACCGCTTCGATATAGCGGGGCGGAGCTACAAGGTCATTCCCCAGATCCAGCGCGTCAGCCGCCTCAACCCGGACCAATTGCAGAATATCTATGTCACCGGCCCCAACGGCCAGCTGGTGCCGCTTTCTACCGTCGCGGCTCTCAGGGAGACTGTGGTCCCCCGCTCGCTTAACCGCTTCCAGCAGCTCAATGCGGTCAAGATCAGCGGAGTGGCAATGCGGCCACTGGACGAAGCCTTGCGGTTCCTGGAGGACGAGGCGAGAAAGATACTTCCCAAAGGGTACGTCCTCGACTACACAGGCGAGTCACGCCAGCTGCGGACGGAGGGGAACAAGTTCCTTCCCGCGTTCGCCCTGGCCATCGTCCTCATCTTCATGGTGCTGGCGGCGCAGTTCAACAGTTTCCGAGACCCCTTCGTCATCCTCGCCGGTTCGGTGCCGCTCGCGATCTTCGGCGCGCTTGTCTTCATGTTCCTCAAGATGCCCGACCCGAACGTGCCGTTCTGGACTCACGGCTGGACCACCACCCTCAACATCTACTCGCAAGTCGGCTTGGTGACCCTAGTCGGGCTGGTGTCGAAGAACGGCATCCTGATCGTCGAGTTTGCCAATAAGCTCCAGCTTCAGGGCCTTGCGAAGCTCAACGCCGTCCGCCAAGCGGCCATGACCCGCCTGCGGCCGATCCTGATGACCACCGCCGCCACCATCGCCGGCCACTTTCCGCTGACCCTCGTCTCCGGCGCCGGCGCCGCCGCACGAAACTCCATCGGCTTGGTCCTGGTGGGGGGCTTGTTCATCGGCACCTTCTTCACGCTCTTCGTCGTCCCCTCCATCTACATGCTCGTGGCCCGCGACCACAGCAAGGACCGTGAGCGCGAATCAACCATGCCACCGGAGACCTGACCCGGACAAACGGAATAGGAGCTTTTCCTGTAATCCGCAACAATTGCATCCTCTGGAAATTGCATTCTAGGTGTAGTTATTGATACTTATTAGCAGCCCAAGTTATTTCAAATGTAACATTGCGGGTTAGGTTAATAAAACAAAGGATCTTGTAATGAAGAATACGGATAAAATTAAAAAAAAGATCGTCATAAAAAAAGAAAAAAATAATCAGCTTTATGAAGAACAACAGTTCTATCGTACAGCATTCGAACAATCCCCTGATGGTATCCTGGTCATAGATACGAATGGAAATTTCATTGAATTTAATGAAGCCGCCCATCGCCAGCTCGGCTATTCAAGAGAAGAATTTAAGAGGCTTCGCATCACTGACATTGATCCGGTTCAGAGTCCTGAAGAAATACAAGATAGCATCAAGGAAGTTGTAGATAAGGGACGCGCTGAATTTGATGTTAAGCATAGAACAAAGGAGGGAGAGATCAGGGATGTTCATATCATTACTCAAGTATTCGTATTGTTCGGCCGCACATTTTTTCACACCATATGGCGCGATATCACTGAGTACAGACGCGCAGAAGAGGAAATCCGTTTCCTCGCATCGATCATAGAAAACCTTCCCAACGCCGTATGCGCCATTGATACAAAGGGTACAACGATGGCATGGAACCGGGGAGCAGAGAAGATGCTGGGATACAAAGCCGAAGAAATCGTTGGCAAGCCGATAACAACCATTATTCCTGAAGAGATTAGCCAGCAGGAACTTGAACACTGTCTGACGATCTTAAACAAGGAGGGGTTCTTTTCAGGATATGAATCGGTACGGCTCGCCAAGGATGGCACAAGGATACCGGTGGAACTGACAGCCGTGGCGATCAAGAATAAAGCGCAGGGCATCAAGAGCTATGCATCTATAATGGTGGACATCACTGACCGCAAAAAAGCAGAAGAGGAGCGCTTGAAGAGCCACATGCTTGAGTCGATCGGTATACTTGCGGGCGGTATTGCCCATGATTTTAACAACCTGCTCACCATTATCTTAGGTGATATTAATGTTGCGAAAATGCTTGTTCAACCTGGCGATAAGGTATTCGACAGGCTGGGCCATGCAGAACAAATCTGCGAAAAGGCCGGTGATCTCAGTAAGCGCCTTATTACCTTTGCCACAGGTGGAGATCCTGTGAAAAAAAATATGTCGTTGTCTGGACTGCTTACAAAAACGGTTAATACCCTGCTTAAGGACACAAATATTAATATAGTATTTGATTTACCAGCCGAACTCCGTACCGTTGCCATAGATAAAGGACAAATGACACAGGCCATTAATAATCTGGTCATCAATGCAATAGAAGCAATGCCGCAAGGAGGAACTTTCTCTGTTCGCGGAGAAAATGTGCGTATTTCAGCACAGGACAACTTACCGTTGCATGCTGGCGATTACTTGAAAATATCGTTCCGTGACACTGGCGCCGGCATACCTTCGGAAAATCTGGCGAAAATATTCGACCCGTATTTTTCAACCAAGGACACGTATTACCAGAAAGGCCTAGGGCTCAACCTTGCGGTATGTTATTCCATTATCAAGAGGCATGATGGCCTGATTACAGTCGCATCCGAAGTCGGTAAGGGGACGACCTTTATTATTTATCTCCCCGAATGAGCCTTGCTAATACCGATCCTTCGGGAGGGTATCGTTTTGTTGGGCTATATTTACTTCCTGAAAACTGCAGCTGGCAGTTACTGGGAACAGATGAATAGCAGGCTTGTTAATAAATACTTTTTGTTGCATTAACTTGCATTATGGACCGCCATGAATGGTAACATTCATCTCACCGTCCACATGGAATGATATTCACGCCGTTGGAGACGCAGGTTCGCGACGGTGGTAAAATTAACATATATTATTAGAATTTCTGCTTTCTTCTGTGGAGAACGGAAACTCTAATCTTTGTCAAAGAGGTATCTGTCAATGGCTGAACAGAATGATCCTCATCGCGGAACGCGTATTCTCGTCATCGTGGCGGCGCTCGCAATCATCTCGGGGGGCATTTATCAGGCACAGTCGGTCCTGGCATCGTTTCTTGTCGCTGTTTTTTTGGCTGCCATCGGCACGCCGTCGGTCATCTGGCTTGAGCGGAAACGCATTCCTCATGTAGCTGCAGTGCTGCTTGTGGTGGCTGGCATGGCTGCTATACTCGTGGTTATCGGAGTGCTCGTTGGCACGTCCCTAAACAGCTTTTATGCAGACCTCCCGTACTATCAGGCGCGTTTACAGAAGCATGCATCTGCACTCCAGACGTTTATGGCAACCAAGGGTATCCCGCTTGAGGACTCGTTTCTGGTCGATCTGGTCAAACCGGAAGCGGTGAAGAGACTGACTGGCAACCTGCTCAAGGGGCTGGGCTCGGCGCTCTTCGAAATCGTTGTGATTCTGCTCATCGTAACCTTCATACTCCTTGAAGCCTCAAGCTTTCCCGTCAAACTCCGCGCTATTCTCGGAGATCCTAAAAAGGACTTTCATCCGTTTATGACGTTCGTCTATGATATCAACCGCTACATGGTCATTAAGACGGCGATCAGTCTGACCGTGGGTGCTCTGATCGGGATATGGCTGTTTATCCTTGGCGTGGATTTTCCCATTCTCTGGGGTTTTCTGGCATTTTTGCTCCACTATGTGCCTAACATCGGCGCCCTCATCTCCTCAGCTCCCGCAGTTTTTCTCGCCCTTATCCAGCTTGGGATAGGTCATGCCGCGCTCGCGGCCGCCGGATATCTGGCCGTTGATTTCATTCTTGGCAACGTGGTCGAGCCGAGGCTCATGGGTCGGAGGCTTGGCTTATCCACGCTGGTTGTAATTCTCTCGTTGATTTTTTGGGGAGGCCTGCTTGGTCTAATCGGTGTGGTTCTGTGCATACCTTTGACCATGACCTTGAAGTTTGCATGCGAGAATAACAAAAGCACACAATGGATCGCGGTCTTGCTCGGACATGAGATGTCCCCTGCACAAGTTCCACCGGCGTCGAAGAAGGGAAACGATCCTGTGACCTGAAATAAATATGAGAAGACTCGATAGAGAAAATAGGACAAAAGAGAAACTGATGATGGAAAGAGCACATGTACAAGAATTGAATACACTAAAGATCGGTATCGCCGGTTTATGCGATGAAATCGTCGGACCCGCTGCCGGTGAAAGGAAATTTGCCAGACACGAAAGCCGGTAGGATTCATGCCGAATTACCTGCCATCGGCTATTGTACATGGTGGAGAGTTAGTATCCCTGATTGTTGCGAGCATTTGAACTCGCGATCAGGAATAGGTCATGCTTCCTGACGGATAATCAAAAAGGAAGAGATTCCCTTGCCACAATGTTGTTATCTATGATACTCTTGCAAGAGGAGATTATGGTTACAGGAAGGAGAGGATGAGCTATGGCAGACAGTGACATCATGCAGGAGATTGAGGAGTTGAAAAAGCAGCTGCAGGCGCTTGAGGCAGCCAAAGGCCATGCAGGTGCGCAGGTATCCTCGGAGGAGCCGGAGCAGGGACCGCCGGAAGAGGCCGGAGGAGAGGCGGGAACCTGGCTCCATGACTTGATCAAACAGGCTGAGGAGCTAATGGGCGGGCTGGACCTTCAGTTCAAGGATGTCCCGGCCAAGACCGCGCTCGTGATCTTCGCGCTCGGTGTCCTGATGGGTCGGCTGCTCAGCCGCAGGGGGTAAAAATATGGATGAGCTATTGGTAAAGATACACCTCTTGCTGAAAGCGGAGATGATCCTGTTTCGCCTTCACCTGCGTCGAACCGTCCGGCAGGCCGCGTTCTACATCGCTGCCGGTCTTCTGGCCGTTCTGGCAGTGGGCATGCTTGATATCGCCCTCTATCTGTATCTCGTCCCGCGTCTTGATAACGCCGGTGCTGCACTCGCGGTTGCCGTAGTTGATATCGTGCTGTCTGTGGTGGCAGTCGTTGCTGCCGGCCATCTGCATGTTGGCCCCGAAGTTGATGCCGTGATGGCCCTCCGCGAGGCTACGATGGCAAAACTTACCGCGGATGCGGAGCGTGTTAAGACCCACATCTCAGGCCTACACGACGACATCAAGCAGATTCGTTCCGCAGTGACAGGCTTTCTGAACTTTGGCGGCGTCAATCTTGCCTCGGTGTTCCAATGGATTCCGGTTCTATTCCGCGTTCTGTTGCGGAAAAAGGTCCTGTAGGGCGACTGGCAGCCGTCCATCAAGATTGATGAGCGGCTTCAACGATCTCATGGTTTGTACGTTGGGTAGAGCAAGGCGAAACCTGACAAATGATTCTAATCACTCAGGTCGAGCGGCTGAACCCCTCACCCGCCCATTGATACATAGTACAACCGGCTCTATAATATTTTCATCAAGTACCACTGCATGCTACTGGGTAAAACAAACAATCACTCACTCGCTTGGTATTTTGCTCATTCAAAATTATCAATTGCAATCGGCATTCAAAAGGCTTGCACTATTTGCAGAGAATTCTATGACTGTACAGGAAATCAGGACTCGATTGCAACGACTCGCCAATAAAGAGAAGGCTATAACCCTCCGGGGATTCTTTAAGACAGGGCCTCACGAGTACGGCGAGGGCGATATTTTCCTAGGCATCGCCGTACCGGAGCTCAGGAAGCTGGTACAAGAGTGCGATGGCATTCCGATGACGGAGACGGCAACATTCCTCAAGTCCGGAATCCACGAAGAGCGATTGTTTGCTCTCCTGGTGCTTGTCCGCGAGTTTTCAAAAGGCGATGCCGCCGCACGGCGTAAGATATATAACCTCTACCGCGAGAACACGCGCTACATTAATAACTGGGACCTCGTGGACCTGTCGGCTCCGAACATTGTAGGGAACTATCTCCTGGATAAGAGCAGGAAACCGCTTTATGAGTTCGCGAAATCACGCGATCTCTGGAAGCGCAGGATAGCAATCATGACCACCTTTTGCTTCATCAAGCAGAACGATTTCAATGAAGCACTCATGATTTCGAAGATGCTGTTAGTCGACGACCACGATCTGATCCACAAGGCCGTCGGTTGGATGCTGCGCGAAATCGGGAAGCGTTCGCTTTCTGTCGAAGAGAAATTCTTGAAGCAGCATTATAAAAAAATGCCCCGGACCATGCTCCGGTATGCCATCGAGCGGTTCCCCGAAGCAAAACGTCGGCGCTATTTGAACGGCGCCGTCTAAACTCTGCGCACATATGATCATCTCCCTCATAGCCGCTATGTCGGAAAATCGTATCATCGGGCGTAATAACAAGATGCCCTGGAAGCTCCCCTCCGATCGTAAGAGGTTCCACGAAATTACGAGGGGACATTATACCATCATGGGACGGAAGACGTATGAGAGCATCGGCCATCCTCTGCCAGGAAGAAAGAATATCATCCTCACCAGGCGGAGAAATTATTTTGTCGAAGGTTGCGTTATCGCTCATGACCTAGGTTCGGCATTCGCCGCGTGCGGGGGTACAGACGAGGTCTTCATCTGCGGCGGCGGAGAGGTTTTCCAGGAGACCATATCCCTGGCGGACAAAATCTATCTCACCATCGTCCATGCCGTAGTTGAGGGGGATACCCTCTTCCCGGATATCCCCCCTGATTTCAAAGAGGTCGAACGGGAGGAAGTCCCCGACGCAATCCCCTGCGCTTTTGTTCTGTTTGCACGGAAAGAGGGGTTATAATTATGATGGGGAGGCACCGCAAAAAGACTTGACATGGTTGCAAATGAAAATATTGTATGATAATCTTTGTGTCATAAATTGATTTACGCCGAATGGTATGGCGGGGAGGCGGATCATGGGAGACATCGAGAAGGTGGTGGCCAGATTCAACAACGGTCAAATCCTGAAAGGCCATGTCAAAGATTTCGAGGTCGGTACCGAAACCGTGACGGTTGAGGATCCAGAAACCCGTACGGCGCACAAGATCTCCATCGACGAGCTTAAAGCTATCTTTTTTGTAAAGTCATTCAAGGGACGAGGCGAATATGTTGAGAAAAAAGCTTTCGGTATCAGAAAGAACCCCGGCCGCAAGGTGTTCGTGAAATTTAAAGATAATGAGACGCTTATCGGCTACATTGACGGCGATATTCCGTGGGCAAAAGGCTTTTCTCTTGCAAAAGAGGGCAACAAGGCAAAGGGATTTTTCCTGGTCCCTGCAGACAGCGACAGCAATAACATTAAAGTGTTCGTCGTGGGGACTTCAATTCAGGATGTAACGATCATGATAGTATGAGTCTCCCACCGGCGATCGATTACGGACAGCGTGCATATCCTTTCACGCCGTAGAACCCCGCCTCTTCAGGCGGGGATATAAGGCGCGCCGGCCTAACATGGTTCGATGCACTGTTAGGCCGCCTACTTCCTGTTTAACAAATCATAAAATCATCCGATACCTTCGAGGCAGTCACACTGCAGGGGAGCCAACCCCTTTTTGTACTTTGAACCCATAAGAATGGGGTTCCGGCAAGAAGGTTGCCGGGTAAAACTTCTGCCATCAGAGGAATAACTATGACGCCTGATGATGTGTTTCTCTAGATTTATAGTTCGCGGATTAGTTGCTAGTGACGGGAATGTTGCCTACGTTTCTGACCTTGTCGGTTGCTTTAAACGGCGGCGCGGCCTGTGACGGAGCGCCAACCTCTGATTGTTGCTGGGGCGTTGGCGCAGCGGGTGTCTCCGGTGTCTGCTGTGGAGACGCCTCGGGTGCCGGGATTTGCAGGTTCTCGGTATTTTTTTGTTCCGGTTTCGGTGGTAAAGGTTTCGCCGGCCACAATCCGGTCGGAGTGAAGTTCGGATCCAGCTCGTAGGCCTGATCAAAATTCTCCATGGCCTTCTTTCTGTTCTCTCCGTCGCCCTTCCTTCCCTTCATGTAGTACGCGTATCCTAGGTAGTAAAACGTCTCAGCTTCAGGATAGACAGAGGCTGATTTTTCTAATTCGTCAATGGCAGCATCATACTGTTTTGCCTTGAGGTGTGCGATACCTTTTGTCATGTGCTCTGCAGCCGTCTTGGTGTCGAAGAGCTCGTCCGCCGCATAGCTCACTATCCCTATCCCCGTTATTATGGCCGTAATGAACAGAGCCATGATTAGTGCTTTCCGCATCGAGTCCTCCTGAAATGATATATTTTTCCTTACCATATCACAGGGTTGGAACCGATGTCAACAGGACTGTCGCCATCACCGAGAGTAAAGGTACAAAATTGTCGAATGTAAAGATGAGTGATTCCAGAAGGATAGACCTTTTCCTTCAGGACGGATGTTTCCACATTCGACAAAATTTTCCGCTTTTCTTTCTCGAAGAGCTCTAATTAAGCACAAAATTATTTAAAAACATAATGTTATTGGTTTGGCACATATTTTGAAATGTAGATTTAAAACTTGGACAATGGGCACTGTCTTCCCCCTCATTTTCCCTCCCCTTGAGGAATTACCCCTGACAGTGCCCATTGTTCGAGGTACTTAAAAAGCTCCGATTGGACAACGGGGTGGAGCGAGGAGTAGAAGGAGACAATGATCTTTAATATGTGTAGCTGTCAGAACATCAGTCCAGAGGAGCTGACCGAAAAAATGAAATCAGGCGAGGATTTCTTTCTCCTCGATGTGCGGACACCAACAGAGCATGCAGCACAGGCAATTGAGGGGTCATCCTTGATCCCACTTCAGGAACTCGGGGTCCGGACCGATGAAATCCCCCGGAACAAGGGTATTGTTGTGTACTGCAGAGTAGGAAATCGAAGCGCCTATGCCTGTGAGTATCTCGCACGCATGGGATATAACGTAAAAAATCTGGAAGGCGGAATCATGCTATGGAATATGTCTGGAAGCGTTTCGATGGCGATGGCGTAACGAGGAAAGCGAGGAATCATAAAATTACGACTTCTTCCGAAGGTGACGCTCTCTGAGACCCGGAGCAAGACAGGCAACCCACTCATGGTGCGTGGCACCAGGCTTAACGAGGAGATTGTGACGCCGGTTAAGGGATGCTGCCCCAGAAGAGAGTACCACGAGGCCGTACTCCGGTGAATCAAAATGAGTGCAGCGAATGAGTAATCTTTCGACAGTAAAAATACAAGGAGGTAGAGGAGAATGGGAATCTGTGCTTGGCATATCATGAAGGAGAAAATCAGTGTGCGGCCAGATGCAACGGCACGTGAAGTAGCGATGAAGATCATCTCCTCGGGTCTGGCCGCGATGCCGGTCGTGGGCGACAGTCAGGAGATCCTGGGTGTTGTATCAGAGAACGCAATTCTTGACGCGATTCGGGAAGACCAGGACCTCGAAAACATTCTGGCTTCAAAGATCATGGTGCCTGCGCCGGTCATCGCTGATGCCGGCACATCGACCGACGAGCTCATTAAACTGCTCCTGAAGAGCTGCTGCTCCGTCGTCATGGTAGTTAAGGACAAGAAGTACGTTGGTGTGGTGAGCAGACACATGCTGATGGATATATTCACCTCCCCCCACTATGTGCGGTTCGCTGCAAAAGAGCGCCAGGCGCCGTTTGCGTGCAAATAAAAAAACAGGCGCACGTGCATCAATCAGGGGTCGAAAAAGACATAAGCCAGAAAGCATTTTTACGTGCTAGGCCAGGCCGGCCCGTGCGACCCTTTTACAACGTTGCGGGTTTTATGGGCCTCATACACACGATTTTTTGCCTTGACAGACTTCTGGCCGATGAGTATTATACCGTACGTTTTCGGCGCGAGGAACTGTGAAATTTTAATGTTATAGCGCTGGTGTTAGAAAGGGGTTCATACTATGCCGTTCTACGAATATATATGTGAGGCCTGTGGCAAGGATTTTGTGCTGTTGCAGTCAATGACAGCCAAGGCGGAAGATACGGTCTGCCCATATTGCAATGAGAAGAAAGCCAAAAAAATGGTTTCCAAGTTCTCTTCACATGGTTCAGGTGAGCACGCAAGCTGCGGCACCGGGGGGCATTCCTGGGGCGGAGGCTGAGGCGTATAAGCGATCTGCCGGGTGCAGATCCTCATGTTTTATGGAAGGCCTGAGAGTCGGTATGATTCTCAGGCTTTTTTGTGCAATGGGAACAAGTTCTAAACTCAAAGTGCGGAGCCCTGAATAATTTTTTAAGTCCGGATGCCAGAATGTTTTAAAATCTTTATACGCGACGCTTTTTAAAGATCGGGATTGCAGACTCTGAGATCATCTTAACTGTTATGACCAACATTTCCCTTCGTACATTTCTCCATCCCCGTTACTGGTATGCATGGCCGGTCCTGGCATTCGTACGGGTTTCAAGCTGGCTGCCGAGCCGCATGCTCTGGATTCTGGGCATCACGTTGGGTTCTTTCTTTTCCTGGTTTCAATCTCCGGCGCGTCGAGTCGCCGAGAGGAATATCGAGCTATGCTTTCCTGAGACGGGTCGGCAAGAGCGCCGGAAACTGCTCCGTCGACATTTCCGTCTCAGCGGCTTTGCTGTCTTGAGCCTCAGCGTCGCCTGGTGGGCGCCGAAGTGGCGGCTCAGGCGGTTCATTAAACTCCGTAATATTCATCTGTTGCATGAACCATATAAGGCCGGCAAGAATGCCATTTTGCTCACGCCCCATTTTCTCGGCTTGGACATCGGCGCGGCACGGTTGGCTCTGGAAGGAGACTTCGTTAGCATGTACCGAAGGTCCAGAAACCCTTTTCTTGAGTACCTGTTCAGGAGGCGCAGCCGTTTTGGCGACGTCGTCGTGGAACGTTCGTCAAGCCTGAAAACGCTCATCAAATATATCCGCGGGGGCCGGCCATTCTATTATTTACCGGACCAGGACATGGGCGAGCGGGCGAGCGTATTTGTCCCTTTCCTTGGCGTTCCCGCGGCGACGGTGACTGCCCTCAGCCGCATTGCGCAGAGCACGAATGCGGTAGTCCTGCCGTGCATAACACGCATTCTGCCTCGAGGCCGGGGATACGAGATCTGTCTCTATCCTTCACTCGATAATTTCCCGACGGAGGATCCCCTTGCCGATGCGAAACGGATGAACGAAGAAGTTGAGAAATGGGTCCGTGAGATGCCCGAGCAGTACCTGTGGTCCTATCGGCGCTTCAAGACCCGTCCGAACAACGAGCCATCCCTTTATGATAAAGCATAGAGCGGTACGTCGAAGAAGTCCGAAGAAAGAGCGGACACGTGTTAGAGCCCTGAATCCCCGTCACATAAAAAGCAGAGGACGAATCCTGAGAGATTAAAGGTTCTCAGGCCTTTTGTTGTAGAGCTTGTATCTTGCATCCTAAATCATGTATCATAACCAATCATGAGTTCCTGGAAATTCCTTGATACCGGCTCCAACATGGGCGCGTACAACATGGCCGTTGACGAGGAACTGCTAGCGCGGGCTCAGGCAGGAGAGGCGATGCCAGTGCTCCGGTTTTACGGATGGAGTCCTCCCGCGGTCTCGCTCGGCAGGTTTCAGAAAGTCGAGAATGCGGTGAATACCGATGCTTGCAAACGGCTCGGTATTGATGTCGTGCGGCGGATCACTGGTGGCCGCGCCGTGCTCCATCACCACGAACTCACTTACAGCATTATCTCGCGTACGGACAACCCTCTTTTCCCGTCCAACGTTCTCGGCACGTATAAGGTTATTGCCGCCGGCCTCCTCACCGGGCTCAGGAATCTCGGAATAAATGCGGAGATGGTCTCGCGTTCGGACCGTTACGCGGCGCTTGTCAAAAAAGAAACGAGAGACCCTTCCTGCTTTTCTTCCCCATCGTGGTATGAGATCCTGGTTCGGGGGAAAAAGATCGTTGGCAGCGCACAGCGAAGAGTTACCGGTGCCTTTCTCCAGCACGGCTCGGTACTCATCGGATATGATCCATCGCTTTATGCCCAAGTCCTTCCCGGCAGCGGTGCTCTCGAAGCCGCTACTTGCATCGAACGGGAACTCGGCAGGGAGGTCACCTTTGAAGAAGTGAAACATGCGTTCAAGGAGGGATTTGCTGAAGCGCTCGGGCTCATGTTTGTAGAGGTGTTATCATGATGGTGTAGAAGCGCCCGGATGTGTGTTTTCGCGATAAACGCGGGTTTTCTTTACTTAAAAAATCATGTCGCTCAGATGCGCTCACTTTTGGCAGCTATTAGATATGGTTTCTGAGCATGAGCTCAATAGGGTGAGGGTTCAGGTAATACTGCTTCATGAGATATTCCACATTGTATTTCCTCACATGGTGCTGCAGCAGGGTAAGAGGAACGATCAACGGCACCAGTCCTTTGTGATAATTTTCGATGACCTCCTGAAGTTCCTGTTTTTCGTCCGATGAAAGCCGCTTCTTGAGGTATCCCGCCATGTGCTGAAGCACGTTGGAATTCTTCTGTGCCGTTGCAATGAGCCGCAGCTCTTCCATCAGGGTGGTTATGTACTTTTCATGAGGCGCCTTACGACGATATCTCTTTGCCTCAGCCCCCAGCCTTCCGAGCGCAGCGTGGTGCTTCGGGCTGTGGGCAAGTATGAGCAGTTTGTTCATGGTGTGGAACGAGACCACGCCGGCCAAGGAGCTTTTCTCCCACATATATTCCTGCTATCGTTTGTGCCCGTCGTTGTAGCGGACCTTATCGCCGAGGAGGCAGGATCTGATACCGAGTTTTATTTTTTTTCATGTATCCCCAACTGAGAGGGTATAACAGGACCACCATGAATGCAATGCCTTCCTATAGACGATATTGACTCCAGAGTGAATGGCTTATATAATCGAAGTAAATCAAATGCAGGAGTTCTCATCCTGTGTGATTAAGAAATACTATCGGGAAGAGGATTTCCCTGTAAAACAAGAGATTGTTTTGCCGCTTTATTGCTCATTTTGCCCAATTCCTTATTGATTGTGTGCGGATTAAAATGCGAGCGCGTCACGATCGGGGAGACAATAATGAAGGCGGTCGTCTTCAACAAATATGGCGGAAACGACGTGGTGGAGATCAAGGACGTGCCGCTGCCGACCTGCGGACCGGAGGATGTGATGATCAAGGTGTACGCCGCAAGCATCAATCCTGTAGACTGGAAGGTCCGGTACGGCCATGTCAAGATCATCACGGGGAGCACATTCCCGAAGATACTCGGGAACGAGTGCGCAGGAGAAGTGGCCGAGACCGGCAGCCGGGTGAAGAAATTCAAAAAGGGGGATCACGTTATCGGGTGGCCCAGTGTCCGCCGGCTCGGTGCATTTGCAGAATACGCCTGCTCGGGCGAACCAGCGACGTTTCCAAAGTCGAAGAACATCACCTTCGAGGAAGCGGCGTGCATCCCGATCGGCGGGCTAACCGCGCTCCAGGCTCTTCGGGACAAGGGGCGGATAGCTTCAGGCAAGAAGGTCCTTATCAACGGCGCCTCAGGCGGGGTCGGGCACTTCGCGGTCCAGATCGCGAAGATCTTCGGTGCTGAAGTAACCGGGGTCTGCAGCGGGGCAAACGTGGATTTCGTAAAGAGCCTCGGTGCTGACAAGGTGATCGATTATGCACAGCAGGATTTCACCAAAGGCACAGAGCGCTATGACCTCATATTCGATGCTGTGGCCAAGCGCTCCTTCGGAGAGTGCAAGGGCGTGCTCATGCCGAACGGCTGTTACGTCAGCACGCTTCCTTCCCTTTCTGTTGTAGTGAGCCAATATGGAACCGGCTTTTTCACCGCCAGGAAGGCCCTGACCATCTGGGTCGCTCCTAATGAGTCAGATCTCGCGTGGATGACGAGCCGGATCGAGGCGGGAAAAATCAAGGTCATGATCGGCAGGGTCTATTCCCTCGACCAGGCCAAAGAAGCCCTTTCGCACAGCGAGTCCGGGAAGGCGCGGGGAAAGATCGTGCTCAAAATGATATAAGGAGAGGGGAACGCCACATGCATGCACGGCTTGGTATCTCTATCGCAGGAATGCTGCTTGTCATAGCAACAGGGTGCGCGCCGATGAAGTACGACTCGCTCCGGCAACAAGCGCAACTTCTCACTGATCAGAATGATGTCATCGCAGTGGCAAACAGACTGTTCATCTGCACGGACAACAGGGATTGGCAGTGCGTCAAGGACGTGTTCGCACCTGACGTCCTGTTCGATATGACCTCGCTCGTAGGAGGCAAGCCGTCGAAACTCACGCCCCAGCAGATTGTTGACGGCTGGGACCAGGGCCTCAAGAACCTCAAAGCAATCCATCACCAGGCCGGCAACTACCAGGTCACGCTCAAAGGAAACGAGGCGGACGTCTTCTGCTACGGCATCGCGTTCCATTACCTGCCCAACCCGTCGAATCAGAACACGCGGACCTTTGTCGGCAGCTACAATTTTCACCTCATAAGGACGGATGCCGTCTGGAAGATAGACCGGTTCAAATTCAATTTGAAATATATCGACGGGAACAAAGACCTTGGCGTTGTAAGCGAGGAAATAAAGTAATTGACGCGGTTAGCGTATGAGAGCGAGTTTTGCCGTCCAATCTTCCTGTCTTCTGGTCGATAACCTATCCCATCACCGATTTTGCATCGGGATGACGCAGGCAGAAAATCTCTCCGGGGGGCTAAGGAGACCATCATGGCAGTGGATGTTCAAA
>Ga0335084_10003838_pt1 | contig 14767 bp, 19 predicted proteins | sample Lox_Sample_44_FD_206721 | JGI IMG/M metagenome (GOLD analysis project Ga0335084, IMG submission 206721) | Soil microbial communities from Loxahatchee National Wildlife Refuge, Florida, United States - Lox_Sample_4.4 | ecosystem: Environmental > Terrestrial > Soil > Wetlands | place: USA...
GGATGAACTTTCGGTACTGTAAATGTCGCATTTCCAAAGATGCCCATTGATGTGGCAATCATACTTGGAGATGTTTTGAGGGTATCAAGATGCGGGGCATGGTGTCCATCATTCATCTGTATTACAATATTATTATGATTTGAATCAAAGTTAACACCAGATACTGTAATTTGGGTACCAGGAGGAGCAGCATATGTGCTCAGAAACATGGCAGTCTGGGAGTTTTCAAGCGCTGTCCTAAACGCACTCCATGAGTTACTGTATTGACCAAAGCTTCCATCCCTTATCTCGTTGAGAAGCTGTGGGAATGTAAAGTCAGTGTTAAATTGCTGCCCAAATGTAGTATCGCGGTCTTGCAGATTAATCTGGATAGATTGAGTAGGTGATATTGGTTCGGTAATGTTTAACAGTGCTGGGTCATATGTGCCATCCAGTGGTTTTGATATTCCTTTTAGAGATTTAGCATCAGTTGTTTTGCCATACAAGAATGGATCAAGGATTGAATAGTTTGTACCGTTGACTACAATATGACCTGGAACAAATGAATGTAAAGTTCTTAGTGCTAAATCCCCATCAGCATCATTTGGAAATTGAGGATTATTACCTGCTCCATGATCACTATCAACTGCAGATATTGGGAATGGCTCATGGAATGTGTCAGAATAAGCAGATTTTAGCTCAGTCATAAATGTCTGGACAGTAAGTTCTCGTGCCTCTTGTGGAGTTTTTCCGTGTTTTATGTAATTTAGATACTCGTGGCCAAGTTGTGATGCAACTGTAAAGGTGATAATGTTTTCAGTGTTTCTTGGCTCCCCACCAGTTGCTATATTTTGCTGACCGTAATCTAGCAGGGTGCTTAGGTTAAGTCGTTCATCTTCTAGGTTATCCCCACGAAAAGTTGGAGGATTGTTAGGATTGACGTGGTTATAGAGATCGTGTGCGGCCAGTTGAAGTATACCAAGGTCCATTAGCGGTATTGTCTCACCCTTGTTGTATATTGCAGTCAGGGCGCTATTTTGTGATAGATTTATCGTCTGAGTTGGAACTGTGGTACCATCATTTTGCCAGTGGTTGAAAATTGTCTGGTTGTAATTAGAGATAGTTGTCTTTAATTGGTTAGATACAGTGATGGAGTAAGTTTTGCCGACTGTTCCCATAAAAGTTAGCGGGGTATTGCCATTTTGTACAGTTTTTCCACCAGATGTTATTGTAACTCCCATGTGGAGCATTTCATTATTTGCAGATACTGCGTTTACCATGATTGAAGCTTGTGGTACTGCCTGTGCTGGAATTGTATTTGACAAGGCAATAATTGATAACAAGATAATTGCAAATGTAATTGCAAGGATTTTTTTGTACACGCCATTTCAAAAACTAGAAAATATATTTAATAAGTTTGGTACATTCGTATAACGTTCTATAGGACAAAGTGCGAAAAATCTACAATAAATCAAGAATTATTTCCAGTTTTATTTTTCAGGGTTTAGATCTATAATTACATCATTAGAGTTTGGGAAAACAAAGATAGAGATTAGCTTTTGTTGCAATACCAGACATATGGTTCATTCGTAGAATGTACTAGAGAATTTATCAATAAAATCTTCTTCAGGCAGGATGAAATTGGAAAATCAAATTCGCATGGTGAAATAAAATTAACCAGTCAAAAGAGAGATTATCCAGAATAATTTCAGAGATACAAAACCATCCAGGCATAAGGTTTCTAGAATTGTCAAGGATTTGCCACATTCCATCAAGCACCATGGAATATTACGCCAATAAACTGGATAAAACCAAAGTAGTTAAAGTTAGAAAGACATCTAGAGAATGCAGGTTTTTTCCAATACACATAGGTCCGCTTGAAAAGGCAGTCATAGTTTCCCTCAGAAAAAAATCCCAAAGAAAGATCTTATTTTTGCTTCAAAGAAAAGAGCATTCTTTTTCAGATATCTGTAATGCTTTGGGGCTTGCCCGTTCTACCGTGTGGGTAAAATTAGAGTCTCTTGAAAAGAGAGATATTGTTGGTTACAGATATCAAAGAGGACAGAAAATGTTCAAACTAAACGACTCGACACATCAAATTATTAAAAAATACCAAAATACAATAAAAATACTAGAATGAGAACACAGTAAACATGTAAAGGACTAGCACATATTCATGTATCTTGTGTTCTCAGATTTGTATACTGTAAAATTATTTTAAAAAGTATTGGTACAGTTAACGAATGTACCAAATCATATTATTACATACTATCAGAATAATTTTTTCATATGAGTTATGATAGCCCAACACTTCCAAAAGGAACAAGACCAAATAGAAAAAAATACTTGCTTTATAGTGCTATCGGTGCTGGAATAGCGGCCGCAATAATAGTTATACTTTTATTTACATTTCATACTGGTTCGCAACAATACTCCGTATCCGTAGAACCAAGAAGCGAGATGGTCATGGGAACAGGAATGATGGTCAGAGTATACATAAAAAATACAGGTTCAGAACCACTAACTAATATCAGCATCAACTGGGGAAGTGAAAAGGACATTTTGCCTGTACTCAATCCAGGAGAGAAGGTAATGTATTCCCCACCTTCTTCTGCCACCATGGTAACGGTTACTGCAGACCAAGGAATCAACATCATGAAACCCCTTACAGATTCCATGAAATAATTATGATTTGGCATTCTCTTGATTATTAGAATCGATGTTTGTACCAATCAATTTAAAGATGCAAAACACATAATTTATTGAGACAATGGATGACAAACCCCAAATACTAACAAATGGTACAAACTTTTCTAAAAGAAGAATAAAATTAAAGAATGTCGTATTTGTTGTTCTGATTATTATAATATCCATTACAGTTGTTTTTTTCTTGTCAACTAATAACATTCAAAACAATGTTGCATCTGCTAATCAGATTTCTGTTGGACAAACTGTTAGCCCAGAACTTTATCACCAGATATCAAATGTAGATTATCCTACTCTTTCTTCCATAGGAAGCGGAACTGCGAGCCATTTTAATCCCATTTCAGGCGACAGAATTGTAACTAATGGAAAACCCGTTGTGCTCTATGTTGGAGCAAACTACTGCCCATACTGTGCATCAGAGAGATGGGCCCTGGCTGTTGCTCTTTCAAAATTTGGAACCTTTAACAACCTCAATTACATGCTTTCTTCTCCTACTGACGTTTATCCAAATACACCTACCATGTCCTTTCATGGTGCTACGTTTACAAGTAAATACATAGACTTTCAAAGTGTTGAGGTTCAGGACAGGTCTGGAAATATTCTGGAGACCCTAACTCCAGACCAAAAAAATAATTTTGTCATGCATGGACAGAACGGTGAAATTCCGTTTGTTAATATTGCAAATCAGTATGTGTTTACAGGCTCACAGTTTTCTCCATCTACACTCGCAGGTCTGAGCTGGTCAGATATTGGCAAAGAAATCAATGATCCAAATAGCGAGGTAGCAAAAGGTATAGACGGTGCTGCAAACATCATAATAAATGATATCTGCAAGTCTACAAATCACAATCCTTCAGATGTCTGCTCACAGTCATTTGCAAATCTTGAAAGTTGATCACGATGAATAAAATATCTGCAGTATTCTTAATTCTTGTCGTAACTGGCATTTGTGTCTCCTCATATCTTGTCTATTACCACTATGCATCAAGAGCTGGAGCTGAAGGTTGGTGTAACATCAACAGTCATGTTAACTGCTACAATGTAATTCAAAGCAAATATTCTGAAATTTTCGGTGTACCTCTTGCGGTTTTGGGAATTACTTGGTTTTCAATTTGCTTCTTGTTTAGTCCTATCAGCAAAGTATTCTCTGTTCTAATCAATGATTCAAATGGACCATTCTATTTGTTTATCTGGTCATCAACAGGATTAACAGCTGTTATGGTTCTAGTGTATTTAGAAATATGTGCCGTGGGTTCAATCTGCATCCTCTGTACAATATGTCATGCCATGGCTGTAGGAATATTCGGAATTTCTTATACTTCTTTAAAAAAGCCTATATCAAATTATGTTAAAGATACTTTTTATTATTAAAAAGATAAGATGAAAACAAAACTTGAGACAATGACACAGGACGAGCTTGCACAGGTGCAAGAGTTGTTAACAAAAATAACATGTTTATCTTGGTTGATTTACTGGTGGAGTTAATCGGGTTATAGACGGAAACGCAGAGGTAGTAAACGATATTCATGTTAGATTTGCACTGGATTCTGCACCTGAATTATCAGAAAAAGTCGGTGTAGAAGCAAAAGATTTTGTTGAATCTCATGCCCTGTTGGTTCATCAGCCTTACTTGATGAAAATGATGGTCAGACAGGTGGATTTATGACAGAACTGTTGTGTAACTATATTACACTGATAAACTGGTAAATTCTACACTTTTAGAAAATAGATTTGGTACGAGTGACAAAGGATTCTGTGGATTGAATTTGCTAGTGAAGAATAGGCTAAAAAATATTGCCATTAAATGACTCTCAAGAATCATAGAGATCATTACAATGTAAAATTTCTCAAAGGCCATGGTTTTTCAATATCAATAAAAAATTCCAAAATTATTCTAAAAAATACTCATCCATTCAAAGAACCTGAAATCGAACAATGGTTCGTATCCAAGATTCCTTATGAAAAAATAGACCATATCATTTTATCACTTGAAAATAAAAAAAAGGTTTAGAGTCTACAAAAAATCTACTCTATCCCATCTTGTTTTGGTATCCATCTGTGATGGAAAATGTCGAGGTATTTCTGTCACCAAATGTTACATCCTTTTTGCTAACATTCACTATAGCAAAGTCAGTAACTCCCATTGGATTTGATGGAGTGCTACCAATGTCAAAGTGGTATGCACATATACCATTTGTGGGATCGGATAGGTGTTGAAGGTACTCATATTTGGGTGTCCCTAGCGTATTTACGCCTGCATCAATTATTCCTTGATACAGTCTAACTAGTGGTTTGCCAGTTGTGTCACATGGAAGTATCATTGCAACATGACCTTTGGTTGTGATAAATGGTGTCGTATCCACTATGTCCAAAAATTGTCCTGGCTTTAGGGTTATTCCACTTAAATGGAACCATTCCTCAGTTGGCAGCGTGGCTGGACCTGCATCAGTTACCTCATACCCTTTTGTTACCATTTCGCAATAACCTGCATTTGCGATTCCGTTATTAACAGTGCATGGGTGAGATGTGGAAAATGCAGTAGAATCAACTACACATTGACCACTAAATTTTGAAGGATCTCCGCCATATCCCGTAGGTATTGTATAAGTTGCTGATAGCGTGGAACCATTAATTGGTACCTCTGTTTGTGTACATACAGGTGTATCTGCATATGCAGAGGATAGTTTTTGGTTTGAAGTCAAACCAATTCCCACTGTGGCAACAACCGTAATTGCCACTATTGTGCTAAGAAGTAATTTTGTATTCATTAATTTTGAAAAGTTTATCATGATATTTTAAAAGTGTGGTATGTTCGTCGATTGTACTAGCACATATTTACTGAGCTTATGAAATCTAAAATAATTTTAGAAAATAAAATGAGTGTATATTCTAGTTTCATGTCATTATGATCTCAAACAATTTTAAAAAAATAAGAACCTGAATGCCATAAATGTAAAGGAAGTGATTGGCACAATATATTATGGCATTCGAGTTCCGCATTATAACATCAATCCAATAATTAAAATAATTTGGTACAATCTACTAATGTACTAATTATTGCACAAGGAATTGGAGAAAAGAGCATTCAAATAGTCTAGTTTTTTGTTGCATAGCATAACCCATGCAACTAGAACACAGACTGATGAAGTCAAACCATGACGTATAATTAATTATTTATTACATGATAAAGAGCATGGTACATTTGTCGAATATACCATATACAAGATATGAAATGCCTCTGCCTCATCAGGCGTTCGGTTGTTGTACCAGTTCATTTAAATTTAATTTATGATAAATTATACATGTGTCAAGATACGAGAGTATCATAGAAAATCGTTGTAACCTTTTTACGATAACCATGTTTGTAGTAATTGGAATTTTGGCAATGCCTGTAATTTTACCCCACATATTCCATGAATTTCAAATCTTTCACATACTAGTTCATCTTACTGGCATTGGTCTTGCATCATTTCTTAGCATAGTATCAGCCATAGCATATTCAAGAGTAAGAACAAAGAGGCTATTTCTCACTTTATTAGCATTTTCGCTATTTACCATATCAGAGTCCTTATCACTTGTAGATGCAGCATGGCAGTATACGTACTACCTTGGACCATTCCCAGCCGGTGAGATTGGACACTTTTTCTCTCTTTGCACGTTAGGAATGTTTACATTAAGCGTATTTAGAAAGGATTGAATATGGACCGAGTCTCCGAAATAATCAGCATTATTGAAAAAAATCCAGGTATAAAATTTCGAGAGATAATGCGAGAGACAGGACTAAAAAATGGAGTCATGAGTTATCACGTAAAAAAACTCGAAGAGAGTGGATCCGTAAAGATTGAACGAAACTCAGGCGAGACTAGGTTTTATCCTCTTTTTGTTACTGAATCAGAATCAATCATAATAAAGGCACTAAGACAGGATACCCCCAGACACATCTTGCTGTCATTATTAGACAATAGCGAACTTGCGTTCAATGCTATTGTCCAGAAAGTTCACCGATCCCCTTCAACAGTATCCACATTTCTTACAAGACTTGTGGATAATGAAATTATTGAAATAAGAATTAACAACCTTAAGAAAGTTTATTGTTTAAAAAATGCTGATATGGTACGAGAAATAATCCAAAAGTACAATCCAATCTTGCTTGAGAGAACAGCATATAATCTTGCCGATACATTATCAAACTTGTAGAATTTTTTAATGAGAAAAAATTTACTACAAATCAGCAGAATATGTCTTCATCACATGCCAAATCAAAAGACAAACAGGGTTACCTCTGTCCTGCGTTTGGAGTAGGCTCATTAATTATCTAGCACCTCAAAAGGCAGGAGTCAAAATTAGCTCTGTTTAGAGTCATTTTGTTCAAATTGCTTTCCACTAGAAACACATGTATAATTGATCATTAAGATTGATTTCCTTAGTAAACTAGGAGAGAATTGAGAATAAAAAACGAAATTTATCAAGCATACTAGTAAAGAGTATTGGAATAATCTTTGCCAAATTTGTGTTACTCCATATCCTTTATCTCGTAACCAGCTAAATGAACACTATGCAAAGAAGTTATGCAATATTAATAGGCGGATTTACTATGTTAATTCTAGGCAACTTAATTGGAAATGCAATACTAAATCTAGTAATTACATTTAATCCCAATCAATCAAGTTTGATAAAAGATACAAATTATCACTTGGTATGGTGGAGTAATTCTTTTTTGTTCATAAGTAAATTAGGAATTTTAGTGCTATTGCTTGGCGGACTTGTTTTCTTTATAGACTGGAAAAAGATCAAAAAGATTCAAAATTCATGATAATTCATGTCTCATTGCAAACCAAACCTTGACCTCCGAGGCTTATGTCTTAATGCATACTCATATCGAGTACTTTTCTCATATTTTTGGAAACATTTCTTATGGTAACACTGCTAATCCCTGAGGCGTCGGCAATATTTTTCTGAGTAACTTTCTCTTTATTGTATATTGCAGATAGAAATATGGCAGAAGCTGCAAGCGATACCGGGTTTTTTCCATCTGTAACTCCTTTCTCTCTTGATTTGTGCAGGATGTTCACGGCATCTCGTTTTGCTTTTTCGCTGAGATTCACAGCCGTTCCTATTTTTGACACAAAGTCAGAAGAGCTAAAAGCTCCCACCTGTAAGCCAAGCTCTTTGACAAGAATTCTATAATGCCTTGACAGATCCTTTGATGAGATATTTCCTGCATTTGCAATGTCTTGTAAAGTCCTTGGTACATTGAATTCTCTACATGCAACACAGAGCGATGCTAGAACCATTCCAGATATCGTCCTTCCTCTAGTTATCTTTTTGGCAATTGCCTTTCTGTATAGATATGCGGCTCGTTCAATTACTGCCTCTGAAATATCAAGTTTAGATTGAATTGACCCCAATACAACAAATGCAGATCTTAGATTTCTATCTGAAGAATTTGACTTACTTCGACTGTCCCATGTTCTCAATCTGTTAAAGGTAAATTTCATGTAAGATGATATTGAGTTTCCAGAAGCATCCTTGTTTGCAGATCCTATTACTGTAGACAATCCTTTATCGTGTATAGATAGTGACGATGCAAGACCTGTTCTGCTTCTCTCGTTATATTCTGTCTGATTAAAGGAGCGTTGCTCTGGGCCAAGATCTTCTACTTTATCCTTGATAACAAGACCACATTTCCCGCAAATTATTTCTCCCCTAATATTGTCAGTTACTAGCGGACCATGAGGACCATTATTTTGTATACATATCCCTAGCTTTGGGTTTGCTCTATTCCGAGCAGCTTCTGGATTGACGAATTGACTCTTAACTATCAGATGTATAGTTACTATACACTTGTAAGTATTTAAACAGGAAGGTGAAAGTCATGAAATCAAATTAACTTCTGGTAAGTGTTTGCGATACTACAATTATGATTATTTTACAATAGTTGGTGGTTTTTCAAATACGTCTTTGTATGTTCTAGGCTCGCCATCTTTGAATACCTCTTTTGCACAATACTGCATGGAAAAAGCTGCCATCTGCTCAAGTATCGGTTTTAGAGCTTTACCTTTTTTTGTCACATTGTATTCAATTCGTACAGGAGTGCCAGGAAAAACAGTTCTTTCTATGATGCCATTTTTTTCCATTTCGCGCAATCTTGCAGAAAGCGTTTTTGGATTAATTCCATCTATTGAATCTAAAAATTGGTTGAACCTTTTTTGGCCAAGTACCATATTACGCAAAATATGAACGGTAAATTTCTTTCCAATTATCTTAAAAGTATTATCAATGGGACATGTTTTCATGCCCTCCATCAGTATTTTGCATTCTTCATCTTTCATATATTATCGAACACAAAATCATCCTCTATTGCTTGTTTATATAGTTACCTTTGTATAGTTAGTATAGAAAATAGATGATTTCCTACTTTTGCTATTTCCTATAGATGGAGGCGAAGGTATCAGACGAATCCTTTTCAAGGTCACTGAGAAATTGCTTGTGTATTATATTGCCATAAATTGTTAGATCCCGAGCAAGCATTTCCAATCTAGATTTTACTTTCGAATTCACAACTTTTCCATCCTTGAGATCTTCTGTTCTATTAACAGAAATGCCATAAGGTAGACTCCAACCATAGCATTGCCTCACGCTAGTTCTCATCTGGTCCATAACTGTCAAGCCTTTCTCGTGAGACGCGCAAATATAACCAAAAGTCTTGCCTGCAAACTCGGCCCAAAAGTAATCAAGAAAGTTTTTCATTGTACCAGACATTGAGCCGTGATAGTCCGGAGTAGCAAGAATAAAGGCATCTGCCCATAGCACATCCTCCTTGATTTTTACAATTTCTTCAGTTGGTTTATTTTTATTTGGATTGTATAATGGCAAACTAGTCCTTTTCAAGTCTAAAAGTCTTGATTCAGCTCCATGTCCTTTTATCAAATCTAGTACAATTCTCAATGTAGCTGTGCTTGAGGAATCATCACGAAGGCTAGATGCAACTCCTAAAATATTCACAATGACTGATGAGCAGGGGTGATAAATAATTGCTCTCTTACATCCCACATCAAAATCGTCATGATTGTTTGCAACTATATTAAAAATTCTGATATGTTGGTGTGACTACTCTTGAACAATATTAGTCACTTAATAGATTTGTAATCATATATCATACAGAGCAAATAGAAGAAATGAAATTTTATCTAGAATTTGAACCATGTAAGGAATGTAAAGTCATCATGAGAGAATTTACCGAGTCAGGGCATGTTGAGACGCATGAAGATTCAGTGAAGTTTTTACGACATATTACATACAATCATGAAGAGTTAGTACAGGCAATAATTACAGAATTTCCTAAGGAATTCAAGAAACAACAATTTCCTTGGTTTGTCTGAATTTCTGTCAATCTATTTATGATTGGTGGAGTTTGCTTTGTTTGCAACATCAGCAATTATGTCTCGCAATGTTATTATCTGAAGCGGCACTCCTGGAGAAGTATCTGTCCAATCCACCTTGTTTGAAAACGATCCTTGTGTTATCTCAAGTGAATAAAGAAAATAATCAGCAGAGCCCTGTGTGGGAGGATAGCTAGCTATTGCCAAATCAAAAAACCTGCTTTTCATTATGGCAGATTTTAGTTTGGTGTCAGATGCGTTATCAAGATCAAGTATTGAAATTCCAGTTCTATTGGTTACCGTAATAGAACTATTCTGTGAATTGATCTCTATCTTTTTTGATATCCCTGCAAACCCACCAGTCCTATCAAGTGTTAACGAATAATCTCCTGTTGGAGTTATCCAAGTTTGTATGACATTTACATTCGTTGAAGAACCCTGAGACACTGAAAATCCTGACAGATTTTCTTGTCGCTCTGTCAAATTAATCCCAATTCTGCCAGTATCACCTACCTTGAAAGCGTTCGTGTTTCTAGCATAAGTCACAGTTGCATCAATGCACAAAATGACAGTAGAATCACATTTGGTATTTTCTAAAAGAGCTAATTTTACTACAGCAAGTCCATTAGTTCCTTGAAAAATTATAGTTCCTTTCTGACCGTTAATGATGGTCCAGATGCTTTTTTCCCCAAGTGAATTATTGTCTCCCAGTATGCCCTTTGTTGTGAACTTGAACATTGATGAATTATCCTGTTGTGCCAATACATCTTGTAAAAGAGAAAATGTCAGCAACATGGATAGGACAATGGTACCATACAGTTTCAAATTAATCAATTCTAGTCATTATATGAATAGACAATATGTTATTTTTGTTTTCAAAACTTCAAAAAATCTGAAATTCAGAGTCAAACATATAGCAAGGCTTGAATAACTTATTTCTTTAGCCTACATGTGGATGACATACTCAATACTATAGGCCAAGTAGGTTCAATTGGCACTGCCATAGGAACCATAGCTCTTGTCATATTATTCTGGAAGACAATACAGCAGTTAGAAGAAACCGTGAAGCTAAGTAGAATTCAGGCAAATTATAGATTTAGACCATGGATTGGACCCTCAGGAAAAGTTGAATTAATTTCAGATTCTGGTGGAAAACACCATTTTTCTATTACCGTAAAGAATTATGGCGAGATACCGTCTGCAAGCGTTAATGCAAAATATGCCATGAGCACTACGCCATTAAGTAAAGACATTTTAAAATCTGAATCTGTAACTACTTTTAATCTAGGACCACTACTGCCAAACATGGAGAAACGCTATTGGTTCTTCATTGATTCAGATCTGATAAAAAAATCTCAAAGTGGAAACAACCAGATATTCATTTTGCTTTATTTTACATATGAACATCTTGGTGGGACCAGTGGATACGGGACTTTGAGTCAATATGACAATGCTACTAATGGGTTTATACATAAAGACATGTGGATTGATTGATGAGAATCTCCTCCATTATGACACACAGATTAAATCTTCATGTTTCTACCTGATAAATTTTTTATTACATTCGCTTTACCTGTTGCTGATTGATTTTTTGTAAAGGTGAAAATATTAGCTTGTTACGAGGTAATACTTACACCCACTTATCTTCCCATACTGGTTATTAAGAATAGAGACTGTAGGTATTGTAGCACCGAGTTGAGCAGACCTATCGCATTTTCGTCTCAACTTTCCTACAGTTTCAAATTTTTTCCCTAACATTTCTCCAACGAAATAATACTTCGAAACATTTACTTGCGAATCATTTTAGTTAAAGAAGAGTGTTCAAAGCTTAGGCCATTAGGAAAAAATCCAGAAGACAGTTACTCTCTTTACCGATGTAAATTTAATTTTCTTTTTATTAGCTAACGAAATTGCTCAATTTTGGATTTGCTTTCTCCAAGATCTCTCTCATCTTGTCAATCATATCAAAATCTATGCCCCTGTCAGCAGTAATATACAGAAGATTATCGCCTAGCGGCATACTCAACAAGTCCACCCTATCGCGCCTTGCAATAGCAAAGTTAACTTGCCCAAATTGTTGATTAAAATCTCTACTCATTCTCATTTTAAGACTTGCCTCTGTAAATAACATCTCCCTATCTTTCTCTCTCACAAGCGGATCTATACCCTCTCGGATAGATGCTGCCTGAACTCTTCCCAGTTCTGAAATTATTCCAACAAAACGAATTTTATTATCGAGATTCATTATCTCGTTACAAATTGATTCCATGATATTTGTTTCAATTAGTATCATAATACGATATAGTTAATTTTTAACAAATAAAACCATTACCAAACAATGTTCACTTACATTGTTTAGTAAGCTTAACCCGAGTTTCTATTCGCCTTCTGGGAATTGATACAATTGTGGGATGAAATTTGGTTTTGTACCGTAAACAACCGCAATTTCATCGTGAGCATGTAACATCGTTTTATCAAGTGCCGTATTTACAACTTGTCCATTTACGTATATGGTTGGAGTACCAGAAGGAGGCATGTTACTTCCAGTAGAATTCCAAATATCAAAAAACTCTCCCGCCGTAAAGTCTCTTGATTTAGGAGATTCTATGTGTATCACACCGCTAGCATCGTGAGTATGAAGCCAGTAAAGACAAGTGTTATCCTTTATGCCAATATATGCAGGGACAGTGTACGGACTACCACCAACGTAAACGTCAAGATGTGCGTGTATATGAAATACCCCGTATTCAACAGTATCGCATTCTATTCCATCAATCATAGAAGTACTGCTACTAGATGTGTTATCCAAAGTGTAAACCACAACTGCAATTACAGCCGCAATTCCAGCTACAATTCCCAATGCTATGAATTTATTTTTGGATTTTTTAGAATTTTTTTCCAGATTACTTTTGTTTTCCTTTCCTTGCTCCTTTCGTTTCATGGTATTTTAATCCCGTCTAAGAGCAACCATTGGAGAAAGTCTAGATGCTTTCCACGCAGGATAAAGACCAGCTATAATACTAAGTGTTAAAGAGAGAAACCAGACTTTGAGCAAGTCTGTGATCTCAAAAATTGGAGGTATATGAGTAGGCGGTCCTCCTCCTGCAGGCGCAGTAGTTGTAACTATGCTAAGGATATACCCACCAGCAATGCCTATGGCTATTCCCAAAGAGGCCCCAAAAACCCCTATCAAACTAGCTTCAACTATAAAGAGTGCCATAATGGAAGTGTTTTGAGCTCCTATTGCTTTCATAGTGCCAATTTCACGAATTCTTTCCGAAACCGAATTGTATAGAGTAGTGACAATGCCAACAGCTCCAACAACTAGAGCGATTATTCCAACCATTAGAATGAATGCCGCATTTCCACTTGCAGCCTGTGCTCTTACTGCAATTATTGCTTTTGGCGTAGTAGCCCCAAGGGTTTTTCCGAATTGGTTTGTGATCTCCTGTTGGACTGTATCAACGTCATCTGGCGTTGCTGCTGCAACTATAATCTGGTCATATCTGTTTAATTTGTGCAATAACTGATTACCTGCATCAAGATTAATGACAATGGACCTATCTATTTGTGTATTGCCTGATGGTTTTAGTATTCCAGTAATTACAAAATTCTTTGTTACCGTTACTTGTTTTCCACCAGGATCAGAATAGGTAAATGTTGTTTTGATAGTTTCTCCAAGTGTCACAAAAGGAATAGTTGCGCCAGGAGGATTTACTATAGTATCTCCCACAAGCGCTGCTGACCTATCAGTCGGGTTTACAGCAGAACCATCCACGTATTCTAAATTTGGTAACTCCACAGGCAATTTTGTTGGATCAATAGCGGTAATTGTGCCTCTTTGTGTATTTCCTTGAGAATCGATTTGTACTGAACCTGTGTACACTGGAATTGCGTCTTGGACAAGAGGCAGGGACTTTATCTTGTTTAGAATAATATCATTAATTACTATAGACGTTGGTGCCGAATCACTACGAAAATTGCGCTGTCCGTTATTCACAAAAAGAACATTAGCAGCTAATGTGTTGAACTGCTTTTCCAGGAAGGCGGCTTGTCCTGCGCTTAGTCCATTTAATACTACAACAAGGCTACTTCCCAGTACTACCATCAATATTGTAAGTATTGTTCTTATTTTTCTGTCAACAAGTGCTTCAAACGCTAATGAAATTATGTCTCTAGGATTCATTTTCTTTCTTGTCTGCACTATCAAGTATTGATACTATATCGCTACTACCCTGGGTTAGCATTTGCAATTTACGTTTTGACGACCTTCTTCTTTTTATAAGTAATGCAACACCTGCAGCTATTGCAATTCCAACTCCCATCACCATTGGGAGAGGTATCTGGTCAAAAATGGAAGTACTGCCTTGATTTGAGTTGAGCTGTTGAGTCCTAGGAATCATCACGGTACCATTTAGTATTACAGTATGGAAGGTTTTCAAGTCATCTGCATAAACTACCTTGAATGACACAGGATACATTCCAGGTTGGATGAGGTTTAGTCCTCTAACTGGTATGCTAAAGGGAATTGGCGAGTCAGGAGTAAGATCTCCCAAAAATTGTTGTGTCTGAGTGTTTCTCTGTCCGCCACCAGTTCTTTGGCCACCACCTTGTCCGCCACCAAATCCTTGGCCACCACCTTGTCCGCCACCAAATCCTTGGCCACTACCTTGTCCGCCACCAAATCCTTGGCCACCACC